>Ga0116228_10002169_pt1 | contig 16870 bp, 15 predicted proteins | sample S1TSphfallax_2_FD_89694 | JGI IMG/M metagenome (GOLD analysis project Ga0116228, IMG submission 89694) | Host-associated microbial communities from peat moss isolated from Minnesota, USA - S1T2_Fc - Sphagnum fallax MG | ecosystem: Host-associated > Plants > Peat moss > Unclassified | place... | reverse complement strand
GTCGGTGGAGAGCCGCGGGAGTCCGCGGCGGGGGGATCGGGGGGACGTGTCCCCCCGTATAAGGTGTAGAATGGGAACAACCACCTACGCAGGGGGCAAAACATGAAACAGGCGTTCGGATCGAAGCGCCGGGTCGTGACCCGCGCGGGACATCGTTTCAGCGTATGCGGGCTACCCGCGCGACGCGTCAGAACGCCTCCGGCCGTCCGCTACGGTCTCGGCTGGGCCACGGGCGCGACCCTGATCGCCGTCATCTTGTACTCCGCCTTCGCGATCGGCCGGCCGCCGGTTTTGTCCCCGACCATGCAACGCCCCGGAATCGCCGGAGTCGCACACTACTCGCTTGACGATTACGTGAGCGCGACCCACTAGGGCCGAGTGAGGAGCCCGACCCAATAGGAGCGGTTTCGTATTGACACCCCGATCGCCGCTCGTTAATATGAACGTGAATTCACTTTCATTTATGGAGTGTGTCCGATGGCCATCTCACATGAACTCGGAGTGGAACGCTCGCTTGACCTGAGCGCGGGCAAAATCGTCTATCGCGAACGAGGCGCGGGGCGCCCGCTGGTGTTCGTTCACGGCGTGCTCGTCAATGCAGACCTCTGGCGCGACGTCGTGCCCGCGCTGGCGAACGAATTTCGCTGCATCTCGCCCGATTGGCCACTCGGTGCCCACACGTTACCGATGTCGCCGAGCGCCGATTTGCGGCCCGACGGCATCGCGCGTCTGGTCGCCGATCTCATCGAGGCGCTCGATCTCCACGATGTCGTACTGGTAGCGTCGGACACGGGCGGAGCGATCGCGCAAATAACGATCGCCAACCATCCCGAGCGCATCGGCGGGCTGGTCCTTGCGAACTGCGACGCGTTCGAAAACTTCTTCCCGCCGGCGTTTCGCGCGCTGACCTATCTCGCGCCCCTGCCCGGGTTCATCGACGCGTTAGCATTCGCGCTGCGCGCCTCGGCACTACAGCGGGCCGTCGCCTGGACGGTCGCGCACCGCCGCCCTTCGACCGCGGTCCTGCGGTCGTATTTTGGGCCGTTTACGGCCGACCCGGGCGTGCGTCGCGACGCGCGCAACGTCTTCGCGGCGGTGCGCGCGCGCTATACGCTCGAAGCCGCGCGCTCCTTCGGCTCTTTCCAAAAACCGGTCGGGATCGGGTGGGGAGAAGACGATCGTTTCTTCTTCCCGATGCGCCATGCCGAGCGTCTGCGCGACGCGTTTCCGAACGCGCGACTCCGAACCTTTCCAGGCTCGCGGACGTTCGTTTCCGAAGACGCTCCCGGGCCGTTCGCCGCCTTTATCGCCGAGATCGCGCGCGACGGGTCGCCGAACGAAACGTCAACAGCCGCGCCCGGCAAAACGCCCGAGGTACGAACGAAAGATTCCGTCGCATCCTGAGAACGTTGCGGCCCTCTTACACGGCCGCCCCGATATTTTAGCCGGTGAAGTGCTTGCCAAGGCTCCCTCGCAGAAGCGTAGCCAGGACAAACGCGACGCGCTCGTCGCGGCGGCGTTAGAGCTCTTCGCGCAACACGGCTTCGAAGCGACCGGGGTCGAGGCGATCGCGGCGCGCGCCGGAATCGCCGTTGGCGGCTTCTACCAACATTTCGCGTCGAAGCGCCAACTGCTGCTGGTGTTGATGGACATGTTGCTGCAAGATCTCGAAGGTCTCGATTTCGCGCCGGCCGGAGCGGGTGCGAGTTCCCGCGAGACGGTCGAGGTACTGGTGCGCACCGGCCTGCAAGCCGATTGGGCGCACGCGGGCGTATATCGCGCTTGGCGCGAAGCCGTGCTGACCGACGCGACGGTCGCCGAAGCTGACGTACGCGTCACGCGGTGGACGTCCGGCCGGATCGCGGCGGCGCTGACCGCGATCGGAAGTTTACCCGGCGCTCGCGACGTCGACGTCGCGGCTCTCTCGGCGGTGCTCGACGCACTGTTCTGGCGCGTCGCGGAGACGCCGGTCAACGAGCGCGCGGCCGTAACGGAGGTCGTCGTCGATTTAATCGTGCACGCGGTCCTGCACGATTGAGGCGCAAAGCCCGCAACCGGCCGCGGTGCTAAATCAAGCCGCGACGCAACGCCACGACCGCTGCCTGAGTACGGTCGGCGGCGGCGAGCTTCTCCAGAATATCACGGATGTGTCCCTTGACGGTCCCGAGCCCGATGTAGAGCGCCGTCGCGATCTCCGTGTTGCCGCGGCCGTCGGCGATCATGCGCAGAATCTCGGTTTCGCGCGGAGTTAGCGGAGAATCGGCGTCGCCGGTGAGACGTGGCGAACCGATACGGCCCATCACGATGTGGGCGATGTGGGGATCGAAGTAGGCGCCGCCGTCGGCGGCCGTCCGGATCGCGGCCACGATCCGGTCCGGCGGCGAGGTCTTGAGCGAGTACGCGTCGGCCCCGGCGGCGAGCGCCGCGAGAATTTCGGTCTCCAAGTCTTGCACGGTCAGAATCGCGATCCGCGTCTGCGGCGAGACCAAGCGCGCGCGCCGGGTCAACTCGATCCCATCGAGGCCCGGCAGACCGATATCGATCACCGCTACGTCGGGGTGGTGCGCGGCAATGGCCTCGAGTCCGCTCGGGCCGTCGCTCGCTTCCGCCACCACGCGCAGATCGGGCGACGCATCGAGCGCTGTGCGCAAGCCCGCGCGGGTCAGTTCGTGATCTTCCACGAGCACGACCGTGCGCACGGCGCTTACGTCGCTACCGCGGCGGCAGCGAGCGGAAGCGTCAACGTGAACGTGCTGCCGCCGCCTTCCCGCGGCGCGTAGGCGACGCGGCCGCCGTGTCCTTCGGCGATGCGCCGAACCAAGTACAGGCCGAGCCCCGAGCCCGCGCCTTGCCGGCTCGGCCCCTCGCGGACGCGTTCGAAGAGCCGCGCGCGCTCGTTCTCCGGGACGCCGTAGCCTTCGTCCTCTACGGAAACGCACGCGGCCGCTTCGGTGCCGGCGCGAGCCTCCCCGGCGTACACGCGCACGTCGATGCGGCGGCCGGGGGGCGTCCACGCCAGCGCGTTGGCCAGCAGGTTCACGAGCGCGCGGCGTAACTCGCGTTCGTCGCCGAGGGCCAGCGGCGCGCCGGTCGCCGTCAACACCACGTCGATGCGCTTGGCCCGCCAAAGCGGCTCGAGCTCGGCGACGACGTCGCGCGCGACGCGCTCCAGTTCCACGGGTTCGCGGCGGCGACTCGCTTCGCCGGATTCGTAGCGAGAAACGAGCAGCAACGTTTCGGCCAAGCGCTGCAGCGCGTCGTTGGATTCGATCGTGCGCTCCAAGATCGTGCGATAGGCGTCGGGCAAGGGGCCGTAGGCACCGTCATACGCTTGCCGCATCGTCATGTTGGCGGCGCTGAGCGGCGTGCGCAGATCGTGCGAGAGCGCGTACACGATGTCGCGGATGATGTCGCCGCGTTCGCGCAGCGCGACGTTGGCGGAGCCCAACTCGTCGTTGCGAGCCGCCAATTGAACGAAGAGCGCTGCCTGCGCGAGCGCGATCGCCGACTGATCGACGAAATACGCAAGCCCCTCCTCGAAGTGATCCTCGAACGGCGCGCCGGAGCGCAAGAGCACGAGCACGCCGAACGTCGTCTCGTGTTCGATCAGGGAGGCCGCGATCGCACGAGGAGCGCCCAGCGTGTCGAGCAGTAAGCGGCCGAGCGCGTCGGTTTCGGAAACGCGGGTCAGCCGCTCGCGCTGTTCGGCCATGCGATGCAGCAGCGAGAGCACGGGCGACGGCGGTCGCTGCGACGATACGTCGACCTCGCTGGATCCGATGACCCCGGCGTACGTCGTGGGTTCGTCCAGTTGCGGACGAAACACGTAGAGCAGGGCACGCTCGACGGCGAGCGATGCGGGCGCCTCGCGCGCGATCGCCCGCTCGATCAATTCGGGATTCACCGACCCGCGAATCATTTCGACCGCACGCCGCACACTGCGCTCGCGCGCGGCCCGCTCCTGACGCGCCGAGAGTTCGCCGGCTCGGGCCGCCGAGCGCTGCGTGGCGATCGCGAGCAGGCCGACCAGCAGGAACGAGAACGCGCAAATCAGGCGGTTCGCGAGCGCGATCGTTTCCCAGCGGTGTCCGTCCGCGACCCCGTTCGCATAGCCGGCGGTCACGTCGGCAAGCAACGCCAGGATAACCAGGACCTGGGTGAACCGAAAGTCCAGTGCCAGACTCGAGAGCGCGATGGGCACGTTGAGCAGGATCGCCGCCACGAAAAGTTGCGGCGTCAGCAAGTCGAGAACCCAGGCTGCCACCAGCAGCACCACGCACGAAGGCCTGATCCAGCGTTCCGGCACTCCGGCGAATTCGCCGAAGCGCCGCCCATACCCGGGGCGGCGCGGCCAATTCGGAGAACACCCGTTCACGTGAACGACCGTGCCGGGCGACCTACGGCGGAAGCCCTTCTCAAGGAACTCGGCACCGCCCCGCGCTTGACGGTCTATCTCGCGAGCGCGCCGGGCGCCGGCAAGACCCGGCGCTTGCTCGACGACGCCCTGCGCCTGCAGCAGAGCGGGATACGCGTGGCGATCGGTTGGGTGGAAACCAAGGGCCGGCCGGATTTGGACCGGCTGGTCGCGCAGTTGCCGCGCATTCCGCCGCGGACCGTGCAGATCGGCAACGCGACGTTCGAGGACTTCGATTTCGAAGCGACCGTGCGCGCAAACCCGGCGCTCGTCGTGCTCGACGAACTCGCACACACGAATCTCGACGGCGGCGCGCATGCCAAGCGCTGGCAGGACGCGCTGGCGCTACGCGAAGCCGGCATCGGCGTGAGCGGCGCACTCAATATCCAGCACATCGAAACGGTCGCCGCGACGGCCGAGGGTCTGATCGGCTTCCCGGTGCGCGAAATCGTGCCGCTCTCGTTTTTGCGCGCGGCCGATCAAGTCGTGGCGCTCGACGTGTCGCCCGAACAGTTGGAAGCGCGGCTGTTCGCGGGCAAGGTCGTGCGGCCCGAAGACGTGGAGCGCGCGCGCAACGGCGTGTTCCGGCCGCAGACCCTGCGCTTCTTGCGCGAGATGATGCTGCGCACCGTTGACGATCTGACCGTGCCGGACGTGACGCCCAAGCGCGTCTCGACGGTCCTGGCTCTGGCGACGGGCGAGGGCGACGTGGGCGTCTTTCTGCGCGCGGCCGCCAACGTCGCGCAAGCGCTCGACCTCGCGCTCGACGTGGCGCTCGTGGGCGAGCGTGACATCGACGCGGTGGCCAAGCTCTCGGGCGAGCTCAACGCCGACGTGGTGCCCTTGCACATCGATGCGGGGAAACTGCAATTCGACGAACTGAAGGCGTCGCTGGTAGCGGTGCCCGCCGGGGCGCTGGCGGCCAAAATCGTCTCGCGCCCCTCCGAGCGCGACGTGCTGGTCATCGATCCGGCGGTCAGCGCCGCCGAGCGAGGCATGGCCTTCTCACGCAACGCGCAAACGGCCGCGGACCGGCTGCGCATCGGCTACGGCCGGCTGACGGTCTACCTGGGCGCGGCGGCCGGCAGCGGCAAGACGTACGCGATGCTCGACCGCGCGCATCAGCTGCTCGAAAGCGGCGTCGATGTCGTCGGCGCGTACATCGAAACGCACCGCCGCGCCGAGACCGACGCGAAGGCCATCGGCATTCCGGCCCTGCCCCGGCGCCTTGCGGTCTGCGATAACGTGACGTACAGCGAACTCGACCTCGACGGCCTGCTCGACCGCAAACCGGCGGTCGCGCTGATCGACGAACTGGCACATACAAACGCTCCATGCGACGAACACGCCAAGCGCTACGACGACGTGCTGCAAGTTCTGCGCGCCGGCATCTCGGTGATGACGACGCTCAACATCCAGCACCTCGAAGGCCTCAACGACGCGGTCTTCCGGCTGACGGGACAACGGGTGCGCGAAACGGTTCCCGACGACATCCTCGAGATCGCCGACGACGTGATCCTGATCGACACGACCCCGGAAACCTTGCGCGATCGCCTGCGCGCCGGAAAGATCTACGGCCCGGAGAAGATCGACGACGCGCTCTCCCACTTCTTCCGCTCGGAAAACCTGGCGGCGCTACGCGAACTCGCGCTGCGCGAGGTCGTCCGCGCCCGTAGCGGCGCCAAGCGCGGGCAGCCCATGGCCCGGCTCCTGCTCGGCGTCAAGGCGCGTGAACGCGATGCCGAACTGATCGAGCGCTGCGCGCGCATCGCCTTGCGCCTCGAGATCGACTTGACCGTCGTGCACGTGGCCAAGAGCGCCGCCGCCGCCCAGACGCGCGTCGTCGAGGGCTTGGCGGAAACGACGCGGCGGGTACGGGCCCGCTGGAGTACGATCGTCGCGCCCGACCCCGCCCTGGCGCTGCTCGAGAGTTCGCGCAAAGACGGCGGCGCGACGATCGCCCTGGAAGGCGCCCGCAACAAAGCGCGTTGGCCGCGCGAGGCGCCGTTCGCGCGCCGCCTGCTGGACGCGGGCGCGAAACAGCTGCTCGTGCTTGCCCCGCCGCCTTAGCGAAGATCCCGGGCTTTCAAGGCACGCGGCTACAGCTAACCCCTGGCTCAGCGTGGGCGGAGTGTATACCGTCGTTCGCACTCGCGGAGGTGATCTCGTCGAGAATGGCATCTTGCGCGGGGTCGTACACCACAAGCCATGCCGGAAAGAAAGCCCGAACTCGTACTCAAACTCGGTTCGACACAGTAGGACAACAGGGCTAGGGCTCCTGGGATTCCGCGATAAGCGCCTAAACCAGCGGTAGACTCACCGGCGACCAGCATCGTCGAACCGTGGGCCGGCACAGCCGGTCCCGTGGTCGTGCGGCAAAAGGCGATCTAGCGATTCGAGGCGGCACCACGAGTCAAGCCCGAGCGCGGAAAGCTCATCGAGTTCTTCTGGACTGCTCCCCGCATTACGCGAGTCGCACACGTTTGCGATAGGGCCGACATCCGAACTCCCCCTCGCAGGCTTCGAGCGCGCACTTAAAGGGCCCGGGAAGGAAAAAGCCCCCGCCCGAATGCAAGGGCCTCAACCCACGTCGAGGTCGGGGTGGCGCTAGATGTCGACGCCGTACTTACGCAGGACCGCTTTAACCCGGGCCGTTCGCGGGCCGATTGCCTGCGAAGATACGACCGGATTGCGGGCCTGGGTCTTCTCGAGTTGACGGGCAACGCGGATTGCCACGGCGGCCCGGCTCTCGGGCTTGCTTCCTTTGCTTGGATCCGTCGTCATGGTCGTCACCTCCCTCATAACCTGCGAAATGGCAAACGGTTTGCTAGACGCACTTGCCACTCACTTCGTTCGGGGTATTCGGCAAAGGGTAGCGGTCTAACTCCTCAAATGCCGCGGCGAGAATCGCCTCCAGGCTCTTGGCGATCGTGTCTGCGCGGTCGCCGAACATCGCCTCCTCCTTTTTGTCGATGCAAAGCATGCCCTTGGGGGCTCCGTGAAAAGTGATCGGCCCGCAGTACACGGCCTTGTATTGCGGACGCGCAACGATCTGTGTATAGGCTGCCAACTGCAGCGCGTTTGGTTCATTCCACGTCCGTTGTTCAACGAAGGCCTGACCGAGCATTCCTTCTCCCCGCGCGAATGACGCGTTCTGGGTAGCCTCATCGATGATCTCGTTGCTGTAGTAGAAGTCGATCTTATCGCTCTGATCGTCGTAAATCCACACCGAAATGCGAACGTCGCCTTCATCGGCTTCGATCGCCTCTTTCATTTCGCCCAGTCGATCGCGGACGAAGTTCCAAAGGAAGCCCGCAGCTTCGTCGACATCCTTTGCCCGACGAATGAGGGCTTCCGTTATGGTGAGCGTACCGGTCCAATTTAGCATGAGCGATGCCAAGTCGTCGCCGATCTTGACGGCCTCTTTGGACGCTGCGACGAGCTCAATTTCGGCTTCTCCGAGTTTGATCTTTGAGATGCGAGGGAGGAGTAAGCCGATTGGAACCAGCGCAAACCAGGCAAGTCCCTCGAGATCTACAACCGGAAAGTCCTCGTCCGGCTTGTGGCTCGTCGGGAAGGCGTGCGCGAAGGCGCCTAAGACGCCGCAGCCGATCAGCCCGATCTGTAGCATTGTGGTTACCGTGAGCGCCGGCCAGACTCGTCTCGCTACCTGAAACGCGATGATGATCCCGACGACGATGATCAGCAACAGCGGGTAAGGCTGCAGCACGCTTGAAAGTATGGAAGCCATCAGCGCTTCCCCCTTTCGTTGAGAGGCGAGGTAAATGATGTCGCTGGCCACGCTGGCGCGTGGACAGTTAGTCGCCGCACGCCACAAAATTCTCCTATTTTCACGTAGAGCCGCCCCGGTCACCGGCTAGATCACCCAGTCGTAAGAATTCATGATCTAGCATCCGCCATTCGAGATCGTCTCCCATCAGCGAAAGGACGGATCAGCAGTTGGGACGGCCGGCTAATCGAACATATGTTCGACTTATCGCTACGTGGCCCTTCTCGGCTGTCGGGATGTCCTCCTGAGAAACTCAACGATGCCGAACAGCGTCGTTGCACCTACCTTTTCGGTCCAACAACGAAGGCTGCCCGACCCAAGGCCCGACGGAGGCGTCACTTGAGACGCTGGCTCTGACCTGGTCATTCCTTTTCGACTTCGTTTAACCGAGTGCGAACCTAGTTGCCCTCGACGCGCCCGTTTTTGTCTGCAAAACCCTATCACACCGTGAGACGACCTCTTGATCATGCGTTGCACAAACGATCGCGCATCCGGTCTCTGCTATCGCCCGCAGTAGCTTCATGATCGCGACCGAATTGCGCGAGTCGAGATTGCCGGTGGGCTCATCAGCTAGAACGACCATCGGACTATGCACGATTGAGCGTGCAATCGCCACGCGTTGCAGTTGGCCACCTGACAGATGACGTGGGAACATGTCCGCCTTCTCAAGCATATCGACTTGTTCGAGGACGGATTGGACGCGAAGCGACGCCTCAAGACGAGGTTTCCCTTGGAGATGCAGTGGAATCATAACGTTTTCCGACGCGGTTAGCGTCGGCAAAAGCGCAAACGATTGGTGAACGATACCCACTCGGTCGCGTCGAATGATCCGCCGCCTTGACGAGCTCGCATTTCCGACGCAAACTCCGCCGATCTCGAGTTCTCCGCGAGAAACCGAATCGATACAGCCCAGGATATTCAGCAGAGTCGTCTTTCCGGACCCGCTCTCACCCACAAGACCCACGAGTTCGCCCGGGCATACTTCGAGAGTAGCCTCGTCGAGCACGAGCGTCGTAGACCCGTCGGCTTGCTTAAAGTCCTTTGATAAGCGAGTCGCTCGAAGCGCAGTGCCCTGCTCTTCCTGCGGACTCCTATTCACGAGCAGTCTCATCGAATAGTTCGACCGGAGCAAACGAGCCTGCTTGCTCGACATTGCCGACGCCGAAGTCTCCGCTCGGCGGAGGTGCGCGTTCGACATCGAGCGCACCCTCGTATATCGAAGTTATCCCAGTCGCGATTTCTTGATCCTGAACGGGTGGGACGAGCGCGAGATCGAGGTCCTCGGGTGCGATTCGCAGTTCCCAGAGAGACGGATATGCTAAGCCCGTCCGGATGCTGGTGAAAGTGGTTCGCAGGGGATTCTCGACCTGAATTGTCTCTGGGTGCAGATATCGGATGTGGCCCGTGCTGGATACGAAGATGCCGGCCGCCGGACACCTCCTCGCCCGTGAAACCCTGGGAAGCGTGACGAGTAGCGTGCGGCCGTCGTCAAACATGATCTCGAATCTTGTCCATCCGATCAGGCCTTTACCGCATACCGGATCGCCGAACTCGTGGAGGAGCATCGCATGTCCGGTAACTCGAGACCTTTGCCCGTCGAGTTCGACCGCGCCATGAACGGTGAGCCGCGGTATGATCAGAGCACCCGAAAGGAGATTCCCAGCGTTGCCGACTTTGCTGATCGAGACGGAGCGTGCTGGGCTGTCCAGAGAAAGATCGAGATCGACCGGCCCATATCTAGCTGAATACATGATCGTTGAGACGTTTCCGCCGGCGACGCGATCTTGCTCGACGAGGTCCCAGTCATCGATGAAGTCATCCAGTCGAATCGGGTCGGCATTTGCAAGCCCTATTGCGCCGCGCTCACGGCGCTGCTGGTACAGCATCCGATGAGAACTGATGTCGACCAGGGTCGCCGTCGCTACGTATACTGGCGTTGTGTGGAACGTGGCGGTCCCGTAGCGCGAGGAGCGGCTGTATCGCGAGAAAGCGAATGAAAATCCCATGTCGTTGCCGGCCTGCGTCCGAACGCGACCAAACAGGTACCACCACTCCTGCGAGCAGGCGGGCACGCTTGCTACTGCGGCGGGCTTTTGACACGGAGTGTTTGCGGGGTCACCTGTTACGCGCAACGGTGTACCGAGCAGCAGCAGCGGAATTGCTAGGACCCAGCTGTACCAGTTGCACATGGTCAGGGAAGCGTCGTAAATCGACGTATCGCAAAATGGGTCGTGACTGAGGTCGAGACGACGATCGCTGCGATCGTCCAAAGGACCAGGAGCCAGGGGACGTGTTGCGGGACAGGGATGCCGAGAGCGCTGCGCGGCACGTCGTGCAGCAACGCATAAGCCGCGATCAGGCCGCCGCAAACGCCGGCGATGCTCCCGAACGTCGCCCAAATGCCGGTCTCGCAGGTCGTCAGGATCGCGACTTCTCTTTTTGTAGCTCCAAGAATTCGCATGCGTCGCCAGTCGGATTTCCGTTCCGCGAGCAGGGCCGAGGCGGAAACTGCCGCGCCGACGCCAGCAAGCAACAGAATGGAGGTACTGAGAGCTTCGATCAATCCACTGATTTGAGCGAATTGACTAAGAAATTTGGTTCGCATTTGTGATGAGCTGATGACGACGATCTGGTATGGCTCAAGACGCCTCTGAAGCAGGTCGCGGAACGAATTGAGAGCATCTTCATGAGCAACCCTCAGGTAGAGCTGGTCGATTCCCTGTACGTGAAATCTCGAGCCCAGCAAGGAGATCGGGACGACCATGTAGCCGTCTGGATCGGCAAAGTCCGCTCGGACCGCCGAAACTCGGAAACGAACTGGTCCCGTCACGGTATCTAACGTGAACGTCGAGCCTAGTGCGAGCTTGAATCGTCTCGCCAGCTGCTCCGAAACAAGAGTGTTTTGCGGTCGATTGAGCCCGGCTGTTCCATCAGGATCGGCGTAGGGGGCCACGCCGATCACTGTTATAGTAGAGTCCCGGAAGGGCACGTAAATCGTTTTCCTCTCCGTTATTGATGCGCCTCTCGCAAATGCCAAGACCTTGGAGCGAAGCCCACTTGGCAACGGCTTGTAACTGTCTCGGTAGCGGGATCCCGCCGACTGGATCACCAGATCGCCGCCGTACGTGCTGGCTGCCCAATCCTTGAGAGCATCCACGCCCGATGTATTCGTGATCTCAAGGCCCACGACACCCGCAACGGTAAGGCAGATTGCTCCGATCGCAAGAGTCAGACGACTGGGGATGGAGCCTAAGCTAAGGATAGCGAGCTGCCCGGTAGAGCTTGAAACCGGCACCCCGCGGAGCACTGCCTGAACTGCGAAGAGCGCTGCCGGAATTAGGAAATGACACCCGCTTCGACGCACGCGATAGTGAGGTCCACGCGTCCGCATTCGGCCGAAAACAGTATCATGTAGAAGCCGACGCCGCATAAGGTGGCACCAAGTGCGCAGAGGCACCACTTGAGGCCTGGTCGTCTCGTCAGGTCAAGGCCAGTATCTCTTATCGTAAGCGCTGGCGGTATCCGAGCAACGCGAAAGCAAGCCAAGGTTCCGATACCGAGGCTAGCCACCGTCACGGTTGCCATCGCGGCCACGACACCCCATCCCGGGTAGTTGGCCGTGCTGATATCGTCGGGAAGGCCGAGCGACGTAAGACATTTGAGGGTCAGGGTCGCAACCTCAACGCCGAGGGCGCTACCCAGTATGGATCCAATGACGCCATAAGCGACTGCTTCGAGCAGTATCGGTGCGCAAATAGCCTTGACGCTTGCTCCCAGTGTCCGCAAGCACGCGATAAATGACGCTCGCGCCTCGATCCCAGTAGAGATCGACTCGTAAAAATTTGCGGCTGCAATCACAAACGTGACGAGTACGAGCGCGTTCAACTGGAAATCGAACCACGATAACAGCCGGCTCAGCGAGCCGGTTGCTACGTCGGCTCGGACGATGCGGGCGCGCGGTCCGATCGCGCGCCGCAGGTCACGCGCTACCGCATCTTGCTGACCATCGACCGAAACGTCGATGCGATCGAACCAGCCATTTTTGTCCAGTAACCGCTGCGCGGTCGCGAAGTCGCAAAACACTATCGACGGCTCGATCGACGAGCGCGAGTAGTCAAGAGTTTTCTTAACCTCTAATGTCTCACGTCGGCCATCGATCTTAGCGTTGACGAAGCCGCCTGGACTTATTCCTAGATGTTGTGAAAAGCCGCGATCAACGATGATGCCGTTCGATCTAACATTGTCGTATAAGTCGGGCTCACCAAAAGCGTCGTACTGCGTCGGCCACTTCATGGCAGCGCTCAAGCCGTTGGGTAGAGCGTTCAGCAGGTCGGTTCCGACGAGTTGGGCCGCAACGGAGTCATGTTCTCCAAGGTACGCCGTTCCGACCACGATGGGACTCGCCGCTGCTACTCCCGGGGTCCGGCGAGCGACCGCCAAAAGCGAATCTGGCACTCGGTCAGAGATACCGAGGATTTTCGAGCTGAACACCTGAGTCCAAAGCAACTACGCTCGAGCTGAGGAGTGCATGCAGGGCGGAGTGTATAACTAATGCCGCCGTGACGACCGCCACGGCGAACACAATCGAAAAGACCGCAGTAAGCGATCGCACTATGTTGCCCGTGAAGTATCTGACTACCAGCGCGTCTAGAAGCATACCAGGACGGGAGGCTAGTGAAACAATCCCGATATGAGGTTGATCACGAGCGCCACGATGGCCGTGTTGTACGCGAACGAGATGAGCGCGTGCATCAGCGCGACCCGGCGAATGCCGGGATCCGTGATCTCAACATCTGACACTTGGAACGTCATGCCGATCACGAACGAGAAGTAGGCGAAGTCGTAGTCGTTGGGATCCTTGGTGCCGGGAAAGGAAAGGCCACGGTCCGCCTCGTTATCGTCGTCGTCGTCGTAATAGAAGAGGTGGGCGTAACGAAACAAAAAGATCGTGTGGATCACCGCCCAGCCGGCGATCACCGCCAGCAGACCGAGCGCGTACGCGACGATCTTCTCGTTGAGCGTCGTTACCTTGGGACCCTGACCCAGGATCACGACGGCCGAGGACAGCCCGACGATCACGCTGACCAGAACGACCGCCAGCACGAGGTTGCGTCCTGGATCCTCTACGGCTGCCCGCAGCGCCGTGTCGAGCGGGTGCTTGTGCATCCCGAACGACCAGAGCATCACGAGCAAAGCGACGGCGGCCGCGTCATACGCGGCCACCGCGCGCGTGACGCCGGCCAGCCAAGCCGGCGCCGCGAAGATCACGACGACCGCGGCCAGGGCCGCCGCGCCGAACCCCAGCAGCCGCCCCCGCCACGGCGTGCGCACGAACGGCTTGGGCCGGATCGCCTCACTCATGAAGCGTGTGGTTATCTGCCGGTCGCGCCGTTTACTCCAGGGCGTCGACGTTTACTTCAGCGCGTCGAGTTTGAGGTTCAACTCCATCACGTTGACGTGCGGCTCACCCAGAAATCCGAGTTCGCGGCCATGGACCAGCGATGCGATCACGCCGTTGACGGCATCGACGCTGAGGTGACGGGCCTTCGCGATCCGCGGCGCCTGATAGTACGCGCCTTCGGGCGAGATGTCGGGATCGATGCCGCTCGCGCTCGACGTCACCAGATCCATCGGCACGGGCACGGTCGCATCGGGATTCGCCTTGCGCAAGGCTTTGATCGTGTCCCGAGTCGAGTCGATCAGCTTCTTTGAGGTCGGGCCGAGGTTGGTGCCGCCGGTCGACGTCGGATCGTAGCCCTTGCCGGCGGCGGACGGACGGCCCTGGAAGTACTGCGGCTTCGTCCAGAGCTGACCGATGATATCGGAGCCCAAGACCTTGCCATTGACGGTTACGAGCGAGCCGTTCGCTTGTTGCGGAAAGACCAGCTGCGCGATGCCCGTCATCAGCAGCGGGTAGACGAGGCCCAGCAACACGACGCTGACGACCGTGTAGATGGCGGCCGTGGCGAGGTGCGCCAGGGTACCGTCTTTCGACGGTCCGGCCGGCGTGGCCGAGACGGTTGCCGCTCCGTTGGGCGTCGCGGCGGCAGGCACGGGCGCGGGCGAGGTTTTCATGTGCTTCTTCGTTCCTTCGGTGAATTAGGTCAAGTGCAGGGCGGTGAGGATCATGTCGACGAGCTTGATGCCGACGAACGGGACGACGATGCCGCCCAAGCCGTAGACCAGCACGTTGTCGCGCAGGACCAAATTCGCACCGCGCGGCCGGTACGCAACGCCACGCAACGCCAGCGGGATGAGTGCGATGATGATCAACGCGTTGAAGATGACCGCCGAGAGGATGGCGCTCTGCGGCGTCGAGAGCCGCATGATGTTGAGCGCCTGCATCGCGGGATAGGCCGTCAAGAACATCGCCGGCAGGATCGCGAAGTACTTGGCGACGTCGTTGGCGATCGAGAAGGTCGTCAGCGCCCCGCGCGTCATCAGCAACTGCTTGCCGATTTCGACGACCTCGATCAGTTTGGTCGGATCGGAATCGAGGTCGACCATGTTGGCCGCCTCTTTGGCGGCCTGCGTGCCCGAGTTCATCGCGACGCCGACGTCGGCTTGCGCGAGCGCCGGCGCGTCGTTGGTGCCGTCGCCCGTCATCGCGACGAGGCGCCCGGAGGCCTGCTCGCGTTTGATCAGGCCCATCTTCGTTTCCGGCGTCGCTTCGGCCAGGAAGTCGTCGACGCCGGCTTCGCGCGCGATCGCGCTCGCGGTCAGCGGGTTGTCGCCCGTGATCATGATCGTGCGAATGCCCATCGCGCGCAGGCGATCGAAGCGTTCCTTCATGTTGGGTTTGAGCACGTCTTTGAGGTAGATCACGGCCAGGATTTTCGCGTCTTGCGCCAAGAGCAGCGGCGTGCCGCCGGCCCGCGCGATGCGTTCGACCTCGGCATTGAGGATGCTCGCGCCGTCGCCGCCGCGTTCGCGGACCCAGGCGCGCACGGCGTCCGGCGCGCCTTTGCGAATCGACGTGCCGCCGACGAGATCGAGCCCGCTCATCCGCGTGTACGCCGAGAAGGGCACGAAGGTGGCACCCTCGGGAACTTTGCCGTTCCCGCTCGAAGCCGCGTCGGCCGTCGCCAGGGTAACGATCGAACGCCCTTCGGGCGTCTCGTCGGCAAGCGATGAATAGTACGCCGCCACGGCCGCTTCGCCGCGGGTCACGCCGTCGGCCAACATGATCTCGGTCGCTTGACGGTTGCCGAGCGTGATCGTTCCGGTTTTGTCCAATAGCAACGTATCGACGTCGCCCGCGGCTTCGACCGCGCGGCCGCTCATCGCGAGCACGTTGCGCTGGAGAACGCGGTCCATTCCCGCGATACCGATCGCGGATAAGAGACCGCCGATCGTCGTGGGAATCAGGCACACGAGCAGCGCTATCAGCACGGTCACGCTCTGCACGGTGCCGGCGTAGATCGAGAACGGCCCGAGCGTGACGACGGCGATCACGAAGATGATCGTGAGGCCCGAGAGGAGGATCGAGAGCGCGATTTCGTTGGGCGTCTTCTGACGCGACGCGCCTTCGACCAGCGAAATCATGCGGTCCAGGAACGACTCGCCGGGGTTGGAGCTGATCTTGACCACGACGTAGTCGGAGAGCACGCGCGTGCCGCCCGTCACCGCGCTGCGGTCGCCGCCGGACTCGCGGATGACGGGTGCCGATTCGCCGGTGATCGCCGACTCGTCGACCGAGGCCGCGCCTTCGACGACGTCGCCGTCGCCCGGGATCAGTTCGTTCGGCTCGACCCGCACCAGGTCGCCCAAGCGCAGTTCGCTGGCGTTGACCATCACGACGCTGCCGCCTACGATCTTGCGCGCCTGCGTGTCGCTTTTGGTGCGGCGCAGGTAATCGGCTTGCGCCTTGCCCCGGCCCTCGGCCACCGCTTCGGCGAAGTTCGCGAAGACGACGGTGAACCAGAGCCAGAGCGAGATCGCCAGGTCGAAACCGGCGCTGGCTCCGCCGCGCGCGAAGAGGTCGCGGAAGAAGAACAGCGTGGTGATCAGCGCGCCGACCTCGACGATGAACATCACCGGGTTACGGAGCTGCCAGCGGGGATCGAGCTTGACGAACGAATCCCCGACGGCGCGCAGAACGATCGCGCGGTCGAAGAGCGAGCGTGCTTGCGGGCGACGCTCGATCCGGCGTGACGAAATCATGTTAGTACGTCTTTCCTTGGAGCATTTGGAGATGCTCGACGATGGGTCCGAGCGCGTCGGCCGGGACGAAGGTCAATAGACCCACGATGATGATGACGCCGAGCAGCAGCGTCACGAAGATCGGCGAGTACGTCGTGAACGTCCCGACCGATTCGGCCACGCTGCGTTTGCCCGCGAGCGAGCCGGCCAGCATGACCGCGGGTATGATGAAGAGGAAGCGGCCGCAGATCATGACGATGCCCGTCACGATGTTGTAATACTGGTTGCCGCCCAGGCCGCCGAAGGCGCTGCCGTTGTTCTCGGTCGTCGAGCTGAACGCGTAGAGCACTTCCGAGAACCCGTGCGCGCCGTTGTTGCCCAGCGTCGCGGTGCCTGCCGGCAAGAGAATCGAAATCGCGGTCGGGATCAGCGCGAATACGGGCAGCACCAGGATCGCGAGGATCGCGAGCTGGACCTCCTTGCGCTCGATCTTCTTCCCTAAGTACTCCGGCGTGCGGCCAACC
>Ga0116228_10002168_pt1 | contig 16872 bp, 7 predicted proteins | sample S1TSphfallax_2_FD_89694 | JGI IMG/M metagenome (GOLD analysis project Ga0116228, IMG submission 89694) | Host-associated microbial communities from peat moss isolated from Minnesota, USA - S1T2_Fc - Sphagnum fallax MG | ecosystem: Host-associated > Plants > Peat moss > Unclassified | place: USA... | reverse complement strand
TTTGAAAACATGGAGGAAACTTCCTTTTTGATGAAGAATTTCAGCTACATGGCCAACAGAAATTATGTGATCAGTCTCATCTAACCTTGTCTCATCCATGAAAACAAGTTTCATGCACGTGGTCTACATTCATCCATGTGACAAGGTTCAACCATATGGTCCAGATCCATTCATGCAGTTAATCATGTCATCAAGTTCACCCATATGGTTTTGTTTTGTTTCACCCCATGAAGTCCATTCATTTGAATCATGCATTTCATTTAATTTCATTCATATGACTATACTAGTCCATTGCACAAATTCTATCAATGTGAAAACATCAATTCTGTCCAACTCTTCATTTCCATCCACATGATCTAACATCATCCATGTTCTGAGTTTTAATCATACAGTTCCATTTTGCTTCACAATGTCATCAAGTTCAGATTCATCCATGTTGAGAGTTCATCTATGTCATCAAATATATAAGATTTTCAATGTACAAGTTTCAGAAAAATTCATAATCTAGTCAAAATCAAAAAACCTAGCTGAGCTCAAAAACCCTAACTGAGCTCTCCACTAACAGTGAAGAGCCGAGATACACATATCCACCACCAAAGGCTTTGCGAAAGAAGAAAGAGTACCTGTAGAAGAACAGTAAAAGAAGAGGCCAAAATTAGAACAGTGGTTAATAACTACATGTAAGAGGTGGGTAATCTTCTAGATGACAAAATCACGAAGAAGAGCCTCATCGAGGATCTCACTATCCAGGGTTTATAATCTGACCTCCTGGTGATGAATGAAGCCTTGATTTCATCCATTTGTTGATGGATGGCTTGCCTTCGTCTTCCTCCATTTCGTAGTACCCGTTTTCTTTGGATTTTTATGTGGCACTGTGGAGGAGTGTGCGCGTGTGGGATTTTCTGTGCTGCTTGTGTGTGGTCACACGCCTACGAGCAGGCAGCGAGGGACAAGGAGAGAGGAGGAGCGCGACAGGGGAAAGGCGACGGAGACATCGCTGTGCTATGGAACTGGAGAGAAGCAGCTTCTCCTGCATGCCAACGAGAATTTTCTCCTCGACAGGTCCTTTTATTTGCAGGTATGTGTATCCGTTTCTGGCCAAGAACTGTATTGTTCGCCGCTCACTTTTCGCGTACTGTGTTTCTCTTTTGCGGTGTGTCTGGCGTTGCGGGATGCATCTGAATGTTTGGTGGTTTGTGGGAAGTTTTTTGTTTTGTACTTCTTGTCAGGTTCGATAGTGGTGTGCTGCCTAAGCATATGGCTCCCTCGTTTTTTTTTCCCGGCCCCCTCCAGCTTAGTAGTGGAATGCATGCGTGATTCTTTGTGGGAACGTATGTCTCGTTTTAAAGAGTGTGTGAAAGTCGGAGAGTTTGCAATATTATAGACTTTAGTGTTGCAATTTTCTGTAGACACTATACTTCATCTTGAAGCTCCGCGTATATGTGAGTTCTGTTTACGGCATGTAAACCAGATGAGAGGTAAATGCTGGGAAGAAGGTCGGAGAGCATGTGCTGTGGTGGGACGAGATTCGGATTGCAAAAATGGTACTGAGACTCTAGGTTTCAGTTAAGGTCTTAGTGTTGCAATTTGTTGTGGCCACCTTCTGCTGAAATCAACCAATTGAACCCATCTCTGCCTGTGTTCAATCCCCACATTTGTCTCTACAGAGTTAAATGCAGATTCCTTTCTGCAGCACTACTGTGTGTTCTGTTCACCTTATTTCTATAATGGTGAATTTTCAAGGAATGCAGGAGATTCTATTGTGTTAATGGTTTTTCTTGCTTTTCATTTTACTAATTTTGACCTAATTTTTATACATTGGTTCCTGCATCTTTAGTTTGCATGGTATTTGTGTGCATTGGCACATTCGGCCTGTTGTCCTTGAGTGTGATTCATGTCACTTGCAATTTTTTCATGCCTTCTTACTCTCCTCTTCATTTCTTCTAATGTGCAGATTGTCGTGGAAAGGGAAATCTGTTTTGTATTGCCATGTTGACTGTCACTGTTCAATGTCCTCTTCATTTTATTTTATTTCTTTTTCATTTTCTCTTGGGTTTAGGGTTGGGTCTCCTCTTTTTCCTGTTTGCTAATGTTTTCAGATGTGAAATCTCTGTAAGCTTATTATCATGTTATCTCTCAGTTCTGTTCAGGTTGACTTAAGTCGTACTTGTGGAGAAGTTCACAGCATGTAGACATTGTATTACCATGCTGGGTCTAGAAATCAGAGAATATCAGTAGAAATGACTATCCTGGAGCAGAAGAATGTATGGATTACACAAGGTAAGGGTGAAGCATGGATATGGTGGAAACCTAGGTTGTAGGGTTTTGTTTATGTTGACAAAGTAATGGTTGTGGCATTCAGTGACAACAATGACAGGATGCTTGAAAGCAGTTGCATATGCCTCCTCAGGGTAACCACTATTTAGACCTGAATTAATATATTATTCACATTGAATGTTTTGTATAGTGGTTTGCCTGAAATTTTGGGTAAATTATTATGTATTTATCTAGACCCAACATCAGATGTTGTGATCAAATCAGTGGGTAGTAATGGCAGCTTGCCATCACTACTGATGATGAAGGTGAAGGTCTGACACTTGGTGAGTGACTCATGTAAGGTTATGACTGCACTCATTGCTTTTTTACTTTCAAAGTGTTGTTGTGGGGATTGCTCTGCAATCTCATAGATGTATCCATGATGGAGGTGAAGCTCCCTGTTGACTGCATCTCACAACTAGCTCTCATACCTATGATGATGCAGGTACAGGGGAAACTGAACACACACAGAGGTGAAGCCCATGGTGTTGGTAAACTCAAGCATAAATTTTATCCACAGGTATAGCTACTTTGCATATATGTGGTGGTGAGGCCTGAGACTCTTGGTTTTCATCATTGTCCATCATATGGACAGAGAGGTTACTCTGGTCCCATTTGGTCAGTGGCATGCTTTTTTTGACAGAAGAAGCCATTCATAGGATGAAATCAATTGACAGTGAACTTTTGCATCCATTTTGTCTTGTGAGAATCCCTCAATTTTGAGGGCTTAACTGATGTTTCTGACTAATTGCCACTTGCATCTTGATGTCTATTGAAGCCCCTCATCATGAAAAGTACATTTTGAGGGTTTGCAAGTGATCATAGTGATGCAGATGCTTGTTGTATGAAACTTTGCCTGATATTTTGTGAGTGAGTCTCATAAGGTTCTGACTACTCATTCTTGTTTTGTTGGTTTTGTTTCTGCAAGGACTTCCATAACATTGTTAAGTTTTTTCTGCAATGTCATGGATTAGTTTTACATAGGGTTTAATGGATGTACTGCATCCAAGCAGTCACCAATGGTGTGCTTAAAGTATATGTCCAGGAAGCATGAAGCCCCAACCACTACCATATATGCAGTCCTGTCTATGGCTTAGGTTTAGATGCTTGCTTCTATAGGGGCAACCTAAACTAAAATGAAGATTACCTGTGTGATCTTGTTGCATTTTGAATGAGGATACCATTGACTTTTGTCTATTAGCTATGTCTCTTGAGTGCTAACCAACATCATAACTTGAGTATTTGTATTGCTTGTGGAAATGTGACAGAAAATGGAGACACAGAATTTTGTAAGATTGTTTGTTTAAATTTATTGCAGATTACTACATACTTGTTTACATGCACTGTCAGGAGCTGATGAATTCAGGCAGAAGTTATAATGACTAGTCACAGCTACTCATAGGGAAGGTTGTGGCCTGATACTTGTGAGTGACACTCACAAGGTAATGACCATACCCATTCTTGTCATGTTATTTCTGGTTTTGCTGGAACTGACACAACAGTTATCTTCAAAGTATGAAATACTTGCAATTTCTGTAGTCCTAACCTTGCTGGAGAATTCTATGTGTTAACAGTGAAATGAAATGTATCGTGAATTGATAGGTCTGAAGATGAGTAAATTCACACTGTTATGCACATGTGGATGCTAATATTGTTGGTCTGTGTGGTTGTAATGCAGCTGCTGACAACCTTAGATGTGGGGGCGAAGTTTGACTTGCAGTTCAGGGAGTTCTCATATGATATCCAAGGGAAGAAGACACTGCCTGTTACAGACAATGGCTTGCTGAGTGTGGACTTAAAGGGAGGATATAATTTCAACCCAGGTTCCAAGCAGGTGTGTGCCTTATCATATTGTCACTGATTGTAGGTTGTCCATGAGTAGGGTTCATATATATGCATAAAATGTTCTTCATGCTGTTGTGTTTTTGATGGTAGAATGTTGGGGCATACAAAGGGTTCTGAGATGAATATGGAGGGGATGGAGATTTGCACAAAGCCTACTTATCAGGGTCATTAATATGTATGTTGACTTTGGTGTAAGTAATAGACAGATTTGTTAGCAGGAAGGCTAGATGGAGGCCCAAAACTGGAGGAAGGAGATACTCAGAAAAATTGGGAAATAACTTCATTAATGAGAGTGTTTCTTCATTATGTGATATCAGATTCCAAGTCTAATGTTGCAAGGTCTCCATCACCAACAGTTCTCCATCTTGCTCTCCATCTTCAACATCTTCCTGGTCCACCTAAATAGTTCTCCTCTCATATTCCATCGTGTAAATGAAAATGTGGCATTTACCAAAATTTGATCAAGGGTATGTGGAAAATCAAAGGTGAGATCGTCATTACCAAATTCCAAGCTCGTGTCAATTGTTACCAAAATTCCCAATTTTGGTAGTGTGATTGTTCCTATGGTGAACCAATCTAGTTTTGCTTCCAAATCAAACTTCTTCCTCTAGCTCGTTGGTGATTCCATCAAGATGAAATTGTAATAGAGGAGTATTTTGGTTGCTTGGTGTTGTTGCTCACATGTTTGGTCACCACTATTATTCGTACAATCTTTTCCTTTGATGGTGATTAAACCATTCCTTTAGTCATGGGTAACTTTTGCATTACACAATTTAGGACAACCAAGCAACATGGAATGGTTATATATAATTATCCAACACATTGTTCCCCATAATTGTAAAAGTTACAATGTATGCGATACTATGGATGTGGATTTTCAAGTCCTGAATTAACCTTATTAGTTTCATGAAGGTCTGATTTACCATCCTAAAAATATAAGGAGTTGGTTTGGAATACTTGACCATAGTTTCTTGCTCAAGTTTTTAATGATGATGTCTACTCTAGACCTTCCATCAAACAAAACATACTTCACTATGATTTTTCCCCTGTGCACCTATATGATGGCCATTTGATGGTCTATAGTTACTAGGGTTATTATAGGAGTAGGTCCCAGTGGAACAACACATTTTTTGGTAGGAATAATCCAAAAAAAGTGTATTACTTTGTTTATGGTAGGACCGCCATCTGGACTCCATAGAAAAGTTGAGGTTAACTTTAGATGAGTTTGAGTATGTCAATAATGAACTCTCCACTGTGGGATTCAGAAATGTGGTGAAGAGACGGCTAAAAATAAAGAAAATCAATTTGAAAACTAGGTTTTTGGAAGGTAGAATAGAATGCCCAATCAATATAGAACCTGCCCATTAGGAGAGGTTAAAGGAACCTGAAATAGGAAAACAGGTGGAACAGATGTCAAATGTTTGGAGTGATGTGAAAAATTTGATGAATGTTGGGTGAATGGACAAAGTTGAGAAGGAAGCTCGTGGGTAAGTTAATATATGGAAATGTTGATTGTTATCATCGCTTGCTTACTAAATATAAATATCTATTGTAGGATTATAAAAATTGTAATTGACCAAGTGTTAGTTTGTGTTTAAGAAGAAACAAAGGCAAAAAAAACCCAAGTTTGGTTAAAATTGCCAAAGATCTCCAAGGATATGAACAAACTAGTTCTACAAGATGTTACAATCTCGAAATTTTTCCTAGCATTTGCCTTTTGATACCTACATGTTTACATATGCTTTCTCATTTACCTATTTACCTATCTACTTACCTACCCATCTACTTACTTAAATTCAACCACTAAGTGTAGCCATTAGGTTTAACTTAAATTTAACGATTAAGTTTAGCCACTATGCTTAGTTACTAGATGTGGCATTAGATTTAATTTAAATTGAGCCATTAAATTTGGCCACTATCATAACCTAAGTTTACCAATTAAGTATAACCTAGGTTTACCCATTAGGATTAACTTGAATTTAATTATTATGTTTAACCATTGCATAAATGCACATTACATTCACACAAAAAAGGGCATATGCAAGTGCATTTTTATAATCCAAATCCAATATTTTTCAAAAAAAGACATTTTAATGATGTTGAATTTCAATTTTTTTTCCATTTCCAAATTCATCCCACCATAATTTAAACCTTTTTTAAAAAATATTTAAAAATATGGGCCTTGAAAAATATGGGTGTTGAAAAAAGTAATTTAGATATCAAAATGGATTATATGAATTTTCATTTTCATTTTCATTAAAAAAAAAATTCTTTTTTTTTTTTGGGATTGAAAGATTAGAATGTAAGTTTCAATTTTTTATCTTAGTTTTGCCAAAAGTTTCAAATAGATTTGAATACAATGTAACAATATTTGATTCATCATAAATAAACTACAACTATGACTTCCAAAATAGTCCACTGTAATGTGCTTTTATTCCATTAGGTTTAGCTTAAATTTGAGCACTATATTTAGCCAAGTTTTAATCATTATGTGTTTAACCACTAGGTTTCATTTAAATTTAACCATTATGTTTAACCAAGGCCTAATCATTATATTTGACCATTAGATTTTACAATTAAGTTTAGTCATTATGTTTAATAAAGGTTTAATCACAATGTTTAGTCATTGGATTTAACCAAAGTTGAATCATAAAATTTAACTATTGTTTATCAACTAAGTTTAGCCACTAGCTATAATCATGTTAATAAGACCCAAAAGTAATTGTAACCATTCCTTAATTCTAAGTTTTTTACACCAAATGTTTTTTAAAAAATTAATTTGAAAATACATTTAAAATTTTACACATTATCAGATCTAATATCTTATTCTATAAATGTTCAAAATATGAAATTATTTCATCAACATTTGGACCTTCAAATGTAGTGTAAAAAAAACCTATATTGATTAATTTTAAGTAATAACAAAATTTGTAAAAGGATGTGTAAATGGATTTGGAAAAAATTGAAAATGAGATTTTTTGGTAAATTTTAACACAAACCTTAAGAAAATAGTATTAAGAAATTTTAAAAGACTTTTTTGAAGATTTTTTCCAAAAATATTCCCCAAAAAACAATTAACTAGAAAAACACCAGTGGGTCCTATTAGCCCATTTGCACCGCACTATGTTCAATTAAGGTTTAGTCATTATGTTTAACAACTAGGTTTAGGCAAAGTTTAGCTATGAAATTTAACCATTAGATTTATCCATTATGTTTAACCATTAGATTTAGTTGTTAGGTTTAGCCAATGTTTATCTATTATTAATACATTAAACCACCAAGTCAACCATTTGATTTAACCATTATGTTTAGCTTAATTTTAGTGGCTAGTTGTTTATGTTTAGCCATTATGTTTATCCACTACATTAAGCCACTATGTTTAGCCTAATTTTAGCAATTAGTTGTCACTTAAATTTAACCACTACGTTGAATGATGTGAACTAAACATGTGAAATTAAAAAAATTGACAAAAGTTGAACACCTTTGATGGTGTTGTCCATTGGTAAGGACTTGGTTAATCATTGTGAAGGTTTGGGGTTCAATTCGTTATACTTGCAACCTATGTGCATGTTTAGAAGGTTAGGGTATTAGGTAGGCTAGATTAAAATAACTAAGTGAAGTTAGGTTAGGTTAAATAAACCAATTAAAATAAGTTAAGTTCACTAGGTTAACACCTACCACCTAAATGTTTTTTTTGGACCTATTTAAACCTATTTACTACCTACTTACTTATTAATTAAAAAATAATAATCTAGAAAATGACTTGAAATTAGGTATGAATTTGACCCAATCAATTCGTTCATTATCAAATAGTCAATCATTTTGTCAATCACACTACTAGTTAAATGACAAGATCCAAATTGATTGTATAATCACACTAACATGTCCAAATTGATTTATCCAAATTAACAAGGTGGTTTTTTTAATGCCTACCATTTTGGGTAACTTTTTACTAGAAAACCCAATAAAAAAAACCCATGAATTGTAATAATGGTTGTATATAAATACAACACACATTGAACATGCGATGAAAAACATACAAATGGATCATAAAAGTGAAAACAATGTGAAAGGGTTGTCTTTGAAGTGATTAATATGGAGAATTCATTGTTAAGAATTCTAAGAATATTTTGAATTCAATGATATTTGTCAATAATTGAATACCTTTTATATTCTTGAACAAATTGAAATTTTTGAACATGATACAAGTGAACAATCTTATGAAAGTTATTTAATGTACATATGTTGCATCTTGTGACATTTCCATGCAAATTTTGGATTGAGGCCTTAGACACATACTATTATTTGTTTTCAAATGTATGATATTTCATATTATTCTTGGTACATGACTCCCCTAAAACAGAACATGCATATCTTACCTAATGGATGTTATCTATCCCCATCACCAATATGGATGAAAAATTGATCATCATCCTCAATATATGTATTAATTTTTGAACATGTACTTTAAATCTGAGCTTCTTAGACTTGGAAATGGATAATAATGGATGTGCCATTTCCTATTCACCAAACTTATTCTTTTAATTCAAAGTTTATGGGTGATCTAATTAAAACTATTGCCCTAGTGGTTTTAAGCTTTCAAGCTTGGCATTCCTTAGGTGTTATTTTAGAGCTTTCAAGTTTCCTTCCTCCTTTTCACTAAGCTTGAAATTTGTACCATGTGCGTTCTTGTGTTACATTTTTTTGTTCTTGTCTTATGGTTGTACATTATAATCATGTTGTGGACCTAGTTTTGTGCTTTTACATTGTATAATTATGTTGTAAACCCAATCTTGCACACTTGCATTGATTAATCCTAATTCTTTTTGCTTTGTTTTGTGTGTCTTGTAGGTAATGAAACAATGATAATAAGTTGTGTAAACTTATGGATTCCCAAGGGTTAGATTTGGAAGATTTTGAATTTTTTATGGTAGCTTAAGATTAATTTCACTAGGTATAAGCATGATTGCGGTACCACATTTGAACCCTAAGGACCCACTTTAAGGACTTTCAAATTCACCTTTTTTTTCACTTTTCTCATGACATGTGTTACATTTCACCTTTTGTTTTCATGTCAAATGAAATAATTTTGTTCCAAACTGTATATAAGCCTTTAAATTATCTATTGTTTTCACTTATGAAAGTGAGAATAATGAAATTTATCCAATGTGGGCCATGTTTAATCAATGGACCAAAATACCAAGAAATTTGGCTTTTTGAAAAAATTTAGATTACAACATGGCATTTGGTTCTTATCACATTCATACATTTTATACACATTAACATGTAAGGTGTTTGTGATAAAAATCTTAAGCCAAAAAAAGTTGTCTAAACATTCCTTATGAATCTCTAATTATTTTTTTCTTATGAAATAAAGTCTTGAATTTTTTTCAAAGACTTGGTAAGAATCTTTAAACTTGTTCAAATTTGATTTTATGCATAAAATAGTACCTTTGTAATGTATCTATCTATGAGTAGAATCAAAGTTTCAATATGAATGTGTCATTAAGTTTTAACAACATGTTTAAGTGAGGGGTCCAATGAATATAAAATGAAACAATCCTTTTGGGTACCCCAACCATGCTTTGACCCCCTTTTGGTTTACAACATCGACCTCTTTTGGTTACTTTTCTATCACTATAGGGTTACAAGGCATATCTACACAATAACATTGGTTGGTTTTTAACCTATTAATGGGATGATGTATAGTTGATGTTTGAAAAACTATTTAATTCAATTATATGGAAAAATTTTGTTACAAAAAATCTTCTCCCCATTACTAATTATGATAAGCTTGTTCATTAGATTTGTGTAATCTTCTTCATTTCATGTTGTTGGCATTTGTAGTTGTGTAAATATTTGAGAATTGAGTCTTGTTATCCATCACCTCAAGGGGTTGAAAGGCCATTTACCTATAACCTAAATTCAAATTTGACTTGTTTTTGGAGTGATTATTTTAAAGCTTGGTATGCCCATCTTGTTTGAATAATTTTGTTTAATTCCATGTAATTATTTCCAAACATAGTTGCATCTTCACCTTTCCGGTTATTGTTTTGAATAACTTTAAATTGGGTGCAATCACAATTGAACGAGCCAAAAAGGGCATTGAGTTGCAATGAAAAAAATCAAAATTGGATAAATATTCATGTTTTTCCATTTAGAGCCATAGTAATAATGGCAAGTTGTTGCTTTTTCATTTAGATGAATGTTAAATAATTCAAACCAAAAATCCACTTGATAGGACTTTTGAAAGTGAACACCTATGATGTTAAATAGGAGTCAATTTCAAAGGACTATCAAAGGATTCATACAATAATAACACATTTGATGGGGAAAAAATCAAGAAAATAAAAACCTATTGACCAGTGAAAAAACACTCGTACCTTTAAATATATGGAATTCTAAAACTTTAAAAATTCAATGAACTTTCCAAAATTGGTCTAGAATTCTAGAACTTTGAAACTTCTTTACCACATGTAAATGAGGTATAATCTACATGAGGTGTCAAAAAAAGGTTGTAGTTTATTATAAAAGAAAACATAAAAATGTAAAAAATGATTTTTTTGGTTATTATTTGAAATCATCATAATTTTTTTAAAATAACACTACATTTATAAAGAATCAAGACACTTTCAGAAATTCATATTTATTCAAAAGTGATGTATATATATATATAATGTATTAGGACAATTATAAAAATTTATTATGACAACTTGCAAAAAACATTGTTCCAAAATTCATTCATATGGAAAAGGTTTTTTTGGGAAAATAATTATATTATTTTTCTAAAGTAATCATGTTGGCTCATTGTATTTCGTTTGCACCCAATTATAAAATACACGTCTAATGGTAATAAAATATGTGATGTGTAGGTGATCATATATAACCCAACTTTTATGCATGTTTTATTACCTTTAAGGCAACAAAACTACTATGTCCATAGGTCATTGATTAAGAAGCAAGTCCCAAGTTCATTTTTGCATTGCCATGTAGGTCCCTAATTTGTAAATTTTAATGTAATAATATGATAGTTTATCATGTTTGAAAATGTAGACCATGGTAAAACATCTCCTATTACTTTTGCAACACAATGTATAGTTAACCATTGTTAAGATTTGGGGTGATGATGTAAATTACATTTGATTTTCTTTTGGCCAAAACCTTTACTCTTGATTATGGTTTGTTTGAATGCTTGTTTCATTTGAATTCCATATGTGATTTGTAGTTTAATTGTGCAAATTGTAAAGTAATTATAAGTTGTACAATGTGTTGTAGGAATTGGGTGTCAACTTTCAAGTGCTTTGCAAACTTCAAATCCTTTTACTTGTCAAATTTTCATTTTTGGGTGTTTACATATCACAATTATTTCTTGGTAATATTGTTGCCACTTAAGCCTAATTTCATGCACATTTGTCTATTTTGCACCCTTGCATGTCCATGTTTTGAAGATTCAATGTTTTAAACTTGATTTTATTGATTGTTTCTTAATTATTCATCACACATTAAAAAAACTATAATATGGAATCATGTTACAAATCCAAATTTTATTAACCACGATATCATGTTTTGTGTTGAAAGCTTGTGTCTTTAAACCATATTAATAGCAAAACACTTCCAACATCAATTTAAGGTCCTTGATTATTTTCTTATGATGATTCCATGTTAGTTCTTTCAAAGGTTTGGCCTATGACTAAGCATGCTTCATTTATTGAAGACACAAATCATAGTGATATCATCTTTTTGTAACACATGAATCAAGAGGTCCAAATGGAATTATTGTAAACCATGTTCTTATCTTTATGCCCAGTTATGTAGTGAAAAGACATGTTACACCATTGCAAATATTGAATTCTAAATTTTAATATTATAACTTACATTGTTTCTATTTTCATGTCCACTTATGTAACGACAAACCATGCTACACCAATGTGAGATATTGTTTTAAATCTTACATATCCTATTCATTGTATCTTTGTGTGCATTAATGTAGTGAAAGACCATGTTACACTAGTGTAGATAGGTCTTGTAGATCTTGATCCTTCAATTGTTCAATTTTTTTAATTTTAGCAAGAGACAAAATTGTTCTAAAGATTTTTCTTCCTTTACTAAATTGATAGATGATCATAGTACCCATACCTTATTAATTTCAAGATGTTCATTTGTGCAAACCTTTTGTTAGAATTATAGATTGGCCTTCTATGCATGATATAATTATTGCATTTGCAAGCAATATTTAAAGTTTTCTTGAATAAGTTGTTTTCAAAATTTTGACACTAATAATTTTTATGAATGATGAAGTGTCAATTTTAAAAAAATAAATAGAAAAATTAAAAAAACAAACAAACAAACTTGGTATCTTTGTCTGGATTTCCTTTTAACAAAAACCTATCAAGTAGAAATGGTTGTTTCACATAAAAAGTCTTTGTATATATTGGTTGTTATGTGAAGGAAAATTATCAGCCAAAGGTTATTTAATTTCAATTTGCAAATAATTTTTAAAAATCTTATTGTGAAATATTATTATATTAAGAGTTAAACCTACTATTGATGATATGAACTTGTTTCAATTTGATATTTGGGTCCAAATCAATTATGGTGTTCAAGAGGTAGGATTATAAATGTAGATTCCTTGATGTAATCCTATAATTTCTTAATTTCACATCAATCTTAATGAATAAAAGAATGTCAATGATTTTAAATGTGATATTTTTGACCACCATATATTTATAACCATTAGTATTATCCATTTTTTTTAAACCTATGGTGAAATAAGAAGGTTCAAACTAGTATAAAAAGTTAGAAACAAGTGACGTTTTGACATGATTTTGGGACACCTTTTAAAGGTTTGGATTCATTTGAACATCATTTCTTCATAAATATTTGAAGGATTTTTTTTTCATGATTCAACTTCTTGCTTTTGAAGATTATAAACAACCTAATTACATTAAAGCTTCGAATTGATCTATTGGTTATAATCTCCCCTTTCAACCAAAAGGTTTAGGATTTGATCCCTTTTTCAAAAGTTTTTGGTCTTTCCATGATGAAATGGATGAAAAAAAACCTTTGGGCAACTTCTTCAAGCTAAATGCTTTGGGGAGAAAGGGAGTTTTTGACAAAATGGTAGCCCATGTTCCTTAAGGGAGAAGGGAACAACTTCCCATGAGGAAAAAAGACTAAATTGCCTTGGGGAACAACTTCCAATAAGGGAAAATATCTTTCATGAACAAGTTTCCAAATATTTGACAAGAAAGATTAAGGGGCAAAGGTTGTTCAAATCAAATGTTCTTTGTACTATTGAAAAACTTTCAAAGCTTAGATATTTAAAATGTTCTTGCATTTTTTATTTGAAGCTATAAGTGAAATGTTATGAAAATTAAAAAAATTGAAAAAAAAAAAAAGATTTTTCCTTGGGGGACAAGGGGATTAACTTCCCCTAGGGAACAAATTTTCGAATGTTTGATCAAAAAGTTCAAGGAAAAACATTGTCCAAATCAAACATTTTAAAAATCATTGACAAGCTTTTGAAACATAAATATTTAAAATGGTCTTGGTTTCTTAATTTGAAGAGCTTTATGATTGAGAAATCATGGCAAACGAAATCGAATATCAAATTTTTAACACCCCTTCTCCTAGGGCCAATTGGTTTCACAAAAACAAGTTTACCTTCTACTCAAAATTTGACACCTAGTTTTTCTTTTTGCCACAACTTTTAGTTCATAGATTCAAATAAAAAATGACAATCCATTTTAGATATCTATGTTTCAAGAACTTTCCAATTATATAAAGAACATTTGATTGGGACAACATTTGTCCCCTAACCTTTCTTGTCAAACATTTGGGAAGTTGTTCCTCAAAGAAACTTGATCCCTTTCTCCCTATAGAAGTTCTTCATTTTTTCCTTAGGGGAATTTATTCATTTCTCCTTGGAGAAATTGTTCCGCGAAGGAACTTAATTCCTTCATTTCAATGGAAGTTGTTTGGGACTACCCTTTTGTTTCCTCACCAAGGAAAGTCCAGTTTTCCCCAAGCATTTAACTTAGAGAAATTGCCCATAGGTTTTTTCAAAAATTCATTTCATTAGTGGAAGGAACAAATTTTTTGAAAAAATGAATCAAACCCTAAACCCTTTGTTGACAAAAGAGATTTTAACCAAAAGATCATTTCTTTCATTGAAAATATTGCGTATAAAAGATAATTAAAATGTTAACCATAGTTAGGGTACAATTTTAAAAATTTGAATTTTTTTTCTTACTAGGCATTGTTTTGCAACTACATCAAGACTAGTGCTACATTGAATTCATTGCTTTGATTTAATGTTTACCCCAAAGAACTTGCTTAATGTGCATAAAATTCCAAGGTTGATCACCTCCCATATGTCAATTTCAATTATTTCACATTTTATGACAAATCCTTATATTTACATCAATAACAATCATCATAAATTAATCATGGTAGGCATATTTGTTGATGAAGGCCTTGGTCATTGTGCTTATACATAGAAATTTCAAGCAATGATTCAACACCTTGAACAAAGTGTTTAATGTCATTTATATCAATTTAGTTGATTGTTATGTTAGGATTCCATTTTTTTCTTGTGAAATCTATTGTTCATTGACCAAAAATGTTACATGTTGTGCATTTTGAACAAATTTGGTTTTGCCATTAATAAATTGGCTTTCATGCCTTAATGTTTTTCATTTATTTTTGGAAAATGAATCCATTAAAACTTCCTTTCCATTCACAACTTGTTGGTTGCATAACTTTTCAATATTTAGCTTTTGCTTAGGTACTTCCTAGATGCTTTGTGTTGCCATATGTTTCACAACCAAACCAAAATGTGTTAATGTAAATTTGTTAAGGTAGATTCCTAATAATCATTAGTTAAGTGTATATATTGGTTAGATATTGTTTGGAACATGTTTGGTTAATTACTAGTTAAAATCTAGTTAAAATTTCAACTTAAGCTTCATATGCGAACAACATTTGTTCTTGGAGCAATACATTCTTCAAATGTATATGTAGATTTTGCTTGAGATGATGATAGAAAATCTTGAGACAACTACATAATATTCTTTAATGGTGGAGCAATTTTTTGTTGGATAAGTTGCAAATAATAATGCTCTTCCACTTTGATGTGGGAGCATGATACATTGTTGTTGTTTTACCTATTAAAGAAACCATTTTGGCTTATTAGCTTTTTTTGGAATTGAGATTTCCTCTAATCGATCTGATTTTTCACTTCAACGATAATCAATCTGCAATGAGGCTTGGGAAGATACTAAACACCCCATGACAAGCACTGTTTTATGTAAAAAATGGTCAACCGAGCTCAATTGCTTGGTTTCTGTTGCAGGGTTTAATTATTTTGACCCTACATGAATGCTAACTTGGAAAAAACTACTATTTTTCAATGCTTGAATCTATGTTGGAGGTTGGTACTTCCTCTTCTTGAGAAAGGTTTTAAGTTGAATTTGACCAATGACAACAAAACATGCAAAGCAAATTACATAATGTTTTTTTTTGGCTAGAATATGAAAAATCACATAACAAAATTTGATGCAAAATCAGGTAAGGTGCGAAAAGAAAAGCTCAAAAGGGCACCAGACAAAGCTCTGTATGAGGTATAATTCCATAGTTCAAAATATCACCAACACACCAAGCACATCATTTTTGTCCATCTTGTGCTTTGCCTTGAGTAGAACCCTAAGGTGAGGGACATTCCCAGTATGTAGGGTTGGATTTGGCCATCACATTGTCCTAGGCCCCTTATTTTGACAATGCCCCCACCCTTGGGCTTTACTTTAAAAGGCCTCACTCAAGATTCAAGCAGGTTAGGGTACAAGTGTACATGGCCCTTTGTACATGCACTTTTTCCATTCTACTGGGAAAACAGTTTGATACTGGAAAGACATTACTTTTTACGCGTAAGATCTCTTCAAATTTTAAGGACTAGGTGTAAGAACCCTCCCCCTCCTAGGCCTTCACAATTAGTAGTGAGCCCCTATGCCATTGGCCCAAGTAAAACTAAACCTCCTATAAGGTCACTCATCTCAATACTATTCCAGTCAAAGTGGGTTTTAACCTCAGCATTTTTATGGAACATAGCTGAATAAATTTAAGTTTAATTTTCAAAGACAAAAATCTACATAAACTCAATAACTTTTGCTCTACTGGTTAGAAAATTGCAAAATGACAAACATATACATCATCTCATAAAGGGCTTTCTCATGATACAAAAAGCTAAGGAGAAGCCCCATGGTTTGTGAGGGTTATGATGCAATTACATCCAAACCAACACCAATCTTAATATAAATTAGTATATAGATGTTCACTCTCATACTTTTTGACGGATAAACCCACTGATGGGGAACATTCCCCAAATGTGGTGCTGCTGGACTCAGTTGACGACTTGTCTTAGGTCTGATTCTGGTTATTTCAAACACTCAAAAAACCTGCAAGTTTCATGAATGAACTGGCCAAGAACCATCAGTTTCTAGGTGGTTCTTTCATACCATTTTTTTATATAATAGAACTAGTCTGTAAACCCCATTTTGCTTGCAAAATGATCAAATAAGCAAAAGACTAAAGTGTTATGTTCTCAAGCTCCTGTCAATCCTTTCTCAAGCAAAATGGGTTTACTTACTTGTACTCTATAATGAATCTAAACACAATATCCTGACCTTGGTAGGCAAGGCCAATAAAATAATGGAA
>Ga0116228_10002167_pt1 | contig 16876 bp, 15 predicted proteins | sample S1TSphfallax_2_FD_89694 | JGI IMG/M metagenome (GOLD analysis project Ga0116228, IMG submission 89694) | Host-associated microbial communities from peat moss isolated from Minnesota, USA - S1T2_Fc - Sphagnum fallax MG | ecosystem: Host-associated > Plants > Peat moss > Unclassified | place... | reverse complement strand
ACTCAAATGCATTTGAAACAACCAAATTGGAATATTGGATTCACGATCCAATATTCCACCAAATCAAAAAAGTTGCAATCAAGGTTTGTGTGATACATTAAAAACATCGATTTAGAAAAAGGCCTAATCAACGTTACAAGGGCAAAAATATGTGCCATCAATTTACATGCCAATAATGAAGTAGACTTCATCAACATAATATTGATTGACTTTAGATTGCAAATCAAAATTTTAAAAAATATAATCCCACAAAAACACAATTAAGCTAGATGTGGTTGGATCATCTTGAAGCTTTCACTCCATTTAAGGTAGATTGTGTATTTGTATTTGAAATCCATAATTTAAAAAATTTAGTACTAGCTTATTCTTTATACCTTTTTTGTGTCTTTTGTAATAATCATTATTTGCTATTGGTGTATTTATACTATCATCACCTTTGGATCTATATTGATGCAATACATGCTTTAATTCCCAATCGAATTCAATTTGACTACATAAGGAAAGGAGAAGCTTGACACCATATTAAAAAAACTTGCACAATCTAAGGTTGACAAATAATACATTTGAGACTATGCCTTAGATTGTAGTGAGATGGTTGGGTGAACTTTTCCATGATTAGGTCATTCAATTTTTAAATGTAATTAACTCACCTTCATTTAATACCATCATAAATATAAATTCAAGCAAGAAAATTAATAATACCATGGCAAATAACTATATTGAATTGTTAATTTCTTCATAATTACATAAATCACTAGAGCTTATTATTAAAATTTTACATATAAATAAATATTCAATTTTCATAATTATATGTTCAGTGGAGTGAACTGGACTAATAAAAAAAATCTATATTTTGGGTACATTTTAGATCGAATGTATTACATAATCCGGTCCCTGTTAAAAACCGGCGGTTCTTAACAGGCAAAAGCAGGTACCCACCCAAAACTGAATAATACCCACCGGGAATTTTTTTTAATAAAAATTACACCCGAAGCTTGATCGGGTAGTACGGTCGAACCATTTTTTGCCCCGCCCTCTCCTCCTCCAGGGACCTCCACCTCGGGCCTCCAACTACCCCCCACAGGTTCAACAGGCCACCCGACAGTGACTCTCAACCGTCAGATTCTCATTAGATCCACGGCTTCCCGACGCGAAGCCTCCCCATTGGCTGTTAACCGGAAATTCTCCGTTTCATCCCATACACCGCACTGGATCTAGAATCTGAGCAGATAAGAGCCGTCCGATACTGATCCGCGTGATGAGCTTCCTTGACATTTATTGGTTGAAACTAATTACTATTTTTCTTTTTTTTTAATTCCCTGTCTCTCTCGTCTCTTCTCTCTCTCTCTCTCTCTCTAAACCCTAAACCCTAAACCCTTTGCCCCCGGTTCTCTTCTTCAACGCCATCGCTATAAAACCTCGCGGGCTCAGAGTTCAGTACTACTGTTTCATTGCGACGTCTTGCTTGAGATCTAAGCAGCTCAATTTCAGGAACGTGGTTGGGTTGAACATTGTTGTTTGTGTTATGTGTTTCAATTTATCGTTTGTGCTTTTGTTCAATTAGTGTTTGTTTCGGTGGAGATTGTAGTTTTATTGTAATGGCGCCTAAGGCAGTCGAAGCTGAACAGAAGGGAGGGAAATCCAGGGCCGAGAAGAAGCCTGTGAAGACTAAGGCTGAGAAAAAGCCTGTGAAGGAGGGGGGCAAGAAGAAGAAGGCGAAGAGCACGGAGACTTATAAGATTTATATCTACAAAGTGTTGAAGCAAGTAAGTGTTTTTTTTCCCCCCCTTCTTTTGCATCTGTTTTATGGGGGATTGAAGCTTTAGTTTGTGAGTAGCTTAGAGGAAAGTTTTGGTGGTTCTCTTTTTCACAGGTTTTCTTTGTGGTTCTGTTCAGGTTCATCCTGACACTGGAGTTTCTTCGAAAGCTATGGGGATCATGAATTCTTTCATCAATGATATATTCGAAAAGTTGGCGCAAGAATCGGCTCTTCTTGCTCGCTACAACAAGAAGCCAACCATTACGTCTCGCGAGATTCAGACTGCCGTGCGTTTGATATTGCCTGGCGAGTTGGCAAAGCATGCCGTCTCTGAGGGAACGAAAGCTGTTACTAAATTCACCAGTGCTTGAGTTCCAAGCTTTTCATGGTGTTTTCAAACACCACCAGTCTCTTGAGAGTTATCTCCTCTAAATCTCAGAAGCTCCAGCTGCACTGCAAGTTGTCTCCCTGGTTTGCCAATGGGTTTTTGTTGGGCTGCAGTGCCTGGGAAGGATGTTACCGAAGGAGGGAAAAGTATGCCTGGAATAGCTTCCTTTCTGTGCTTGCTGCTAAGCTGTTTGCAGATTGGGTCTATACCTCTTAAGAGTGAGCTCAAGATTGGATCAGTTTTGAAGGATCTAGGAAATGCTTTGTTTAGCTTTATAGACCAGCATCTTGAGAGTTCCTATTCACTTCTACAATGTACATTGATGTTTATTTGCTGTAAAGGTGAGGTTAAGGTTTATTGCTGGGTATTGCCATTGTGTGGCCACTTCTTTCTACAATGCCAATGCTGCTTGTGGGCAATTGTCTTTCTTAATTTTGGAATAGTAGATTTGGTTGAGCTCCTAAATCTTTTGAGATTTGAAGCTGATTGTCAGCTTATGGATGTCTGCTTCCAATATCAAAAGATAAGCTTAACTGCCTTCATTGTGCAATTGAATTTATTTTTTATTGTATATAATGAAATTGAGGTGGTAGATCTAGAAGCTTAGTTCAGGTATCCAACCATTTTTGAAGCTTCTATGAGAGTTTGGTTGGATGTCTGAGCTTGTTCTGCTTCTGAGGTTTTCTTTTCCTGCTTGCTCCTGATCCATAAGCAGCACAGGTGAGGAATCCTCCCTTCTATTGTCTCCCTCACTCTGCAAACAATCACTGATTTGTGGATCCAAAGATTGCTGAAGATTTTCACAATGACAAGTTGGCTCAAGGGTTGTGGGTTTTGTATAAGGTTGAGAAAAACTGGTTCCTTGCATTATTCTGATGGCAATCTGCATTGGAGAAATGGGTGTGGTATATGTGGTAAAATTGGGCCTTATGACAGAAGGCTTCTGACTGATTGCAAGCAAGGATTGCTCATGCCTCTGGAGATTATGAAGCCCTTCCTGCTGTTGTAATGCCAGTGTCTTCCAATTCACAATTTCTGACAGCTTCAGTTTTGTTGCTCCAATTGGAGAGGCTCCCGTATTCAATAAGATAATTGTTTTCTATAGAAATCATTTCTATCTTCTAAATACCCCTCCTTGTGGGGCTGGCAGGTGAACTGGGCACTACTCAATACTTCTCACTTCAACATGCTCATCAAAGCAGCCCGCCTTGCTATTGCAATCCTCATCAGCAAAATTTGTGTGCTTTAGGCCAGCCAAGAAAGTAGTAGGTGAGGCACTGTCTGCTAAAGAAGCTCCAGACTCTGATTGATTGTGTTCCCAATCTTCTTGGCCCCTCTTGTGTCCTTCCGGAGAATCACTGGATAACTCTAAAGAGCCTTCAGGCCTGTGTTGAAGGAGACCAGATCAACAATGGTATGTGACTTCTTCAAAGCACATGTGTAGTTCCCTCAACAACAATTGGAGCAGAGCTGAACTTGGGGGAAAAAGAGTGAGGGAAGTGGATTTGTGGCTATGGCCTGCCAAACAAGAATCCCACAATGTTGTTCTGACACAATGGTGGGGCTTATGTTCCTGAAAAAGCATTATTACATCTGAAATGGGTCCTTGAAACTGATCTTTCTGCACGACAGATTCCAATAAAAACTCATGATCAGCAATGCAAAGTGTCAAGAAAATGTTGTCATCTCCTCTTGAACCCTTCACTCAAAAATCCTTGCTATTCCTGCATGCCCACTCCTTCTCCCTGGAGTAAAGTCAGTATTGAAGGGAGGTCTCATGGGTTGAAAGTCATCCTGTGCTTCAGGCTCTTGGCTGACTGAAAATGGAGGTGACTTTTTTTATGTGCCAGCAAATCTGCTTTATAGTCACTATACTTTCCCACACTGCTCTGTTCACAGTAGAAATCTGCTGAATTAGGCATTGATGAGTCTTCAAAAATCACACTAAGCCCATGTCATCTGTCTGGCACTTTGCAATCAGTAAAGATGGCCCACATTCTATTGCTTCATGATCACCTTCACACTGGAGAAATGGGTCCATCAACAACTCCCTTGCAGATAGCCTTATTGATGCAGCAGCCAGACACTTCTCAACAAATACTCAAACCTCAGGGTCCTTCAATTGCTCAAGAGCAACTTGCTTCTTTTCCTGCATGAGATCAAAGAAACACATGTACACCCTCCTTTCAACATATGCCTTGTGAAGCAACACCGTTACTACACACAGAGATGTCCAATACTTATGACAACAGAGAAAATAGCTCAGCTGAAGTTGTTGAAAAATGCTAACAGAATAAGCAGCACACCAAAGCTTCTTACTGATGTCACCTTCTTATAGATCTGTGCAGGATCAATGCACTCACTATAAGGATATTCAAAGGTAACCATCTCCAAAAGGCACATTCCAAAATAAAAGAAGTCAAAAAACTCATTGTATTCTTCTTCATAAGGCTGTGGAGCCATGAACTCAGGTGTCCCTACAGAACAATTTAAACAGACATGAGATGGTCAAAAAGCTACAAGAGTGACCCAGCTTTTTGCCACAAGAAATCCGCATGCCACTGGTCACTCTGATAGCTAGCTAACCACAAGACCATGACACCTAAACTTTTGTTAAAAACTTCAAATTTTTATTTGGCAACCTCCCAACACTCATCACTTACAGCAGGCACTGGATGCAAAGTTGAACACTTTCTGCACATAGAAAGAGGGTCTTCTCTGCATTTTCCTAGTGTTTAGAAGGTAGAGAGCAAACAGCCCCATGTCCACAACACATCTTCCAGTACTGAGAGAGAACATAAATGTACAAAAATGAGACAATGGAGAAGAAAAACAGACCCTAAAAAAGATGATAGCTCTTCTCACAACAATCCTAGGTGCTGCACCCTTCAGAAAATTAGCTGCTCATTGGATAACTCCACATAAGTGAGAAAGAGAATACCCACCAAGTCCCCTTGATCACCATTCACAAAAACTTTGTCACATTTAAGGTCATGGTGTATGATTGGTGGATCATGACTATGCAGGTAAAGAAGTCCATTTAAAATCTTGTGTGACCAATTCTTAGCAACCTTAATGTCTACATGCTTCTGTTTTTTTGCAGTACCTGGATCACATTACTCCATTGGTCAATAGACTTCCCTTTAGCTCCCCCGACAGAACCTTGCCCATAAATCACCTCCTCGCGTATTTTGTTTTCCTTCTCATCAAGATTTCAAGGTCTGCATCCCTTATGATCAATGCTGTTCAGAATGTGATTTAAATGGTACAAACATGAGAAATATTTTGATCTGTTTACTCCCTTGTATCCTCATACTCATCAAGCTAACTCTTGAGGGGATGCAATTCTTGGGCTGCCACCATCAGTCAGTTACAGCAACAACACATTGTGAAATGCTTTCAACACAAAAAGGAACTGTAGATGGCATTTCAAACCAGTTAGGGAGAAACAATCAGCCAACTTCCAGTCATGCAAAAGGGTCAGATGAGAGTTTTCTTGTGTGGCATGCAAGAGTTCGCATAGATGCAAGGGGTCTCATAACTACAAAATATTCACACTGTCCAGTCTAATTCCAAGTCATAGTGAAGAACTTGAACTCCAAAAACCTTCCTCAGAAGAGTATCAAATACAAGAACTCCTCACATGACCCTGAGTAGTGTCTCAGCTGAAGCTAAACAAATTTTATAGGAACATCAGTACTTACTGCCTCAAACTGCCAGAGGTAAATATCTCAGTGATGAAGTTCACATTTTTTGTTTTGGTGTCCACCCATGAATTGTGCAATTTGATGATGTTTTTGTGTTTCAGTGTCTTCAACAAGTGAACTTCTGATTAAAGGTGCTCCAGATCTTCAGGACTCTTCAAAACATCTCGAACTTTCACTTGATTCCATGCCACTTCAATTCCATCCACTTCATCAAATGCCCTGTAGCTGCAAAGGAGTTAAGGGCAAACCATAACATGACAAAGGCTGATCTAGCCAAGGTTATTATGATGTAATTGTGGTAAAGCATCACTTTCATTCCAATTCAAGACTAGCAAGAACCTAAAAACAGCTCAAATAGGATACACAGTCTTGAAAGCCCCTTTGCCCAGTACATCATCATACTGCAATGCAACATCTCAAACCCATGTTAGAAACTCAAAGATCCTTGGGAAAAGCTAAGGAAAAACAAAAAATATTAGAAAGGAAAGAAGGAGAAAGTAACAACAAGAGCTTGACAGAAAGGTCATGCCAACACTGACCCAACCATAGCAACCTGTGGGATCAACTTCCACAAATTCTGAGTCATCATCATCACCATCACCATCATTATCAGGAAGCTCAGGAAAATCAGCTGCAGGAGAAAACCTTTGTGATAGGCCTGTACTTGAACATGTTTGAAGACCCAGTTATGGAAATGACAACTACTACACTTCACAGAGCAACAGCCTGTTGAGGTGAGACCTTCTTCTATGTTTTTAAGCTGCTCCATTTCCCTTTTTCTTTCAAGCTTCATATTGGTCTTTTGTACACACTTCTTTCAACATTTTCAGGAATTTACATTCTCAACACAAGGAGACCTTGTAATTGGGTTATAGGGGAGCACCAGGTTTTCTAGGCCCGAAGGTTTTCTAGGTTTTGTAGGAATTTTCAATGTAGATCAAAATTTAATGATTTGATTAAAAAAAAATGGGAAGAAGAGAATATATACATACAAGAGTACTACTGGAACTAGCTGATCTATTTTAATCACCGTCATTCTAACTAACGTGGCTAATTAACACAATGGTGTAACTTATTGAAATTAACCTGAATTATCATTCTAACTTAGAGCACCATAAGCTTAAATTGAGTGACATTTCGGTGCATGATTAAGTTGATGTCATGCAACATGACGTAAGCTTATCTTACTGTAAATTCTATACAAAAAACAAGGTGTGTTACTAACACTCCCTCTCACACCCTAGTTGCTAATCATCTTTAAATTAATTAATTTTACAAATTCCAAAGAGTAGTGCAACCTATTCGATCTAATCTAATAATTTTCACCACTCCAAGGTTTAATCTCATTTCTTCAAACTTGTTTATTCCTAAAGCTTTGGTGAAAATGTATGCTAGTTGATCACTAGTGGGCACATGAATAAGTTCAACTTCTTCAAATAACACTTTTTCACGAACAAAGTGGTAGTGACATTCAATATGCTTAGTCCTTGCATGGAATATAGGATTCTTTGCAATCTTCATGCTACTCATATTGTCACAAGATATTGGGGTTGGCATCAACTACAAAAATCGAAGTTCTCCAATTAAGCTTCTTGACCATGTAGCCTCCTTACTTCCTTCCATCAAGGTTATGTGCTTTGCTTTAGTAGAGGACATAGCTACTATAAATTGTCATTTATTGATCCATGACACAAGTGTCAAGCCTAGATTGAACAAATAGCCACTAGTGGATCACCTTGACTCTTGATCACCCACCCAATCAACATTTACAAATCCTCATAATGTATTGTTTTCTCCAGCCCAGTAGAATATGCCATAACTAATGGTCCCTCTAAATATCTAAATATGTGTTTTACTGCATTTAAATGTGGGACTTGTGGTTTTGGCATATAAAGGCTTACTATTCCTACAACAAACAAATATTAGGTTTAATATTTGTTAAATAAATGAGTTTTCCAACCATATGTCTATACAAGGTTGAATCTACTATATTTGCACCCATGTTACTTGAAAGTTTAGTACCTTTAGCTATCGAGGCTTTAGTTGGGTTGCATGTATGGGTGTTTGCACACTATGATGACCTTATATGGATGTCACAATGAAAGTTTTTCTTGTATTCCTTAGGTACGAGAAAATAAATAAAATGAGATCCATTGAAATAATAAAAAGGGACTCACTTATCTAAAGCTATCATAATCAACATTTCAAAAATGAAAAACTCAAATCAAAATCATGGATAGCCAATAAATAATGGACTTTTATTTTACAATGTGTTAATCTTATGTGATTGAAATTTTGGGACATTGAATGAATTATGTTTAAGAAATTAAAGATCCATTGAATGAATGGAATGTGATTTTAATTTATTATGTTATGGACTTTTTAAAATTCCAAAAATTGTAATTTTATTTTCATTTTTAAATTTGAGATTTTTTTATATGTCTTATAGCATCATGATTTGAAATTGAAAATGGAAAAAAAATATTATTTTCAATATCATCTAAATATTCATATTTTAAGCCAATTTTCAACTACGCTAGAAAAAAAACTTTGAAAAAGGATTCTAATATGCCAAAATTGTGACACCCTAGTGTGCTTTTGCCCATCTCTAGCCTAAATTATTGTAACATGTCTTTTATGTATGTTGTTTGTGACATTGAGATACTTGTTACTGAGAAAGAAAAAAATACACCTAGGTATCTTCCAAGTTGTTTTAAGTCTAACATTTCAAACTGACTTTCTAAATGTTGCTTCAACCATTTAATTTTTTTGAAGTGGTTTCATGTGATCAACATATCATCAACATATAATACGAGAATTATCATCAACTCTCTTTTGTTAAAGTAATATAGATTTGAATATGGATTACTTTTGTTCAGTCATGTTTTTTAAAAAACATATCAATATTAGAATACCAAGCTCTATGATCTTACCAACTATAAAGAATTTTTTTGAATTCAACAAAGCCATTCGGTTGGACCATAAAAACTTCTTCATGTAATTCATTATTCAAGAAGGCTATTTGCACGTCCATTTGCAAGATGTTCCAATTATGATGAGTAGCTTATGCAATTACTAAATGAATCATCCCTCATTTCACCACAAGTGCAAATGTCTTGTCGTAATCAACTCCCTCTTGTTATTGACATTCCTTGGCCACTAGTCATGCCTTATATTTCTCTAGTTTTCCATTAATTCCATTCTTAATCTTATAAACCAATTTGGAAGTAATTGATCTTTTTCCTATTAGCAATTCTACCAGCTCCCAAGTTTGGTTTTTCCTAATGGATTCCATCTTAGACTCCATTTATATTTGCGATGCATGACTTCTTACTATTTAAAAAAAGTAAATGGGTCCATAAGGTGCTTCAAATGATGCAACTACAAAATCATCATAATGTGCTAGAAACATGGTTCTTTTTGATGATTTTTCTAATCTCCACTATTGGGTTCTCTCCGTTCTGCGTTGGTACACTAACATCTTAGTTAATATCTTGTAGCTCAAATGGGTGTTCATCTCTTCTTACCTCACTATACATGTTTTGAACAAATTTGTCGTCTCCTAGATTTTCCTCAAATGAATTATATTCTTCATTGTTGTCATTAGAGTCCCTTGGTGAGACATCCCAAAAATCCCCATTGTTGATTATGTTCAAGTTGACATGACTTCTTGCCACTTGATGTGTGGGTCCTCCAACTAAACTAGTTATTCAAGTTTGAACCACTTTTACTTATTTTCCTTCCTCCTTGGTAAAGTTAATTTTCTTTTCATTGAACCGCACATTCGTACTCAATTGAACCTTCTTTGTTTTTTGATTGAACAACTTGTATGTTTTAGTTTGCTCATCATAGCCAATTAGAGCACATCTTATGGATTTTGCTTCCAATTTTGTTCAATTTTCACGTGGTGCATGCACATGAGCTTCACAACCAAATTAAAGATGCAAAAATGACATAGATTTGGTTTTTTGATAGTAAAGACTTGCAGAGGAGTCATCCCTTGATTCGCTTGAGTTGGAAGTTTGTTCACAAGGTAGTTGGTGGTGTTTACTACTTCATTCCACAATGACTTTGGTGCATTGTTTTTAAGCAACATGCTTTTAACTTTGTTCATAATTGTTTTGTTCTTCCTCTATGAAACTTAATTTTGCTAAAGTGTCCAAGCTTGGATAAATCAATGTTTCATCCCATGATCATGGCAATATTTTTCAAATTCTTTTGAACTAAAAACATTTTGACTTGCTTCCCAATTTCTACCTCATCTCTTGTTTACACCTCTTAAATATATTAAAAGCTTTTGACTTTGTTTTTATGAAATATGTCCATCTCCATTTATTATAATCATCAATGAAAGTGATGAAATACATTGACCCTAACATTAATGAAACAAAAAGTGGTCCACAAATATCCATGTAAACTAATTCAAACACAACTTCAGCCCAATGAGATACTTTTGGTGGGAATTTCTCCTTACTCTGCTTTTCCACCATACGTCCTACACAAGTTCCATCTAAGGTAGATTGTGTTGGAACTCCAATGACCACGTTATTTGTACTAAGCTGTTGTAATGATTTGAAGTTTACATGCCCCATTCTTTTATGCCACAACTTTGCTTCTTTCACGGCTTTGTTTTCATTTCTATTTAGATATGCCACACAAACTTCTAATTTATACATACCATTTCTAGGATTTTTGTTTCCATGAACTACAATAGAATCTATTTTTTTAGGATTCACCACTATACATTTTTGGGCATAAAAAATATAGTGTAACCTCTATCAGTTATCATTCCTACATATAACAAACATTTTCTCATGCTAGGAATATAAAGAACATTGGGTATCGTTTTTATTTTTTCAAGGGGTGTTGCTAAATCAACATTCCTTTTTCCATGCACAATGTGAGATTGCCCACTAGTTGATTTGATAGAGGATGTTCCTATAAATAGTTTCTTCAAACATTTCTTACTACCTCTAACGTGTTTGCTTGCTCTTGAATCAAAATACTAGACAAGTGTCTCACATGAATCTTCTACCTACATGGAAACAATTGTAGTCTCAAACAAATCTACACTTTCTTTAGTTGGGGTTTTTTACTCTTTTGGACTATCCTATTTGTCATCAACCAAAATATTGACAAAATGACTACTTTTGTCTTTCAACTTGTTCATCATTTTTTCCTTTCCATCACCTCCATGATTCTACTTACAATCCCGAGCTGAATGTCCAAGTTCTCCATAGTTGTGGCAATTGCCAAGTCTTTTGGAAGAGTCTATGTGGTAAACTTTTCCTTGGGTGGTACCACTAGGAACCACCTTGCCAAAATCACATGAAAGTTGGACCGAATTTTAAAAATAAAATTTCATATACTTATACATTAGTTTATTTGATTATACTACGTGGGTTGTGTTCCCCACCTATGCACACACTTGTGAAAAATAATGGATTACACTGGGTTTATGTTTTATGGGCTTCATGAAATTGAGTTAAAAAATTCATAACTAAATCAAAATTGATTCAATCAATTATCTATAAAAGACATCAAGTAGGTTGGAATTTGAAGTATTCTTGAAAAATAACATCTAAGAAAAAATCCCAAAAAATAGATTCCTTTTCTATTCTTGATATAAAAAACTCCTCATGTGACATTCCTAAATTTTTTTGCTTATGCACTCACTTTCCACATCAAAACACATTTTTTTGTAAATTTTAATTAGAGTTTTGAATTCTACATGACTTGGGTAACCTTTTGATAAATAATTTGGAATGAATTTTTTTTTTTATGTGAATCCTATGTTGTCCTGAAGTTGGATGGGTCACATAAATTTGGGGTGTGATGTTCCTAGTGGTACCACCCAAGGATAATTTTTCCCTATGTTGCTCCTAAATGTTGTTAATTGAAAACCATTGAAATTTCAACATCAAGGTTTCATCCTCCTCAAATTGTCCTTTGCTGATCTTCTTGTAGTAGTTTTTTGAATTTTTTTTCCAAGGATGATAATTCCTCTTGGGACACAACTTCTAAAATTGGATGGCAATGCATTTAGTACTATTAAAACATCTTCATCGTTTATGATGTCATTGATACCTCCAATTTGTATCAACAAGTTTTTCACTCTAATAAGACCTCCTCCATGTTGGCTCCTTCCTCCATCTTTATGTTGTAAAGATGATTTCTAAACATCAATTTTCTAATAGTGCTTGGGCAAATAGGATGTATAAAGGATGTGATTAACAATTTTGAAATATATATTACATGCAACAAATGGGAAGGTGAACAAGCATTATAGGCCCCCAACTTTTGGGGGGGTTGGGGGTTTTCCCATTTGTTCCCATCACATTTTTATGTGTTCCCATCATGTTCCTGAAAAGGTTATGATGTGTTCCCATGTTGTTCCCTAAGTTCCCAATGTGTTGCCAAAGGGTGTCCGTAATAACACTTGACTTCAAACCCATGTGTTTTGGCCAAAGTCATCCCCTTTTCATCTATATAGGTGTGCTAAAAGGGGAGGCTCTCCATCTATAGGGGGAGCCTTGAGTTTGGTCAAAGATGGGAATTTTTTTTAATAAAAATCCACAAAAAAATATATTAGCATTCAAGGGGGGGTTGAAACTTAGAATTCATCAATCTTGAATTAAGGGAATTGATTTAAGTCAATTAAGCCAATTTTGGATTTGCTTTCTATGTTATGTCATGTTCCAAGTTAATTGACACATAGTTGATACTATGTGAAAAGGTTGATGGCTAGTTCCAAATAAGCTCTCCAAGAGTATATGTTATCAATGATGTGGCAACATTTGAAAGTTAGTTTGGGAAACCATTACTCATAGTCTAAATGAATATCATGCAAGTCTATTCTATCTAGACAAGTAACAAGACATGATAATAAAAAGATTATGTAGATGATTGGGATAATCTTCAAGGTTGGAATTGGATGGTCAAGGTGTTATACTAGATTTTGTTTTCATTTTTGGTGCCATCTAGTTATGTTTTCAACATTAGAGTTGTATAGAGAGGATTTCAAGATTTTGGGATTTCACATGTTTATTGGGAGCTTGCAATTCATGTTGTATATTGAATGTTCTATTGGGTGTATTCTAAGGTGGTGGTAACAAAAGCTATAGTTAGAAAAAATCAATCAATGCAATGATGCTCAAATTTAATTCTTACTTAAGTTGAATTAATCATCTCATGGGGTGGATACACATGAATGGAAGGCTTAATGAATTTGTGAAGTTGGAATAAAACTATGAGCTTTGTTGACATTTTCTTTTTATGGCTATCAATTTTTTTAAAAATTGGCTCTACATTATATTACTAATGATAAAGTCTAGATGAAATATCCTCAATGTTGTCCTTAATTGTGCCTTTTTGTTGTGATGGTGTGGGGCAAACAACATTGATAAGAAAGTTCAAATTGGATGTTTTTGGTGTTGAGACCTATTATTCATCTAAGTCGGAGGAAATCTCAAATGATAATAGTCCATCATGGTTCATGACCACCATGTTAGTCATAAAATACATATTTTTCCACCCATTGAACCATGACCTATGGGTGGCATTTGTAAAACTACGGGATCTAATAACCTAATTACCAATAAGGAAAGGGTTTTGAATAATAAATAAATAACAAGAAAAATGGAAAGACTTTGAAAGTAGGAACTACTTTTAGTTTGCATATTGTCATGTTGTAGCTACTGTCATGCAATAACTATTGTCCTTTATAGACTTGAAAAAGACCCACAACCACTTGTAGACCTTTTGTAGTTGTTGCCTACTATTTGCAGTGCCTATAGACCTTTTATGATTGTTGCCTACTATCTCCAATGCTTTAAAACCCTTTGTGGTTGTTGCCTACTGTTTGTAGTGCCTTCAGACCCTTTATGGTTGTTGCCTATCATCTTCAACACCTTCAAACCCTTTGTGTTGCTACCTATCGTCTGCAACACATGTAGACCCATTGTGGTCATTGCCTATTATCTACATCAACATTACCTTCCATGCATACCTCAAATTTCATGCCTACCTCTTTATTGTTGCTTTCAAGTGGTAGTTATTGTCGTGTAGCAAAAGGTATTTCTTATTTCAAAGACTACCACAAAAAGTGGAAACATATAGAAGCAAAAAATTAATATATGAGCATAAGAAAACTTTATGTAATATAAATATGAACTAATCTCTCTTCTCTTTTCCAACTCTAAGTAAAACCAAACATCAACAAAGAGCCATGAGAATCCATCAACCATTTTCCATTACAATAATGAAAATATAACTTGTTTCCATACTCTCTTACTCTTTTTTGAATGTCACATACACACTTCTTCCCCAAGAGAACTTTCTTAGCCACATCCAATTTAGAATCATAATCTTTCGAATACTCCAAGGAAATGATTCACAATCCCCTTTTATCCTCATCCTAATCCCCTTTCTCCCATACCACACAAGGTCCATATGCCTACTATCAAAATAGGCTCTTTTCATCCTTATCCTAATACTTTCACATGTCCCATTAGTTGGTTGGATATCTAATATTTATCCTTATTAGAAATCCTCACACGATTGGTGGATTACCACCAACCATTCATCTAACTAATCCCATTAGTTTCATCATTTAGTAAAAAACGATAAGTTACTACCATTAGTAACCCTTTAATTACTAGGATGCTTATGGCATTAATTAGCTTAGGAAACTATATTTTTAGCAACATTGTTCTAGGGTTTTCAAATCTTGATGAAAGTCCCTTCAATGAATCTAATACAACCATGGAATTCAAAGATCTACGTACCAAAAATCGTCCATTCCTCAAAATTCAGCCATCTAATCTTCTCATTGATTGCTTCATTGATGCAAAATGCAATGAAAATTGCATCATTGCATACAACATACTTGTTCCAAATTTTAGAAAAATGTGTCATACATGACTACATTATCATGTTTCATGTATAAGATGAATCATTGTTTCAACGTTAGTTTGGTTAGTCGTTCAACCACAATGTGAAACCACTAGTAGCCCTTGCATAGGCCTAGATGATGGGGACCACTAATGCACATACCTCATCAAATTTTGACAAATTAAAGTTTGTTAAAGTTTTGAACAAACTTGGAATGGCTTGCATTGTGGTGAACACATCCCAACCCCCCACATTTTAGTCAATTGATTACATGGCACCCAACTCCAATCCATTCATGTTGAAGAGCTCCAACGTGCTAGTGTCACCCACCAATGCCATAAACACCATTTGATGTTGCTTATGTGTCCTCTAGAACATCTCCTCATCACTACTTGATGAAGAACTATTAGACTTGAGGATGCCATGAAAAGCCCTAGTGGAAGAAGCCATGATGTAGAAGCTGAAACACTCAACCAAGAAATCACTCTAAAAACAATCTCTAAACTCCCTAAAACCTAAATCTAGACCCCTAAAATAAATAAACCCTAAATAAAAGGGCAACAAAGCATGGAAGAATTCGGTCAAGTGTGCTCAAAGGAAAAAAATGGCAAAAAGAAACCTTCAAAGAAGTCCCTCAAGTGTGCCCAAACAAAAAGAAAGGTGCCAAAGAAAGGTTTAAAAGAAGTCCCTTTGAGTCCATGCAAAAAGAAAAGTCAAAAAAAAAAGGGAGCCAAATAAAGTTTAAACGAAACTCCCATTGAGTCTGCCCCAAAAAAAATAAGGAAAAAAAAGTTCCAAAACAGTCCCTCAAGTTTGCCCAAACAAGAAAAGAAAGTGCCCCCAAAAAAATGTTCACATCCCATCTCACCCCCTATTTTCTGCCCTGATCCTCAGTTTTGAAATTTCACCCCAATTCTGGGGACTTTACAGATAATAGAAAAAGGGGACGAAATTAAAAAAACAGGGGATGGAACTGGGGAGGACTTTCCGGATAACTTTAATTCATTTCTTTTTTTTAGGCCAGACTTGCAACAAGTTATTACAAGCATTACTACATAAAATCTGGGTTTGAAATGGTGAAACTCAGCATTTAATGCACAAGGTTCGAGAGTAATTATAGTAGTTGTACAAGTAGGAGCAATGAAAAATATATGTAGCAGCAGTGGAGGCGCGCGCTGAAGAAAAATGAAAGACAGGAATGACAGTTTACCACCAAAATTGCTGGAAAAACTAGTTTGGGTCCCTGTTATTTCGCTTCGTAATATTTTCATTCCCAGTTACTGGTTTGATGGCCTATTATGCCGAAACTGGCCGATCTCAATCGCAAAACTTTATACGGATAACTCTAAAAAGCGGTGCATTTCTTGATTTGATTCCCCCCCCCCCCTTGAAGGCTACTGTACTTTTTGGCAGGTATTGGGCGGGTATTGGGCGGGTATCAATTTTTTTTGCGCACAACTAACTTATTATGTCAATGAGATCTTACTCTGAAACATGTTTGGGTCCAAGGACCAAACACTACTCACTCACACTCACGTGCCCACGATTGGAACACGATTGAAAATTATGTTACTCAAATGACCTCATTAAGTGACTCGTGAAAAATATCTTGTTCAAAGAGTTGTGTTGTCGTGCTTGAGAAAAAACATCATACAAAAGTATATACATCATCATCATCATGCACGCATCAATACAATCTCTAAACGTTAGCATGAGGTTAAATGCAATCTCAAGGCCCACTTTAGATATTGGGGTTCACGGTCCAAATTCCTAGGAACCAATTTGAACTCATTTGAAGCATATTGAACCCTTGAGTTGAACCTTGCCGTGGGTGGTCCAATTTATGGCTCTCATCCAATAGGATTGCTCTATTTCATTGGACCTTGGACCTCAGTCTCCCTCCCATGCAGAAAAATACTCATGCCCATTCATGGTGCCTAGCATAAAATTAATTTTCGGAATGCTTTCTTGTTCCCCCCCCAAGTTTGATGACCGTGAAAATAAGTCGGCTGGCACACTACTATTTATAAAAGCAATTGTGTGACACATTGGTTGGACATTCCCACCTTAAGTCGAAGATTTGGAGTTCAATTTTGTTTGCCATGTTAGTGTTTAGTTGTAAGGGAGGTT
>Ga0116228_10002166_pt1 | contig 16878 bp, 18 predicted proteins | sample S1TSphfallax_2_FD_89694 | JGI IMG/M metagenome (GOLD analysis project Ga0116228, IMG submission 89694) | Host-associated microbial communities from peat moss isolated from Minnesota, USA - S1T2_Fc - Sphagnum fallax MG | ecosystem: Host-associated > Plants > Peat moss > Unclassified | place... | reverse complement strand
TATGTAATTAAGAATAAGTTTTTCTTTTGTATATCATTATGAAGGATGATGGAGCAATAGGGTAAGTGATAAGAAGTTAATAATTATAATTATAATATAGGGTATGTAATAATTTGAAAGAATGGATTATAATTAATATAGGGTATATATATATATATATATAATTAGATAATAATAGGGTGATGGAAAATAGGTTGGACAATTATTTAACACCCCCTAAAAATGGTCGTTTGATGCAAGTAGATCTCAAACTTTACAATAAGTGTCCCCCCTTTACAATAAGGCACTTTTGGAAGAAGATGGAGTGAAATAAAGAAGACCTTCCAATTGTTTATGGGGTTGGGAAATGTGACATGGAGTGCTTTTTGAAACAATGACAAGTAAAAAAGGTAGAGACATAGGAGGCAAGATAGAGAATATGAAGGGGCCAAAGATATGAATAAAGTTTTTTTATGTTTTTTGGTTTTGTTTCAAGACTTTGGACTTTTGTAATGTTAATTTCTAAAACATCATATATTAAAATATTGGGGAGGGAGGTTGTGGGCATGTTGTGCAAGTACATTAGTTATGTATGTTTGTCGCATTTAGTTTCTTTCTTTGCGTTGCAAACTTGCCCCGGGGGCGAGAGAGGAAATATCTTAAGTAAAAGAGCACGAACAAGGAAGGTATGTGTAAAATATAACACGAGAGAAAGTCACTTGAAAAAAATGGTATCTAGGATGATTGTTGTAGTTTCAAAATACCTAAAGAAAGTGAAAGGTAGAATTGATCTAAGAGGTAAATGTTGTCGAACCAATTCAACCTCGGCAATAGTCCAAATAAGATCCTTTAAAAAGGTGAAGGAAAGAACTTGCAGGATTTAAAGGTGATGAATAGATTGGTGGATATGTTTGAATGGAAGCTAGTAGTGAAAATGTTTGACTAGTAAACCTAGTATATGAGGCTCCTTTGAAATTATACCATTGTTTGATTAAGATTTGAGGTGGTTAAAGTAGTGTACATATTTGTATTGGTAGGTTTTAGTGAACTAATTGCAAGAAAATCTCAAATTATATATATATATATACATAAGGTGATTGTTCTTAGGTTTCTTAAGGGACAACTTAGTTGAGCCTTAGGACAATGAGTAAATCCTATAAGAACTAATTCAAAGTTTAGAAGAGGAAAAAATATCAAGAACCCCATGTCTTTAAGTAAATATCTCCATATTTATTGGGTGTTCAAAATCTACTTCACAACACAAGGTTCAAATACTTTTTTATGATTGTTGACATTAGTGAATAAAAAAAGGTTTAAAGGCCATATATTATACTACCTCATAAGAAGCTGTGTTGAAGTCTTCTTATGGGTCCAAGGGGTCCAACATAAAGCATTTAAAATTTAGTTTTTTTGCAAAAGTTAATAATGAAACCTAAGTGTTTCTTCTGATTTATGGACAATGTCAAGAAGTCATAAATATCTTATAAATGTCCCCTAAGACCTTTAGGTTTTTTATTGAAAACTACATATGTTGCCTTTAATGTTTCTTAAAAGTCATGAAAGATTCCAAGAATTTTTTATTCACATTAAATATAAGTTTATGAAAACTAGATAGTGGGGTTATGTTTTTTATGTCCTTAACATCTATAGAAAACAACTTTATACTGAACAAGGGAAAAAATCTAATGAAATGATCTATTAAAACTTGTGAAGCATGTATCCAAATATCTCCTATCCTTGGTGTAACAATTTTTAGTCATAAATGTTCATTGTCACATGCATAAAAGGCAAAAGGAAAATCCAAAATAATATCTTGCCCAATAGGTTGCAATGGTAGCCCATTTAGTGATGATTTTGTAAAATTTCACCCAAATTTCAACACATTTGTAGAATCCCATATTCACAACCTTGATGGCTAGGTCTTTCATGCATGCCTCCTCTAGGTGCAACCCAATTATGGTGATAGAAGTAAATCCAATTATCGAAAAGAAGACCACCAATCCTTGGTACACCCTCGCATTCCAAAAAATCAAATTGTTTATTTGTCATCTTATTTGACAAACACATGCACAAAATGCAAACGGTTTTCCTTCAAAATTTCAAGACCTCACTAGATTTCACTTTCCCATCTTTTCACAAAACCATGATTGTCCAAAAGTTGTCATCACCACCATGTCACTTTCCAATTTAGTTCTACATGCATTTAGAGACAAGCAATGGAACTAGCACAATGGAGTAGTCAAATTCTGAGTGCCTTACAATCCTTGTGATGCGTGCTACTTTGTTGAGCACCGAAAACACAAAGACAATTCAAAAGAAGTGCATGTGATCTTCTTATTTGTAGACCTCTAACACACGAAGCCACACACATTCCTTTATGTGATTTGGGATCACATTATCAACACAACAACTTGCTCCTCTGGATTCCATTCCTAAAAGCAGCTGCTCCTCGATCTACATCAAACAAAACAAACAACCATACATATGATAGCAATGCACTCTACAATCACAATCCCAAAGAAACCCTAGGTGATATTTTTCATCATCCACACATCTATTTCCATTCACAGATTTTCACTCTTCACTAATGCAATTTCATCATGTTTTCCAAATCCATGTGTTCCTATTAATCTTTGTTATCAATTCAGTTCATATAGCCTGATTTTCCATGTCATTAATTTCATCCCTACATGTTTCATTCTTGTGATCAAAAATTTCATATTAAGGATAATTTCGCTCATCCATTTCAAATTTCATCCATATGCCCTCTTGCATCCATGTGGAGAAAGATAATCCATGAATACAATATGATCTACCATCTAGCTTTCTCCAGTAGTTATTTTGGTTCATATGGCCAATTTCATGTGTAATAATTTCATCCAAGAACATAATTTCATTCGTGCAAGGTACCAGTCATCAAACAAATTGTACACACATTCATCCAAGAGATGAGATTCATCGACACAATCAATTTTCATTTACATGTATGACCACTGCATTTGTGTCATCAATTTCATCCATGTTGGATCCAGGGAATGAATTCAATCAGGTTTCTGTTGAGTTAGGAGACGGTATCACTGTGGGGAACTCCAACATAATGCCCCTTCTCAGAACCAAACTACCTCTGTTCACAAATCTAGCTCTAGAGAATGTATGGACTATCTGATTTCAGATCGGAAGGTTGATCTGGATTCAGGACAACAGTCTGGATTTTTCCAGTTCCAACAATAAGAAGATCGGATGGACGGATCTCCTCGTAAAGGGCATCATCAGTAAGGAGTTGTTAAGGATGTGCCAGGTGAATTCTGTCCTAGTCATCTGGTTTAGAAGAACTAGAACTATAGTTACAAGTTTGTCACAGTGAACATGGTCCATAATGAATGTGTCAAGTGTCTGCTCAGCTCACTGTATCCTTACAGATGCATGATACCCATGTGGGTTGGCACACACTCACCTGATGTCTTTTGTTGGGTATGTACTTGCTTGAACTTGGTGTCTAATATCAGTGAGAGAAAATTGCACACAAAACGCTTGATGATGTTTACCTCCTCATAGAAAGAATATTCGGGCTCCGGTGAGGTTGTAGTCAGTAAGCTCAAGCTCCATCAAGTAGCTTGCCACTCGCTTCACCGCCTGCAGTTTCCCACCCAACAAGATGTCACAGCTTCTCATCCCAGAGAAATTCCCAAGCACACACAACCCATGCTGCAATTTTTCTTGCTTGCTTGCACCTTGCAGTGATTCCAAAGATCTCAATACACACTTACAAATCCATGTGGAGGTAGGAAATGGATACAGACCAGCTGCATGTTTTGGACATCTGCATCAGAAATGGATGCCAGCTTTTGGCTCCATATCTGAAGGCCAGCGAGTCCACTGGTGTTACTGTCAGTGTCCAAGCCTTCTTCCAAGCGTGCCTTCTCAGCCCTATAGTGTTTCCTTGCACTCTCAAACCAATGCAGTGAATCAAACTGCTTGTCTTGTCCTAGCACCTGTTGTCATGCAGGATAAAGCATTGGCAAATGGGTAAAACACATTTGTGACAATCTTCACCTGCAGACTCTGTTGTACAAATTGTTACTATAGAAAACACCACATTGATGGAGCTTCAAAGAGTGTGGTCCTAGTGATGGATTGCAGCTCTTCATTTGAAAACCAAAATTTAGTGGATGGGCAGCAATGAATATCCCACCTTAAGAAGATAGGCAATTCCAAGGACAAAGCCATCATCTGTGAAGAGGGAATCTGCAGAGGTGCGGCTGCGTTTGAAGAGCTTGTCTTTAGCTTGCAGCATTGCTTCAATTGCACTTATCATGAGTGCTGGCACTACAAGGAAAAAATCCTTTAAGTGCACGTTACCATCACTCTGCAGCTCCTGTATTTCCAAGAAACAAAAAAGTCATGTCACTGCTCTAAAGATTTTTCCAAAGCAACTGACCCTGTCACTTTTCTCCATAGACTCAAACAAAAAAAGGTCCAGAAAAAACATCAGTGACTCTGAATTGAAGATCCAGTAATTAAAATTCCTTTCACACTTCCACAATGTACCAACCTTGCAGGACAAAAAATTTCACTCTGTACCTACATTTTAATCCAGGATTTGGTGACCAACCTGAGAAAAAACATTGACAAGTATGTTGAAGTAATTTGTGCCATCCAATGACATATTTTGAGTCTCCAAAGCAGTGTCCAGTAATTTCCCTGCTTGTATGGTTTCTGGTGACATGCCAAGGTCCTTAGAAGCTAGCTCAAAGCTGATATTCTTGCCTTCTTGCACAAAACTGCCAGACCCAAAACTACGTTCAGTATTATACTTAAGAGCGTATACAAATCTGTAGAAAGTTGCAATTTCCAGAAGTGAACTTTGTTTGAACTGTACATACCCAGAAGTGGCACTACAGTAACTGAGACCTCCCAAGCGTACCATCCGCACAAAGCCAAGGGCATTTCCCATCTCAGCAATCAACTGCCGGAACTGGTCCAAATAGCTTTGGCCACTCTCGGTGATTCCCAGTTTTCTGATCTCCAAATTGAGTTTTTGAGCCCTTGCAACAGGATACTCCTGTCTTTCATTCCCTTTGGTTTCCTGCCATCAGTGGTACCCATCTATGAGAATTGGACCTTTCAAATACACGGGCAAAGACCTGCAGCAATATTTCTTTCAAGCCTGTAAAAACAATTGATTAGTCACATTGTCACTGGACTGCAACTACACTGTAACTGCAGGGATTGGAGAGGGACATCAGCAGGACAGTTGGGAACTTACACCCAACACAGCTATTTGTAATACACCCAACGCTTAGTTATGCATCTGTTTTAACCACCAAGACAAACAGGGGTCAAGTGAGGGTTACCTTGAAAAACCGACGCTCCTTGACAAGGCGTGACTTGATGTGATCATCAAACAGAAATTGAGAGAAAGCAATAAACTTGTGTGAAAGGTACTGGTAGGTGAAATTGACAGTTGTGCTGATGATGCCAGTACCATGCGTGCGTATGGAGTTGGCCACATGATTCACGCTGATGGTGTTGATATGTTTACGGTAGGATGCATTTGTCATCCTTTCTATAAACACCTGCATTCTCAAGATCATCACCTGTGAGAGAGTTGTCACTGCATTCTTTCTTCTACTGTTTATACAAACATATCACATGTGCTTATCAAGTAAATTCATATATCAATGAAAACATTTTGGAGACTTCATACAGAAAATGCCACTGGGGGAGTTTTCACATGAAAAACACCAAGTGACAACCATAACCACAAGATGGTACTGGTCACACAAATGAACATATAATACAGTTGACAATGCGGAAAAACATTCTTTCAGAGATGATCCATGTGAATAATTTTCAACATGTGGGGCTCAATTGAAGGAAAAGCAGACTTGCCACAAACAACAAGGTGGTGTGTGGGTATGAACCCAAGTTGTGACCTGAGTGTTGAGATTGTATGTATAGGAGGCAACAAAGATATGAATGTTGCGCATGATTTCCAAGACATCAACACCCTGCTCCAGTGTCTGGCAAGGTAAATGTAAATTGTCCAGCTCCAATCCATATTTCAGTTCAGCAAGTTGTCGCATCTCCCCATATGTCTGCAGTCATTCAATCAATCACCTCTTGCCCACCCAATGAATTATCAAGAAGAGACTAGCTTGCACTTGGCAGAGGATCCCCGACACAGGTTAAAACAAAAATTCCTGATAATGTGACTACTGCCCAATCCCTCTCTCATCAGTCTAGTGCAAGCTCCCACAAGCCCATAACAACCTCACCTCTCACCTTCCAGTTATGGAGAGAGACAGCAGCATGGTTGTAAAATGCAGCATTCAAATAATTTTCCACATGGCTCTTGATGTGAATGTACTTGGATGTCAGCCTCAGTGGCTGAACTTGAAGAAACCACGACAAATCCCGAACACCAGTCTGCCAAGAATTACACAGCATTACTAAAGATTGAAATTTTAACAAAAGGGCAGGCTTGATTCAGATGAAGATCCTGCATTCAAATTGCCTTGATTTAACAAATTCTCATACAGAACCAAGAGCTGAGATTTTCAATACAAAGAAAAACAAGGTTCCCACATATGAGAACAACAAAGATGGTGGTGCACCCTTAGATTTACCTTGGTGGGATTGATGTTTACCGTACCCTTGAGATGGGCAGAGTGAACATGTAGGCGTAGATCAGTCTCAATATCCCGACACAGTGGTGTTACCACTTCCTGCTCTTCACAAAAGCCACAAATCATTTTCATCTGTCTTGGATCCACAGTGATGATGGAGGAGTAGATCCATTTTGCACTGTTTTGTTATTCTGTGAGATATACAACCAACCACCTTAAAGGTTCTTTTGGCGGAGAATCTAATTTTGTGATGCAAAGAGAGATGTACACACTAAGGTGAACCTTACATTGCTGATGGCATTTTCCATCTCTTCTTCATATGAATTGATCACGTCATTCTCTGCATGACCCAATTCTAGCAGCTTTATGCCATCTTGAAACGCCATTACCAAATACTGAAGGCTGTGGGCCTCATTCGTCTGAGAATAGAGCAAGGAAAAGCATGTGGGCATCATCCCTCTACACCAATACAAAAAGCTGCAATCTGTTGCTGTTTCTACAAGCTCCTGGATTTCAGCTGCTGTGTCCACCAGCATACACATCTCCAATATCCCTCCAACTGCCTCCTCTGGTAGCCTCTTCTGCTGCAATTTACACAGGACTATCAACAGTCTCTTCTCTCTCTCTCTCTCTCTCTCTGTGCATAGAAATCCCATTCTTGGATTTCAATAACAAAAAGGCAATATGAGAGAAGTTGATTGAAAACAAGGTGCAACAAAAATGATGGAACCCACAAGCCCAAAGAGTGCCTCAAGACAAAGACGCAAGACAATGCGGTGTCGCAAGCTTGGCTGGCCTTGGAGTGTCTCCAGAGCCAGACTAACCTGGCAAAAACACCCAACCATCCATTGCCCACTCCTAATCAGTTTACAGCACAAGGCTCCATCAGCTTTTGAGAATGTTACAAAACGCCAGGTTCATCAAGATCCAAGATCATCAAGGATACGTCACAGATCATCATCCATCACAGAGAACTGACACTTCGTCACTTCGTCACTTCAGCTACCCTGAAACATCAAGCTCCATACATAAACATTTGGGAAAAACCCATCAGAGGTACAAGGAATCTATAGGTAATAAGTATCAAAGAGAATGACAATCACTTACTGCAGACAATGCATCCTGGATTTTTGTGTCAAGATCCTTCCCACCTTTCAGAAATTACAGCAACCAAAACAAGGACCAAATCAACATCAGTAGTCCTATATGTGAGTACAGGTTGAAATTCTCCCCACATAACCAAATTATGACCAAGCCATTGTCCAAAGGAAATGTCAGGAATGTGCATTCTGAAGCTGGTAAGATATTGATTGCCATTTATTCACACCAAGAGTGAGAGGGAAAGAAAAACCCACGAGTGAGAGAGCGTGCAAGAAGCTGTAGACCACTAACTTTGGAGTTTGCAACCAAGTCAGCTTCCAGTTGGGCCTGCATGGATGGATGCATCATGGATTGTAATGACATCCATTCTCCTTCATTTTGCTGTTACCCACTATTATCGTACAGAAAGAGAAGTTGTCCATTCATGGTGTTTAGCAGATCAACAGAGCACCAAACAAGCATTGGGTAATTGTGTTAAGTGACATTGCGGGCTGGATTATAGGACTAGATTTTGCAAAAGACTTTGGTTGACAAGTATACGAGTTTCAAAAAGCCAGCCTTGTGTGCCCACCCACACAACCCACCACATTGGACTTCAAAAGATCAGAATTTTGCATACTCAGGGATATGAAAGTTTTTATTTTTGTTTGAGCATGGGAGCAGTGAGCCTGCAGGATGGAGAGGTGTCTGACTTTTTTACCTTAAGAGGAAGGAGACGCTTTCGAATCTGAGCCTGACCCCATTGAATCATGTGGGGCATGCCTTGTGTAGTCTCCTTACTCCGTCTGTAATATGCTGTCCTCACTGCCTTTTGAGACCCACCCCAAGAGACCAAAAAAATGCAAAAAGTCTCTTGATAATATATTATTCTGCAATCTTTGGGTGTGGGAATTCAAGCTCTTGTAGTAATAAGTAGTATAAGTATTTTCACCACATTTTGCTGATAAAAGAACAACAGTAGACTTTTCTTCTATCCATTGAATTTTTTTCCAGATTGGAAGGTGGATGATAATACCTTCAGAAATTCAGCAGCATGCTGCAGTCTCCGTACTTGTTCCTTACTTAAAGGTTCCTGTGAAGCATCCCCCAAGCATTTTGACAATCAGATCTCATGAACAAATCACTTGTGACTCCACAATACACGCCTAATCACAATGATGCCAAAAATTCAAAGAACATAAGAGGTCTCAAAGAAAATAAATGCAGCATACAATTTTGGAATAATCTCAGGGGAACTGCCACAAATGGAAGTGCAATATCTACTTTAAACACCCCTTACCTCCAGAGACAAATGCCATTGAATAGTGGTTCGCACAATGTGGCAAAGTCTGTTTCCTAAGAACACACCCTTTTCACACACCAAGCAGTGCAGTTCAGCATCTTCATAACTGAATATGCGTGAACCAGCATGACCCAACAACCTTGGCAAATGGAAATGGATAAGTGAACTGTAAGGTAGGAGAGGACTAGCTGGGAAGCTACTACTTGAGCGAGCTGCTTCAGTCTTAGTCCCAGCATTGCGTGGATTGCTAGTTGCTGTACCTGCATTATCATCAGTGGAGTGAGCCAATTGTGGAACAGCACAAAACCCAATCCAAAAAGCAAGGGGCAGAGAAATGACAGAACCATAAAGTGAGCAAATAAACACACACAATCCATCTGCAAAGGCATGAAGAGAAGAAATGCTACCATTGGTGACACTGTTGAGTCGAATGACACAAGCCAGTTCACCAACCCATTTTGCAGAATTGGTGCACTCCTGACACAAACAAAGAGTAACATCTCCATTCAATCCCAAATCAGCTGCAAACATCTTGTTACAAGAACAGAGCTCCCATATGAACCATGGGCACCTGCCTGCCCCTGGAAACCTAACAAAGGTGGGTGTACTACTGCCTTAGAGTTCTGACACAATAGCAAAACCTACTTCCTCATGTGATGGATAGAACCTTAAAAGCTGCTTTAAGTGAAGGTTCTATAAGCAATTCATACCTGGTAAGATCTTCATCAAGGCTTGCTAAGTAAGCAGTCTTGACAGTACTGGCCTCCTTTTGAGCTTCCTTAATAAAGGTTGAAGCAAGAGCTGATGAGGGGAGCTGGGTCCCTAGAAAATCCACAGGGAGCAGATGTATATTGCCAAAGAGATGTAGTACAGGTGCACGCTTCAAGACTTCAGAGATGAGTTTGGTGAGCTTCTTTTCAGGCCCAGAATCCACTGTGATGAAATGCCATCCAACCCAATTGGTGAATTTTCTGCTTCTCATCCACAACTGACCAACATGGGCAAAATCAGTTCCCAAACATGTGTACAGCCACCACATCCAATTAACACAATTGCAGACTTGCTCTATCCATCAGGATAATAACACAACTGGTAGAGTGTAATACCAGTCATCCAGGAGTAGAAAACAAACAAAGCAAGTAGGCTTGCAAGCTTCTCCCGTTCATAAGTTGGCTCCCGGATTGTATCTGTTTTGCACATGACATCACCTGAAACTTGTCCATATCTTCCAGAGAAAATATCAAATTTTGTTGGCTGAAATCAGACATTATCCTCTCCCTATATCATCACATCTTGTATACCAGATGTGCTCCATGTGAGCGACGTATATAGATGTGGGGAGATGGGCCTTTCATGCTCACCAAGTCGAGAGAGGACTTGACCAATGCTGTCACGTAGGCATACTGCAACCTCATCAAGAAAAACTTGGTTTGCCTTCAAATTTACCATCTCCGGATGCAAAGCAAAATCCTCTTGCAAGCACCTCTACAACAGAAAAACACTCCCATATTTTTCAGTTCGCCCATGACAAGCATTTCCAACATGCAACAACCTGTGGGGACTTGCAGCAGTGGCAGCCTTGAACCACCATTGACTTTATGTTCATAGCAAGCTGCATGGATGAGAAGAATAGGGCACCTGGAAAAGCCCAGTTATCAATACATTGTCCATATCATTTACAGCTCGGTCCAATTCCTCCACATGCTCTGCTGCCATCCCAAACCTTAATGGCTCACTTCTTACTGAGTGGAGCATTCTGCACTCCCACAATGAGTCCACACTTGAGCATTGCATTGCAACAACATTACATGTCTATTAACTTCCATCATCATCTCCTGAGGGATAGAGGAAATGTTGTTACTGCAACTGATCACTGAAGTACCAGAATGCAGAGAGAGGGAGTAGAGAAGCAGGCAGGCAGGCAGACAGGTAACCTTGTGAAAAGGGACATGGTGTGGCCAATGGTCAAATTTTGGGCAATGATTTCATCGATGGTGACAAGCACGGCAAATCCATCAGCCAGGGATGAAAACGCTGTTTGCAAATGCACAGAGGTGAAAGAGGAATACAGGCTGGGAGGACTATCATTTGTGTAGATGGCTCCCAACTGCTGCACCAGGTTCACAATGACTGCTTGCATATCAGACACAAAGTTGAGAAGCTCATCAAAAAACACTAATGACCTCGCAAAAGTCTTTTGTAGCTCTCCTTCTAGCGGAACTTCTTCTCCACTGGGTCGCAGTCCAAAAACAAGCAGTTGTGGGTAAAACTTCCTGAGTGCCTGCACTTGGGGGCAAGACACCCATAGTTAGTCAATTCAACAAACTGTAATCACTCCCACAATGCTTTTCTTCCCAGGGGGGTTGTTTCCAGTTTGAAAAGAAATCTTCACAATCTTTTGGGGGGATTAGAATCCCAGGAAAGCTCCAGCTTTTAGGTTTGTATCCTGTGAAACATGGAAAGGTAGCTGCAAATTCTCCCACACATCCCATGATGAAACCAAGGGGGCCAAAAAAAAAACTCTCTGCCAAACTGCAGGTGGTGGATTTGCCTACATCTATCTCATGAGCTGGAAATCCTTTTGTCCTCCTTGATATGAAAACCCTAATCCTTATACCCAGGTTCTCAAAATGGCAGCACTCTCTCTCAAAGACAACAACGTTACCACCCTGTAGTGATGAGATATGTGAGCATCTGATGGAGCTCCCTTTAGGGTTTGGAAGAGATCCATATATAACCTAAGTTTTCCATAAAAGGGAGATTGAATTCATGGGAGTTGAACAAAGGAAGCAAGCATAACAAAAGGGTGGAATGGATTGGATTGGATTTCAGACCAGTTGTCGCAGACGAGCGATCTGGAGGCAGTCAAAAGACAACACAGTCATCACTTTGCTGAACAGATTCTTGGTTGGAATGATATCGAGAACTGTGACATCATGATGATGATCATCAGAACAGGCAGTGGTGATATGAAGAGGATCATGGTTGATGTCTCCAACATTGGTAGAAGCAACAACACCCATCAATCCATTGTCTGCTAATCTCTCCACTGTCTCTGACACTTGGCCTCGCCATTCATCCACAAACCTGCGCAGCTTCTCTTGCTGCTCCTCCACTATCAATCCACCTCCTCCTCCTCCTCCTCCTCCTCCTCCTCCTGATGCTCCTGATGCTGCAGCAGCATCACTCCGCTCCACAATTACCATCGTTGCTAAAAGTCCGTCTCTTTTCTCCGCCAACTAAAACTCTAAGAATCTCCAGCTTCCTCAATTCTTTCCAAGCAAATTGCAGGACTAATGTGATTAGGGTTTGTTGCACTGAATTTTTCTCAAGGGGGTTGGATTTTTTGGACTGTTTTTGGGGTTCCCATCAAGTTCCCACTTTGTACAGCAAACTTTAATCAAATCTACGTAAAACAATTATGAATTTGGTATTGGAATAATGTTATCCTTAAAGTCAGGCGATTAGGGGGCGAGAACAGCCAGTTTCGGCATAATAATGCATCAAATGCGTACCTGGGAATGAAATTTTACAAAACAAAATAACTGGGACCCAATTTACTTTTTCCACCAATTTTGGTGGCAAAGTGAGTTTCATCAGCTGGAGTGAACCAGCAGCTACCTGTGCACCAGTTCAGGATGAGGCCGTTCTGGCCGTTTGGGATGAACCCAGACCCATCCAAGTAGGCAATTTTTATTTTCCCCCTCCCTGCCCACCTCCCTCACTCCAGCAATTTTTTTCATACATACCTACTCCCTCCTACCTACCTACTAACTCTACCTAAACCTTATCAGCCACCCTAAACCCTAACTTCATTTTCTAAATCCATATTTAGTACGGAGCTTTGGAACTTAGGAGACCTTTGGAACTCAAAAGACCTTTGCAGTTGTGTAGGAGCTGTGGAGAGCATTGGAGTTTTGGAGCTCTGTAGAGAGTGTTGGACCAGCTATATAGACAACAACGTTAAGAGGTGAGCCCCTAAATTTTTTTTTGTTCAGTTGTTGTCCTCATAGCTCTTCTTAGCCAAGAAGATGACAACGTGCACATCTTTGTCTTCTTGGTCTTCTTCTTGCTGAACTGTTATGCTCACAATTCCTTTCAGCCACGAAAACAATGACGCATGTATTGTCGTCTTCTTGGTCTTTTTGCTTTGTTGCTGCCCTCACAACTCCTCCCAGCTAGGAACATGTCGACACATGTGTCATCATCTTCCTAGTCTTCTTCTTGTTGAGTTGTTGTCTTCACAACTCTTTTCAACCAAGAAGACGACGATGCCTGCATCGTTATCTTCTTGGTTTTTTACTTTGCTATTGCATTCACAACTCCTCTAAACCAAGAAGACAACAACACGCGTGTCATCGTCTTCTTGGTCTTCTTGTTTTGTTGTTGCCTTCACATGTGTTTTGGGGCCTAGTTGCAATATCCACACTCATACTTATATTTACCAATTGAAATTTTGGGGCCTAATTACGATACTCACATTCATACTTACCTTTATTAATTGAAATTTTGGGGCACAATCATCTTAAACATCAAAGCTTGTGTGACATCCTTGTCCCTAGTTGCAACCAAATTGAAAAGTGTTTAACAAGTAATTAAGGGTTGGAAAAATGATTACCAATAATTAACAACAATGAAATTAACATTTTTATGATGTATTAAAATACCATATTTATCCACGATACTACCCAAAATAATTTAATCCACAAAATCAAGAAACCATGTTACTTCATGTACAGAATACAAAAAAAAGATGATGAAAACCCCCATATTTGCCTTACCTAGAACATTGTAATTATAGTTGTTGAAATTAACAACTCCTTTGAAACTCTAGAAACTAGCACTAACTAAGTAATGTCAAAACAAAAAGGAGTAAGTTTCATATATTTGTTGCATACTAACCATGAAATTATAGGAAAACCTCAAAATACTTCGCTTACAAAAACAAGAAACACACATGATAATACAAGTTTGCTTGCTATTTTGACCCAACACTTCCCATATGTGACCATTGATTTGATTTGAACAAAATGTACACATATCTTTGAGATTCATTATGAGTTCCATATATGAATTGAATAAGAGAAATCTATCATTATGTTAGATTTGAATTACCTGGAATGTCAAGATATTTTACTTGGTTTCATAACTCAAAGTAAAATAATTTTGTAGAATTTATGACAAGCAAACTATACACTAAATTAAGTTAAAAGTTGCATTATCTCGAAGAATAAATTGTGTGGTTTACTAAGGCCATTTTAAAATCACATACATCAACCAATATCAAAGGCTCCAAGTTTTAGCATTTAAAATTGAAGTCCCAAATGTATTGAAAATTGTGAACTTCAATTCAAAAACCAAAATTATAGCATTAGGATCCAATTCTCAATTGAAATTTTGCCACATTCCTTGACATCTTTCTATCTTCTATTTTCCATCTTTCCATCTTCATATCTCCATATTTCTAGTAGAATTTTTAATTCTACTAGAAATCAAATTGCAAAGTCCAATCCCAAGACATAATAAACCTAGGCCATAATATAATTTATACTCAATCTATTGCTATTGGAAGCAATGTGAAACATGCACAAATGTGGAGGATCTAAAATATAAGTCCATCTATGAATTCAAAACAAATGTGGATGTCATGAAGCTATGAATAGGTGAAGATTTGTATAGTAGATATGTCTATTGATTTTATGTTCCAAGGATTGTTAAAGCTCTTACAAGTTCCAATCAACTAACAAGTTTTTGATATATTGGTTGTTTACAATCAATTGTGCTTTTGCTTTCCATCTTCTTGTTTTTGTCTTCCACAAGAATTTCTTTAATCATAACCATTTTGAATTCTTTATTCATGAACATTCATGCAATTTTAAAGTGGTTTTAGTAAACCAACATATATGTTAATCACCGCTTGTAAAATTTGGCCATAAATTAAGCAATGATTCAATTAAATTAGTTATCATATGGAATAATTTATGGGGCTTATAATGATTTTTATTCCAAATGTTTGTGAATTATGATGAAGTCAATAAACATAAAATGTGACATAGATTGCAACTGGTTGTACAACCATTGAATGGAAAATGATGGAATTTAAATGTAATAACACAAAAATAACAATTAAACAATAATTCAATTACAATAAAATATTGGTCACAATATTAATAGAATAATATCATGTGTTTGAGACCATTATCAAGATAGTTTTTAATGGCTTTGGCACACAAGTGCCAATTAAATATTATATTTTAAAATTAGAACTTCAACATATGACTGATTAATTTTGGTAAATAAATAATAAATTCATTAAACACACATCAAATGTCACAAATTTCACGTTGTCTTTGTTCACAATTAGCATGTTTGCTTAAATTAAACCAAGGATCGAATTTGCCTACTTTCAAATTTAGATTTTATTTTATTGAATTTCTAGAATTTTTGACATAGAAGGTTGATAAATTTTCAACAATTATACTAAATACAAAACAATTTGATTTATGCCAAAGCCACCCATGTGTTATGTTATTGTTAAATTATGATGTTATTAGGTTCTTACATGTCAAAATGCATACGAATGAAAGAAAATCCCACCTTGGCTTAAAATAAAATAATAATAATAAAACAATTTGTAAACAAGGGTGTTAGAGAATCAATTGCAATGTTAATAATCTTAAGCATTTCAAATACTAAAAGAAGAATGTTTGATTATATAATAAACATCCCCTCATGCATCAATTAAACCTTGCATTTTCATTGTGAATCAAATACACTTAAAACTTACTTACAAAAAAACATGGACTTCAAGAACATAAGTGGACAGGTAGCCCTAGGTAGGTAGGCCTAGTTAATTAGACAAGTAGGTAATTTTAATGATGATGATAATTGGAATTGGTTTAGGTGAAATAGGTACAAGGTCCATTAGTGGTCATCACCATAACAATTTTGAATGTCATCCATTTGATAATTATGAAAATATTTGATAATTATTTAACTAACTCATTATTTTCATCAATTCCATGTGATAATTATGAAACATTTCATAACTACCTAACTATTTCATTCCTTTCACCAACCTAATTACATGGATATGAAAAAGCAAATGGACATTTTCCTTTTACCAAATTCAAATCAATTGAAATTTCATTGAGAACACTAACCATGTTGAATCCAAAAAAAAAAAAATATTGTGTTCAATTCAAATCACTTCAATTTAGGAATTTGAATTCAAGTCAATTTAATTTAAACTTAATTGAATTGAATAAAATATTAATTTCATTCAATGTATTTGAATTCAATTTTGGATTTAAATTAAATTAAATTGAATTACATTCAATTCAAGTTGCATTATGCAAATTCATTCAACATTAGATTTGTTGCAACCTTAGCTTTAGGTTCGCAACCAAGGCAAGGGCTTGTGAAGGTGCAAGCCAAGATTGAAGCTTGGGAGTCACATTTCATGCTCCTGGGAGTGTGGGAGAGTGTGAGGGAATGAACCACCACACTCCCAAGTGAACTCCCACCTTGGGAGTTGGAACCCCAATGGACTTTTGAATTTTTAGAAAGCAATTGCAAGGGCCAAACCAATTAGATCAAAGAGTTCCTTATATAATTAAAAAGCTCTTATGGGCTCATATGACCCATTTGGACACTTAAAACATAAATTATGGCCAAAAGAAAGGTTGGGAGTCAAATTGGCAATTTTACTTCTGACCACTAAAAGTTGAGAATCACCCTGATTTCCTTGCGTGCAAGTGGCATGCAACATATCTTTGGAAAACCCTTGACAAGGGCTACAACTTTGATTCACACCTCACTTCAATTGAAGGTCTGCACACAAAGTTATAGGCCCCCAAAGTCATGGAGTCCCAACTTTGGGAATTT
>Ga0116228_10002164_pt1 | contig 16880 bp, 8 predicted proteins | sample S1TSphfallax_2_FD_89694 | JGI IMG/M metagenome (GOLD analysis project Ga0116228, IMG submission 89694) | Host-associated microbial communities from peat moss isolated from Minnesota, USA - S1T2_Fc - Sphagnum fallax MG | ecosystem: Host-associated > Plants > Peat moss > Unclassified | place: USA... | reverse complement strand
TATATATATATATATATAGGTCCTTACTTTAATAGTTCCTATTCTCAATTATGTGATATGTTACAATTAAAAAATACACCATTTTAAAGACTTTGAGTACTTTGATTCTTCAAGGAATCAAAGGTATTGTATTGTATCTACGGGTAGTTTGAGAAAGGATGCAATGCATCCACCCAAGAAAAATCAAAATCATGCATTTGTGGAAATGGGCCCCATCAACCATTTTGTCCTTATTTTGCTTATAAGTGTGTTGTGGCACAATAGGCCACATTAGGCCTAGAGTCCATCCCTACTACCTATACAAATTAGGCATGCACATCACATGGTCCTCACACCCAAAAAAAAGTTGGCCTCATTAATGAATGTGTAAATTACAAATTGCCACTTGCCAAAGACCCATTGCCACTTTTATTGTACCTTTGTTATGGTACATTTTTTTGAGCTTTACTTAGTATATAACATGTTGTTTGTATGTAGAGAAAAGACATACAATGAGAGTTGGGCCCCATATTGCAAGCAGTACAAAAGCACTGCCTCTGCTTCTTCCTTTTTTCCCTTGTCTGCCCAAGGCCCAATCCATCTTTTGCTCAAAAGAGATACATGATGCCCAGACACACTTTGGCCCCATCAACAATTAGGTACACTTTGGCTCCATGTTAGGCATGTTTTGGTCATATAATTGACAACTAAGTGATCATTATAGACCCCAAAAATGTGCATCCAAAGACCCAATGTGTGTATGGGTAGCACCAAAATGTGTCTGATTGGGCACCACCAGACACATCTTTGACAAGAAAATGGGCAATCAGGGAAAAAAGAAGCAGGCAATACTTTTGTACAATGAGAACTCAATGTCCTTTTAATGTCTTCCCTATGTGAGTGGGATGATAGTCCACTATAGATACCATTTTAACTTACTTTGGTTTCATGTTGTGGCACACTGCAGTGAAGACCATCAACTAATCGAAATGAAGTCAAGCAATTTTGTTAGAAATTAAGTTCCATTTGAATGAAAATATTGAATGACATTGCATGCAACTTCAATTGAAATGAGTTCAAATTGATTTTGTTGAGAAATTAAGTTTCATTTGAATGAAAATAGTGAATGACGTTGAATGCAACTTGAATACAATTAAATTCATATTTAATTGAAATGAATTCCATTTTTAAAATTTTAATTCAAATATATTAAATGGAGCTCAAATCCATTTAATTCAAACTCAAATTCAAATCTAACATTAATATATGTGTTTTTGTTTTTGTTTTGTTTTGTTTGTTTGTGACCACACCTTAACCCTCCCGAACCATGGGCAAGGCTCTTGTTGCACTTTTGGTCCCACTGGAAAGCCCTCAATGAGGCTTTGTTCATGTTGAACCTTTTCACAAATTTCTAACTAGTGAAGAAGAAATTATTGAATTTAGAACGATTGTTTTCATTGGAAATTAATCAAAATTGAAATTTTTGGTTTTTTCAACAAACCAATGTCTCTTGATCATATTGATATTTGAATTCACATTTGCCCCATTTCACATGAGGAAATTGGGGGTGTTTTGAAAATTTTGAAGATGATTCATTGGAATTACTTTAGGTTTTGTAAGTTGTTGGTCATCGCTTGCATAGTTCCAAATTAAAATATGTTTATCCCATTCTCAAGTACAAAGGCATGGAAAGGTGTTTATTTGGCTTTGCATTCTTTAAAAAAATTATTTCTCAACACCATACTAAGAAGTAGATTTTCAATGGCCTTTCCACCAATTTGCATCTTATTTTTCTTCAATTGAATTCAGGGTTGTCACAACATTCATCACAACATGACATGTTCATTTTGACATAGATGTAGCCCAATGTCATGTCAAAATAGGGTCAACCGAGGTCAACCTAGGTCAAAGTTCATATCAGGCTACCCGAGGCAAGGATAAAAGCAACCAAAATTGGACCCATTTTGGTTGCCATACACCCTATGTGGATCAAAATGGCATTTGGTGACCACAATCAAGATTTTTTGATCATCACCTTTTTCAATTGTCACCACTTTTAGTAGCCACAAAATTTTCAGTCGTCAAAGTTTTGGTCACCAACATTTTCAATCACCACCTTTTTCAATCATCACAAATTTTTCATCACCAAAGTTTTGGTCACCACTTTTTTTGTTGCCAAAGTTTCAATCACCACCTTTTTTAGGCCAATTTTTTTTTCATTGCCAAAGTTTCAATCACCAACATTTCAATTGTCACACAATGAACTTTCACAACGGACAATAAGGGGTTCAATGGTTTTTGTCCAGTGTTTTTTTTGGGAAATTTTCATCTTTTTGGTCCAAAAGGTTGGGGGGAAAAATTTTGTTGAGATTTTTTTTGAAATGGAACTTCAATCAATCTTCCAATATTTTTGCTACATTACAACTTTAATAAAAATCTCCACACCAAAAAATTGAAAAGCTTGGGGACATGAAATGATGGGAGGCATGTTATTTACTTATGGTGTTAACATGTGCAAAATGAAGAATCACACCATGAACAAAAAAATCCAATATCACACAAATTTCAAATTTAATCACACATGACAACATGATTCTTTGATAAAACTTGATTTTATTAAATCAACAAGTTCACAACATTACAATTCATACAAACTACACCAAATTTCATATGAACCAACTACAAACAGTCTATTGTTGCCTTCAATAATATTTTTCAAGTGGAGTCCAATTGTATTGAAACCCCATCAATGTTCACACAACATGTTGAACAATTCATTGTGCCTTTAGGTTTGGCTTGTACATGTCATGGATCACCTTGCCAAATGATATTTTGGTTGAATTGTCCATGAAATATTGTGCATCCCAACCTTCACCCCATATCACATTTGTAAACTTACTAACCAAGCATGTCTCAAACCTAAAAGTTGTTTGGTGTTGTTTGGCCATTTGTTGAGGGGAATTTGGAATTCCAAATTCACCATGAATAAAAAACAATTCTAGGGTCACCCACCAACACATTTTTTTCACATCAATGAAATTTTGCTCCATGGCAAATGCATACAAAGATGGAGTCACCTTTTGCATGCATCTCTTTTCACCCCAATCACACACGCCAATGTACATAACATTCAATTTATCTATTAGAAAATGTAACATGATGTTATCCTTTGACAAGTCATTTTGCAAAATTTCAAGAATGGTGTACTACAATCATAATGTTCATGAATGTTGATGTTAGTTTCACATAATTTTTCCTAAAGACAACAAGTCATGTTTGCCCTTCCATATCCAACCTTCCTTGTTGTAATAACATTTGGTTGTCCAATATGGGCGATACTTTGTGTTGTAATCCAACATTTCTTGAAATGTGCCCCCATTCCACCACAATGTGTAACCTCCATGTTGTTTAAATGGATGGCCAAGAACTTGATAACACTTCGATGTTCACATGGGTAGGTTGATGTTTCTACTAAACATTATTTGTGTGCTTCTCATTTATCATTTGTTTTGGGTCTTTTCCCCACCAATTTAATGGTGTTTGGAATGCAATCAAACCTTTCAATTTGCACCTTGTGCACCACACCAAAACCACCATGAATATCCCCATGTGATATATGTTACACAATTTTTGTGTTTGGAATCCATAAAATGTTTTAACTTCCAATTTGGGAAAGAAAATTATGAGCCACTTCTTCCATCCATGGTGCCAACCACACTTTTTTTTTGGAAATCTTTTGGGTAAATTTGGCCCACTCTACCACCTTATTTGACAATTCCATCATCTCCACAATCCAATGCACCTTAAATCCTTTTTGTGGATAAAAAACTTCAAACCATTGAATCCAATTGAACACCACATATGAGACCTTGCAATCAAGCCATTCCAAAAACCTTGTCAAATTTAACAATTCTTTGTACTATGGGAAATCGTTCAATTCCACCAAAAAATTGTTTTCCATGACTTGTTTGTACATATCCAAATCGAATGTTTGTTTGTTGACAAAAGTGGTGTCAAGGTAAACCATTAAATGTTCTTTGAAAAAATCCAAGACAATTTCCTAAAGTGCTTTGCTTCTATTTTGAAAATACGAAGTATACTTCGAATTAGGAGAGGCAAGATTCGAACCTACGTAGAAAACTTTAGCAAATTTACAATCGGTCGCTTTTAACCACTCGGCCACTCTCCCCATGATAAGTAAGCTTAGACTTTCTTAGCTAAAATCACGGGACTTTGGTTATAAATTGGTCAATCCACGCATGTAACCCTGGTCTTTCCAATAGACAAATGGTCACACATCGTGATTTATTTGGGGTTTAATAATTCATTTGCAAGCCTTTGTTGTTTTCAACATTGGGTTAATGCATAGCTATCACCTCCAGACATTTTTTATGCCCTTTGTTTCTACATGTTGAACAATGGGCCACTAAAAAGCCTTGTAGGTAATATTGCCGCATCAATTAGATAGTTGCAAATATGATTCATAGTTGTTTTTCTAATTGTTGAGAACCACTAGTTGTTTATAAAGTAGTGGTTGCATTGGACATGAATTCTTCTAGTGACCCATTATATTAACAAAAATGAATTGGTAATAAAGTACCATGATAGACAATGGGGAGCACAGGAGAGTGATCAAGGGCCATGGGACGAAGGGAAAACATCACGATGCAAAAACTAAATCCCTTCAAAACCCAACCATGCTAACAAATTTTGGATGGCAAAACCTACATTAACCATGGTCATACACATTATGTTCCCAATATGGGCGATTGTGCCACATTGACAAAAAATGGCTATTGTCTTGACATGAAACACATCACAAGAATAATTATGTCCAATTTATAAGTTGCTTTGATGATATATGAAGGCATGCATGTTGGAGGTGCAAACCACAATGATAAGGAGTCCAATGTTTTCAAAAAAATTAGGTTCCATTCATTGTGGCATGAATGGTGTATACAGAGGTGACGTTTGGGGTTTGGGTTGACTAAAGGATTGCTCCAAGAAGCCAAGGGGGCAAATGTGCCTTCATATAAAACAAAAGGAGTTCAAGCACATCCCTTGATTGCTCCACCACACCCCCTAATTGTTTCACCACATCCCTAAGTCCCTCTTCAACAAGTACCACCAATACACATTGTAGCCCATTCGATGATGTGTGTGAACCATCCATTGATCGACATGTGGTTCCCAAGGTTGTTGACAAACTTATATAATGTTCATGGGAACAAAGTCCCCTTGTGAAAGGTTAAGCATAAATGAGGCTATGGATGGAGACAAAACATCCAAGGAGCAAATGGAAGCAAATTTGGATGTTATGATTCAAATGGAATCATATGATCCATTGGAAGTTCTAGCACAACAAAGGGTGCACGCAAAGGGGGCAAGCACATTGAGGCCAACTTAATATTCTAGGGAAGCAAACCTAAAGGTGGAAATTGCATAACATGTTATTGAGGTGTTGCAAAAGGAAATGGTTTCAATGCATGTCCAACTTAATGAAGTAACAATGGAATGCAATGTGCTATGTGAACAATTGGTTGAAATACAAATAAAGGTTCAAATGTTACAACAAAAATTTGCCCTTAAATAATAAACATTACTATAAGCTGAAACAAGGGCAAAGGAGGCTGAAAACTAACGCTTAAATTCCATTCAAGAGGTCAAACACTACACAATCAAACTTTGATTGACATGAATGAACAATATTGAAGAGATATTGAAGTATTCACCAAAATGACCTAACTAACCTTATTGGGTCCATTTCAAGTTAGGCAAATGGAGGCAAAATTAATACACATGTAAAGGGAATACCATTATGATTGGTGATTTCAATCACATGGTTAACATCATGGCCCAATTTTTTTGAAATGTTTCCCAACAACTTACTAGAACTACATGATATCAAAAGCATGGATTGGTCAACACACCCCAATTTAGACTAGAATTTCACCTAGGATTTTGAAAAAACAAGGGAACTTTTGTGGCCACATCTTCAACCTTTCACTAAAAATGGGGACCAATGCATTATTTATTGTAACCCATTTAGACCAAAAAGAACATGGTAGTTGGGCACTCACCAATACATGTACCATCCGCAATATTTAGTAATTATGCTAGTAGTGGGAAGGTATAGGTGTTTAGTATGTAGGGCCCTATTCCATCAGCAATTGTATGAACAATTTAGCCTTCATGCCTACACATTTGGAATATAATCAGCATATTCACCCAATTGGTCACAAGCTTGGGGTGTAAACATGAAATGCATTTGGCAAGTGGGTGTGTAGTGTTATTACATGGGGGAGTCAATATGCCAAATGAAAATATAATGAATCTATGATTCAAAAGGTGTGGGAAGACTTATACCTTAATGTGATCAATGAAAGTCACAATTGGTTTTTACTAAATATTTTGGAGGTGGTTTAACCCAAGCACCAACAAGTTTGAATTTGGTCATAACCCACACAACAATTGGTACAATTCCACATGTGATTAATCAAACATGCGTTCAAATTAGTAGACTTTGATGGAAAAATCCAACAAAATTTCAAAATAGAAACCTACTATATACAATGTTTGAAGGATCATGCAACATTTGCAATATTTTTAGTTAAAGTATCGCCGCACATGGTTGTAATGTTTGATGAAATAATTAATCTTGTTGGGTTGAATGCATCTTTGCAAGGGATGCCCATTAGGCTACAAGGTCAATCAAGGTCGCAATTCGAACCAATTTGCTAAACAAATTTTTAAAGAGTAGTAATAGGTGACAAAATTATCCCTACGATTAAGAATTTAGGGTGAGGAGTCAAGAGGATATAATAAAAATATTAATCAAGATGTTGTACATATAATATTTATGAACATTTAATGGCACACAATTGGCAAATATAAATTGTTTCCCCCAATCTTGGATGACCAACTTATGTATTTTTTTGCAAATTGTGATAATTTGTAAAGTTGCACATATTTTAAATGATTATTTTTTATATGCCTTTTAAAATTTTGAATGAAAAATTACAATTTACAATGTGATTGGAAAATTCATAATTTCCCACATAAATTAAGATACATATAACATCCTTACAATTGTTCAAACAAATAACAAAATTATGATATAAACAACAAAATTCAAAAACAAATGGCTATGAATTTATTTACATAAAAGCATACAATTTAGAGAATATATGTACATACCTTCCTATGGATATGCATATTAGGTAATTTGTGTGTATTAACGGTGTTAGGTATGGTTAACTCCTTTAAGTTATGTGAAATTGTGACATCTTAGTGATTTAAAATGTAAAATGACAAACAATTATGGGGTTAGTATTTTGGGGTTGTGGTTCATGGTAGTCATTGTCATTTGGGGGCTCTCCACCATCATCACTAATGTCAATGTCATTTTCATCATGTCCATTGCGCCATTCCCTCAATTTTCAAATGTTTATGCCATGTAAGGCCGTGATGATTATTTGCCTTAAAAGTTTTGTCACAATCCATTTGGTAGGACATTGTCCCTCAATATCTACAATGCCATCATCAATATGTGGTTAATCATAATCTTGTTTGCTTACGAGAGTCATTATTGTTTAAATCATTAGTTTTTTCTTTCAATCAATTTGTTTTCTAAACAAGTTTTAAATAGGAGGACAAGGCTAGCTCATGGAAGCTACCATTACAACCAATCTTGACCCAACTTGGGGTTGTGGATGTGTTTGATGTGGTAAGTATTGGTTGACTGGTGCATGGTCAAAATATGAATCATGTTGGGCCAATTGTGTTGCAACTTCAAGAGTGAAAATGTGTTAATGAATGGCTTGGGGTTCAACAATGTCAATGTTTGTATTTGGGCTCACATATGGGTCTAATGTCATTGCCATTGTGGTTTCAATTACATGATTTGTAAAATGGAGAGAAAGGCCAACATGTGAGACCAATCTACTTATTAATGTTTCTTGGGAGCCTAGCTCTAAAATGGTGATCCTTGGGCCCATTGTTATGATTTATATGTTCATGATTTGGGGGAATACATAACATTAGCAGAAATTTTTAAATCTATGACTCCATATATGATTGATTTTGTAGTCATACCATACATTATATGATTAAAAGCCCTTAGTTGTAATGGACGAATAGCAAAGGACAAGTAGTCATTTAATGTTTGACTCATATTTTTGTTATTCATTATATGACACCTCATCATTATATATGGTTTGTCTTCTATGACTTGTCGTTAATGACTATAGGATGAAAAATACCATGAATATGAACTTTAATTATGTTCACATGATGATGTGGAACACACAAGTGTGCCAAGATGCCACAAGCGATGGGTGCAAATGTGCACCCACTAGCTCCAATCAAATCCCACCATTCATGTGGGAGCAGATTGAGGATGTTCACTAGGGGGGTGTCAAAAAAAGGCCCTTGATTTTCAACAAAATCAACAAAATCTTTTATAACTTGAACATAGGTTGTGGCCTACTAGTGTTTTTTCATAACACACGCTTTAATATTTCCATAGCATGTATATCATCATGGAGGTAAGCTTCACCCAATGAGTATGGATTGAGAAAAGCCCTTACATAGTGTAGGTTGGTTGTCAACATCTTCAATCAATGGTAAAATTGATCTTCCATTACATTTGCAAAATTTGATGGTAATGATAATGATTGATTCCATAATGACAAAAACATGTTGTTTCTATTTTTCATGACAAGCCATGCCCTCCCCATGATGGGTTTTTTGAACCCCTTCCATTTTTGACATCGAAACAAATTCTCCTTCCACTAAAAGGTTTGATGTTTCAATGGCCACATTTTGTATTGACCCATTAGGGGTTAGTCCAAAAATGTCATCTAGTGGTTGAGGGACAATTCTCCCACAATTTACAAATAAAGCTTTCACTTGTGCCCGTTCTTTCAAACACATTGTAACACTAACTTATCCATTACCATCATGTCAATAACCCAAATGGAAAATATTTTTTCCTTGCGGTACACGTTGATAGTGTTGCAAATTTTACATTTCACCTTATTCAACTTGTACAAGGTCACCAAATACCATGGATCTCACACATTCCACTTGCCTTCCATTGAAAAAATACAAAAACAATAAATTTGATTAAAGGATTAATATACAATTATATGATCAAACTCCACCTTAAGGGCTACATAATGAAATTTAACACAAATTGCAAAATACAATTAGTGATTTGAAATTTCAAACACCCATAACGTTTCACCCCTCCCTCCTTCAATATATGGCAATCATTGTTTGTTAAACAACACAAAGCCCATACACTTTAGAGGAGAAAGTGAGTTTGGAATGCATGTTCCAATTTTTATTACCCAACACAACTTGGTAGACAAAAAAATTTAGTCATTGCAATAACGACAATTGAAAAAAATGTGGTTGCCACATGTTTGGTGACCAAATTTCAAATTTGTTTGTAGTCACAATGTGTATAGGGTGCAACCCTAGTGAAAATGAAAAAATTCTTGCATCCATTTTATTGAACAAAATCGATGCGACAAAATGGACACCAATGTGACGTTCAATGCAAAATGGGCACACGACATCCATTCTAATAACCTTGATTGTATTTGAATTTAATTCAATTGAATTGGAATTCAATTCAAGTTGCATTGCAATGTTCTTCACACCTCAATTTCATATAAGAATGAATTAATGTCTTTGCATTAATAACATTTGAAATTTTTTCTTTTTCCTCGAGGATATTTGTCTTTTCCTTGTTTTTTAAAAATATTTTTAGTCATGATGCAAGTAAGGAAGATTAATTGCATGTTACACATTGCATCATATCACTATTACACTTTGGATGAAATTCATTTATATCAAAGTGATTTCATGTTATGTCATTGACATATGAACATGTGTTGTTTAGTTAGGCTTCATGTGAATATGTTGACATTGTTCAAAATGTTAACAAGGGAGCAAATGTCAATGCAAAAGGCGAGAATGGAAAAATGTCTTTGCATTAAACATGTGGAACAACCATGATGGAGTTGTTTCAATGTTATTCATAGTACTTAATCTCCTCTTTACTTCTTTTGTTGTTTCATAGATCATAAATTGTACAAATTTGTGTGACTTCTTATAATTATGTAAATATTATATGGGAGTTATATGTACAAAGGTAGGAGGGAGCATATGTGAAAATATATTATGAGTTTGGTGATTATCAAATGAAAATGTGTTCCAAACACAAACCAAAAATGAAAGTTGATCCTAGAATTAAAGATATTAGAATTGTGTAGAATTATGTAAATTTTTATTTTGTAAATTATGATTTATGATGGAGCATTTTTTTGTCATGAGGCTTTCTATGTTTGGGCATGCACATATTTTCTTTTCCTTCATTATGGTTTGCACACACTTAAAATATTACATAACAAGTGATGTTCACCTCATTATGTGTGCATTATGTGAAAAGAAATCATTGAAAGAATTAAAGGATTAAAAAAGGAAAGATGTAATATTCTCCTCCATATTCTTCTTGAGGTTTTTCTAGGCTAAAACATTATTTTGATATATGTGTTTTGATCATTTGAATAAGTTTTGTGCATCACATCATTACTATATAACACAAGCCATATGATATCAACCCACTTATGGGTCCAATTTGGTTAATGGGAACCACTTTGACCAAGGATTGTGTCCCTAAAACCAAAATATTTTGTAAAATATACTTGAAATATATTTACAAATTGACTATAATTTTTAAAATAATTCTAATGACTCAAAAGGATGCTGCATTATATTATAATGTAAAGGTGTACATGGAAGGTTTTCCCATAAAAATGACAACATTTGAAGTCTTTTTAAAAAGTCCTTTAAGCAATGAAAACACTAGTGACATTGTTTTCAAATTATTTTTGGGTACTAAATATTCATTGAATTCATCTCAATTTGTTTTCCAAATGTTCTCACAATACATTAACAATATTTTTGCACAAGTTCATTCAAAACTTTTAACATCAACTTAAGTAACCATTTATCACAATGAAAGTTAAGTAGTGATTACATTTAAGAATGGCTCCTATTCACTAAATTTGACACATATAAAAACATGTTTTGAGTGACAATGGTATTTATCTTTCAAAAAAAAAAAACCTTAAACATTAAAAACCTATATGTTTATCAAATTATTTAAACAAGATGAAGCAAAAGATGAAACAATATAAAAGAAAAGTGATCAAATAATAGCTGAAATGGTATACTTGCAAATAATATTATCTTTGAAATTCACATTTGACATTTTTTTGTCACAAAAAATTAATTTTCAACAAAATAAAATAAAGATTTATAAATGTTTACAAAAAATTATACATGAAAAATTCCATTTGATCATTGTTACAATATTGTGCACATAATATTAATAAATAAACTAAAATATCTTTGTGCATGTGTTGTGACAAAATAAATGGTTACTAAAAATTTATTGGGGTAATGACATGTTGGACAATCAAAACTTTCCTACCATAAATACAGGAAGACCTTTGCATGAATCTTCTAGTGAATAAGAATGATCATTTTATGTGTTCATGATGGATCAAGTTTGTGATATTTTCTTTAGTTTTTGGATGTTCATTTTTTAAAAAATCAATTTAAAAATCATTAATTATTATGGGTTGATGACCGATATTTTTTACATTACAAATGTCATTGCTTGATGATAAATTTTAATGAGCTTATAATATAAAAATGAATGATTTTCTATTATATGAATATAAAATTACCTTGTAATAAGGTGAATGCATGTTATGGTGTAAACAAAAAAAATTGTCATAAAATATAAGTTTTGAATACCTACGACATTTAATACATCATGCTAGATATTTGGAAAAAAAATTGTGATGAAAATATGCAATCAATGGTGTTTTACATCCCAATCTACTACTATGTTGTGAAATTGGTGTACAAATGATCAATTCAATATGAGATGGAGTACATTTTTAATTTGCAACAATGTTGGCACAATACTACAATTGAATAAACTAAAAAATATTAATTTTAATGGGAATTTTTTCATGAAAGTTTGCATGTACAAAAAGACAACCATAAGGAATAGTCTTTTCCATCAAAGTTTTCAATTTGTTTTGAAATCGTGGAGTTCAAATCACATGATATTAAAATGGTCATTAGTACATTCTGTTATGATAATGCTGATGATTATGATACTTTTTGGTTGTAAAATGTTCTTCCATTGAAGATGTACTTGGACCAAATGATTTTTCATCATTCTACAAAAAGTGGAGTTTTTTAATTAATAAAGAATGGTAAATTATTATCAAATAAAGGTTTTTAAAACTATTTTAAAAATTATTGGTGTACATTGACAAAAAGGCACACTTATGAATCAATTTTGTATTCATGGTTTTTATAACTTATTTTATTCTGAGGCCCAAATCACTTATAAGTGATTTTTAGAATAATTCAAAGTGAGTGAAATTCTATGTGTTATTACTTTTGATACTATATGTAATTCCAATCTTGGTTAAAATCATTTACACCTTGACATGCATTTACCCAAATTATGGAGACCCTTAAATTTTTTGTTGAATTGATGAGATCAAACAATTTGTATATTTTGAAAGCTTGTTTATTAATCCTTGTCCCTTATGCAAATATGGCTTATTAGAAAGAAAAAAATCCATTTTGTTTATTACATAATTTATTGTACATGAATGTCATTTTTCTATTCATATTTTATTTATTAATATGGTACTTTGGCATCTTCAACATTGATTATATTATTTGTACAAAAATTATAATTTTCAAAACCGATTTTTTCAAGAAAAAAAATTGTGAGGGAAAATTAGTCATTTGGAATGTTTTTTTTTACATGAAAATTTAAAAACTCAGTAATTATTCTATAAACATGTGTCAAAAATATGTTTATATTACATTAATCAAATGTATTTAAAAGAATATTATGCATCTATTAAATCATGTGTGTTTTTAACGTCATTCCATGAATATGTTGTAGGGGTCATACTATTAAATAATACATTTATTATGTTTTGAAACATGAATCTTACATTATAATTATAATTCTTGACCTACACACCATGATTGCAAATTTTTTTAAATGTCCTAAATTTTAACATTTTGTTTCATATGAAAAAAACATGTCTTGATATATTTTAAACCATTAAACCACACTCTATATCCATACATTCCTCAATGGATTTGACATTGATTAATTTTCATAATGTTCATAATTTTCATGATTGGTAACATTGAATTTAAAATGATGGTAACTTTTGATTTGTATTGAAAATCAAAATTACAAATAAACAAATTTGAAATTCCATCATAATTATAATTTAAAAACTAAATCCTTGAATTAAAAAAAAACTAATAATTTTTTGGTATTTTCAATTCAATATTTTTTAAATCATAGTTTTAAAAAAATGTAATAAATTTACATTAACCATATTATATTAAATAAAGAAAATATAAAATGCTAAATTTCCTCTTTTTTAATAAATAAATAAATATATATATATTCAATGGACGCCTTTTAATTAAGATTCAAAACATATTCAAGTTAATGTTGAAAATGAAATATCCATTATAACATTTGATCAAAGTTGAAAAGTTTACATTATTTTTATCAATTTCATGTTTGTGAAGTTGAGTATGCATTAGTAACTAGTGGGAAGTGACATCTAATAATCTTTTGATATCACCTCCACACATGACTTAGGGGTGTGCATTTTATTTTGCCCTTTTTAATCACCCTCTCTTTGAAATTAAAAGATGAAGAACCTAACTTTTTCATTCATAATTCAAAAATGTCACATGGTTTATGAAAATGTCACATGATGGAAAAAGTTAGATTTTTCATTTCATGGGGAAATGCATGGGGAATTCACCATTGGCCATCTTATCTACCTTCTATTATTAGCCTTTTTCTTTGGCCTTTGACATCCCAAACCTTAACATTTAGGTCCAATAACATTTGAGTTCACATTTGGATGCTTTCACAATTGAGTTTTTTGAAAGGTCGTGCCTTTTAAAGCCTTGAAGATGATCCCATTTGGCCCGTTTGGGTTAACAACACAAGGGTTCATTAGTTCAATTGAAAAAAAATGGGTGACAAATTGGTGTATAAGGTATTGAGAATATGTTTGTAATTATGGTGTTGAAAAAATAAGATTGAAAAGACACATGAAAAAACACTTTTTCCACTATTCATAATTTGGGAATTGGTTAAATAGATTCTAGTTTTGAACTATCATCCGAAAGGATGAGACTTATAAAACTTAAATCTATTATACCTAAACAAATTCCAATGAGTCATTGTTATTATAATTTTGATGTCATGGTTACAAATTTTCCACTTTTGAAAACTTGATGGCATAATTTTTTATGAAAATGTGTAGAATCAATTTGAAGTAAATTCCTTTTTTCTATAGGGGCCAAAACAAGCTTATAAGAACCAAAAAGAATGTCATGAATCATTGAGAATTTCAAACTATAATAAACATATTTGTGTTTTGACATTTTAAGGTTATAGTAATCATGCCAAATTTTGATAAAGGACTAATATGAATGTTGAGGAATTAAAATGAAAATTTCAATAAATTTAATTATGGGTTTTATTTTTAGTAAAGGGCTTTTGAACTTGAATAACAACTATGTAAAAAACAATCAACCTTTCAAAGGACTAGGGTAAAAGACTTTTTAAATAAATAAATTTTGATAGTGAATTTTTTTGAAATGATAGTAACCTACTCACCCATAGTCAAAAAACATTCACAATTCAAAAGTTGTGGAATTTGAATTAAAAAATAAATTCAAAGTATTTCTTGGAATTAAAAAGTTTCAAGAGTATTTTATCACAAGTGAATGAGGTGTAATGTACATGTCATAGAAAACAAAGTTGTAGCTTATGATATAAGAAACTATATTCTAAAATAGTTAGCATATTTTGATATGATTAAAAATTAAGATAATTTATATGAAAAACACAAAATCTGGCAAAATTTACATACTTTGAAAAATGCATATTTATTCAACAATGAGTATATTTGAAACATGTAAAATATCAAGGAAAAAATATGTATTTTTAATAAAAAGTTTCAAAAAGTTATAGTAAAAATTCCTTTATATGAAAAAATGAAAAGGAGTACAAAAGGACTTGCAATCCTTTCATTAAGTTATCTTGTTTGCTTCTAATAGTCAATTTTGACTCTATATTTTCTATCTTTGATAATTTAAAAAAATGTGACACATGACCATTGTGTTCATTGGAAGGGATTTGTGTTGCTTTTGGAATAATAATCAAAGGCAAGAATATAGAACATACATTTTTTTGTAAATATAAAATGCAAAGTGCACGATTCCTAGGCTATTGATAATTGTTATTCATAGTTAAAGGGGAAGGTCTCAATTGGTGACCTTTTCAGCTTTTGAGATCTTTTCCTCCATATTGAATTTCCACACCTTGTGCAAACCTTGTGAGCATTTAAAAAGTTGAAAACCATCATATGGACCTTGCTTTAAGAAAATGATGGGTTCATGGTTTTGAATGTATGTGAAAATATCACAACAACATAGTTGACAAAAATTTCTCATGTATGTCAATACATAATTCTAAAAGTAAGGTCCTTGAAAATAAATACTTTATGTAAATATTTTATTTTAATTTTTGCATTGATTCTAATCTTGACAAAAAAACCACCTTGATTTTTTTGAAAAAATGGTTGTTATTGTAAGGTGACAACAAGGGTGTGCATTATGCACGTGCGTTGGAAATGTGTACATTTTTGCTTTTAGGGTCTTTTGAAACATGATTCTACAATGTGGGGTGCTTGTTATGACACAAATGATGCATATGTAGTGTCTTTTATACATAGTTGCTTTATGGGTAAGAAAAAGACCCATATTTGATGAGTTCATAATATCCTTGTGTCCACTTGCAAAACCTAAAAGGAAGAAATATTCCCTTTGTTACTTTTGTATGCTCTTTATTTTTGCAATATTTAAATATTTGGTAGACTTTCATAATGCCATCTCCTTTAACATTATGTTGAAATCCAAAGATATTTTAGGTTTCAAGGTCCCTTGGACTAAAAGGTGAAACATACATAAATTCCCAACCTTTGGGCATAATGTTACATGATGTTAGAACTTGGTATGAATGAAGGTGCCAAGTTGTAGGTGATTTAGTTGTTGACATCCATAATGTGGATCCTTAAGCTTATGAATGACCTTGTGATGCACACATTTCATAACAAGGAAGATAAGAATGTATCAAAGCAAATGCTCCATTGTTATTTTGAGTCAATTTTAATTACAAACAATCAACCATCATATATCAGATGATCTTATGGCACAATAATACAATTCAAACATTGAATTTTTTGGTGCAATGTGGAAATCCAACCAATTTGGATCCTTTTCAATAGGCCATTTTGTGACTTACTTAAATCCAAAGGGTTGAATCAATCATTTCTTGAGGAAAATAGGTAATTTGTGTAATAATTAATATCAATCTATTGATAAATATTTTTTAAACTTTAATTTTTAATAAAAATATTTTTCCTTCCCAACTTTTTGATTATGATAGTTTTTTGAAAATTTGCAAAAAAAAGCAATTTCCTCAAATTTACACTTTACAAAAGAAAACTCCAAAAATTTGCACAATTTTTTTGGTTGTTATTATGTGTTTTCAATGTTGTAAATAAACATCAAAGTAAAAAATATATTTGAATGTATATGATAATTGGAAGGAAATGCACTGGTATGAAAATTAAGTATTTTGTAAATAATTTTCTACTTCAAACATTGGGTGAGATTGCGTATTGGTGGTTTTGAAAAGTTCCCATCGTTTTTGTTAGCTGCCTTACATTTCACAAAACTTA
>Ga0116228_10002163_pt1 | contig 16881 bp, 10 predicted proteins | sample S1TSphfallax_2_FD_89694 | JGI IMG/M metagenome (GOLD analysis project Ga0116228, IMG submission 89694) | Host-associated microbial communities from peat moss isolated from Minnesota, USA - S1T2_Fc - Sphagnum fallax MG | ecosystem: Host-associated > Plants > Peat moss > Unclassified | place... | reverse complement strand
GTCTTGCCCATTTCCATTCCTCTCATCCAAGAGGAAAGATGGGGTACCTAGGGTCTTTGGAGTTGGTGTGGATGGATGAGAAAATAGCTACTTGTTGTATAAAATCATTGGTACCATCAAGATAAGGAGCCTTCTTCCTTAAGAAGTTACAAGAAAGAGGAACCATAGGTGCAAACAAAATATTACAGATGGATAAATGAAACCCAATGCCTTTGTATAATTTGGAAGATGAACAATAAATCCAAACAAAAATGTTAGAGATGGATGAATTAAACCCAATGCCTTTGTATCAATTGATCAATTGGAACCTTTGTTTTTTTTTTTCCCCTTTTCTTTTCCTTTCAGTAAAATCAAGACAAGGAGGAACTTTAGACATCATCAATGTCACAAGATGACACTGGATGAGGTCATTTCTTTTCCCCCTTTGGCACTCTCTTTACAGAGTCACTCCCTCCATCCCTTGGGAAAGGCCCCCTCTCTGGCAATCAGAGCATCTGAAGGAGGGTTGTCAAAGACCAAGTGATCCCAGAAAAGGCGGGGGTGGGGGGTCCCTCTTTGTTCCCAATAATGTAATGGTAAGTTGTGGATCAAGTTATTGTGTTGTTGTATTGTGCCGGGGGGTGATGGAGCCACACCAAGTTGGTCTAATAAGAGATTCGGTGGATAGGGTGGAGTTGAGAATCAAGGCTTTCTGTCAATCTCGGCTTCTTTGACATGTGCTACTAGGTGACCCTTAGAAGGAAAATGCTTGTACAAATTGCCAAACATCCCCACCCAAACCAAAAAGAAGTTTTAAAAAAAAGAAAGAAAAAAAAGTGTTCCACTGGTCCACTTTGTCTTGAGTGACATGTGGAGTTCCTTTGGAAAAAAAACAAGAAATTCTTTCTTGACTTTGAAAATGGAAAGGAAGCTCTCAACCAAATCATCACACCCCCCCCCCAAGCCCTGGGTGAACTAGCACCTACACATCCTCCAAAACACCATGCTTTTTTAGTGGTCCTCAAATTGAGGCGCGAAGGCCTTTTTTTTTCCACTCTTAACAACCTTAGCTTCTTCGATCATGCAACAAGTCAGGACACAACAAGACTGAGTGTGCACTCACTTGGCTTGGCTTTGTGCTCCTCCTCCCAGCGAATCAAAGCTTCCATTGAATTGAATCAACAGCAACGTTGGTGGTCCCTAAATCCTAGTACAATCTCAAACAAAAACCCATGGATGGAAAATATGAATTTTTTTTTGATTTTTTTTTAATCCATAGTTACATCCACAGATGGTCCATCTTTAATCCTCCGAATCTCAATGTACTTTGTTGAATAATTTACAAAAAGTTTAAGAGAATTCACTACATTTTACTTTTTAAAAAAAGGGCTGCGCGAGTTCGATCCCGCGACCGATGCAAATAGAAAACTAGCTAGGTAGCCTACGGAGTCTACTACCTACATACATTAGTGAGCCTATGCTCTAAGGCTTGTCCTAGATTATGTACGTAGGTACCTACGTACATAATCTAGCTATCTAAGATGTAGGTACCTATAGGTAGCCACCTTTGTTAAAGGTACATATTATGAAGGAGTAATAGGTACCTAGAGAGTAGGTGTTAAGGTGCCCGTACTGACCTGCCCGATCAGCCCGCGGGCATCGTCTCGCGCTCTCTCTCTCTCTCTCCTCTTCCCTCCTCAGTAGTGTTGCGGTGTGGCCAGTAGTGCAGTAGGAGGAGATTGATTTTCCGCGCACACTCGCGGAGGAGGAGAGCTTTGGGGTATGGCGCCGTCTTCTTTCTTCCTCTCTTTCCTTTCCAACTTCCCTTTGGGATTGTTGTGTTTCGTCGCCCGTCGCCCTTCCTTACAGCTTGCTGCTTTGGAAGATAGACAGACTCGTGACAGCTCAGAGACTGGTGGGCCGCTTGTGCAGTGGTTTGTTCTGCTTTGATCGCGTGTGTTTCTCATGCGTCTGTGTCTGTGTTTCTGAAAGAGAACTAACTAGCTATATAGTGATAATATCAGATCACGGCAGACGTTTTCTGAGTCTACCATTTCCGGAGGTGGTACCAGTGTGTTTTTGGAAGCTGTTAGTGTACGCTATGAGTGATGATCAGGAGCAAAGTGTGGTTTGAGAAGTGGCGGGTGGTTTGTTTTGTTGTTTTGTGTGGCTGGGTTTCAAGATCTAGTGCTGTTGTTTTTGAGAAAAAAAGTCTGTGTTTTTTTGGTATCAGGTGTGTCGAATAGTAGTAGAAGGAGAAGTAGAAGAAGAGGCTAACGGGGGGAAGGGGAGGCTGTCACGGTGGACTGGCGTTCGCATCTTTGCCTCTGCTGTGTTCCTTAGTAGTTTTGGAGTATAAGATGTCGAGTAGTTAGTGGTGCAACACTGGGGGGGTTGAGGCCGACGTGCTAGAGAGAGAGTAGATGATCAGAAGAAGGGAGGGTAAGGAAATGACATACACGAGCAGCACAAGCCGGAGGAGAGGTGGCAGCAGCAGATGTGGTTCCCTCCTGGCAACACCACGAGCTGCTCTGCCCATAAAGCTCGCTGCAAGGTTGTTAAAGATCTGCTCCCAGCGGCGAAAGCTGCATTTAGTAGTCAGATCTCGCTGAGCGCTTTCCCTGCACGCTCGTCGTGCGATTTCATGGCCGCAGGGCGGAACCACTGCTGCAATGCATCAAGAAGTTCCATGTTGCAGTAGACAGTGAGTTGTCTACGATTTGTCCCAAGGCCTTCATCACTGTTCTCGTTGCAGTGGAGAGTTATCTTTGCTGGTCTTTGTCTGTGTCTGGCTGTTCTCTCCTCCGATTCTCGTTCCTGAGATCTTCCAAGGAAGGACATGATCCAGCATCCTCGTGGTTGCGTTGCGGCGCCGGCGCTGCTTGTGATGTAGGCGTCCGCTAGTCTTGGAAATTTTGAACTAAGTTATGCGCCGGGGTGCCACTCAGATCTTGTATGGTCTGGAGGGCGATGGCTGCTGCTGCTGCGATGCGATTCTCACCACGTTGTTGCTCGTAGACTTGTTTCGTCGTCTGTCTGTCTGTCGCCAGGAGTTACTACCACGCACTTGTGTCTGTCGTTGCAAGGAGACGACTGCTTTGACGTAGTCAACATCCTCCTCCATCTTCGTGTTTCTCTCTCGAGAATCATCAGTTTGTTTGTACTGAAGGTCTTCTTCAGTGACAACAGGAAGTTCCTGATCTGGTGTTGGATCCAGATGCTCCAGATTGTGTTCTCCTGCTCGGTTCCTTTGTGTTCTTCTAGCTTGTTAGTTGCTTGCTGTTCAATAAAGATAAAGTTTCCTGGCTGGCTATCTTCCTTGCAACAAGGGATTGATTCCAGACTTGAGCATGTTTGCTTTGACTGTTCTGCAGTACCAGATCTGCTGCTGCTGCTGCTCCTCCTCCTCCTCCTCTGCTTGAGTCCCCAATTTGTTTGTTTGTGTGTGCGCGCGCGTGTTGTCTGGCGGAAGAACTTCTGTGAGGTGGTGAAGTCTGAGGTTTTGGACTCTCTAGCCCCAAGCTCTTTGTTTTTCCATGCGGCTGTCACAGTTCCCTTCTTTGAACTGTGACAGACAGCACTTCCTCCTCCTTGAACTTGCTTGCTTGCTCATTAGTCCTTTGTGGCGATCCTTTTCGGGAGCTGAATGATTTTTGTTTCTGAGTTTCCACAACAAAATATGATTCTCTCTTTGTTTCTGATGTTGTTTGATGTGTATTCCTTCCTGCAGGAGGGAGATTGAACACTCACCATTGGGGATACTGCACCTTTTCAAGCAGGGAATGCAAACCACCGTTCACCAGAATACTACTCTGCCAAGTGAGTGTCAAGGAGAGGATCCTTGTCGTTAAGTGTTGAAACTCTGTGTCAATTGGCTCTTCAATCAACCAGCTTATGATGTGAAGAAGCTGCCAAAAGGGTGTGGCACTACTGGAGGTGGCACTGCCAAACGAGGTTTTCTATTCATTTCACAAGGATGAGATATCGGCTGCCTTGCTCTTGTATACATGTAAGGTCACTTTTCTGTGCAAGGATATCGAGCTTCCTCCCTCTGGTGTTTCCTCATTCATTTGTCACCGGGTTTATGATACCACCAGCAAGTGTCTGTGGTGGATCGCCACTCGCAGCTACACTGATGTAAGCTTTTTCTTCAGTTTTTCACAACACCCTTTATTAGAGCCTAGGTTTGTGATGATCAAGAGATTTAGTGATGATCTTCAGAAAAAAATGTATCTGGGGTCTTCTCCACCTCCTCTTTCGTTTTTTGATTCTGAAGTCCTTGTTACTCTTGTTGTTGGGTGCTCTGTTTTGTTCACTTCTTTGATCTATGAATGTTGCAAAATCTGTGTGGTGCCCTTCTGCTTGGCTGGCAGATGCATTGGAAGAACTCTGTTTGTGAGAAAGATTGGTAGTAATGTTGTGAATTTTCCACTGTGATTTTGCTCTCAGGTGCATCAGGAAGAGGTAGATCTGCTGTTGGGTAGGACGAAGCTGGAGATGCAGGCAGCTGTGCAGTCAGGAGGCCCCTCACCAAGAGCTTTAACTCGACTTATCTCTTCTTCTCGACAACTGAAAGGTAGTGGTGGTGTGGACAGTGTGCAGAATGTTCTATACTCTTTGTCTGGGAAGAAGGGAAAGAAGAGAGAGCGAGCTGATCAAAACTTGGACCCGAGTGGTGGCAAACGGGAACGGAATGTGAAGTTTGATGATCATCCTGATACAAGTACTCTGAGGCGTGAGCAAAGCATGAAGCTTGATGAGATTGCTACCATTCTCAACAAGGATGGCGGCCTCTTGAATGTGGGTGTGGTTGAGCATCTTGTGCAGCTCATGCCAAATGATCCACAGGAAGGCACTGGTGGCAGGAAGTTAGCTCCTGATGTCGTGGTGGCACGTCATAGCATGCTTGCTGGGGTTATTGCTGCAACAGAGAATGCAGAATGCCTCAACCAGTTTGTGCATCTTGGAGGTCTACGCTTGTTAGATGACTGGCTGCAGGAAGCTCACAAAGGCAAAGTAGGAGAAGTAGGTAGTCCTAAAGAGTGTGACAAAGGTGTGGAGGATTTGCTACTGACTCTTCTCCGAGCTCTAGATAGGCTGCCAGTGGACCTTAAGGCCTTGAAAACCTGTAGTGTTGGCAAATCTGTGAATCACCTGCGGAGTCATAAGAACCTTGATATTCAGAAGAAGGCTAGGAAGTTAGTAGATGTCTGGAAGAAGCGAGTGGATGCTGAAATGAAGGCATCTGGTGAAGCCAAGCCAGGCTCAGGTCATGGAATATCTTGGTCCTACAAGCAGTCATCGCCTGCTGAACCTGTGCATACTCTGACAAAGGCAGCTTCTGGAGGGTTACCAGAAGTGGCCATGAAAAGCTCTGTAGCCTTGGCAGGAAATGCCAAGGTCATGTCGAATGGTGCCAATGCCGGGGAAGATGCTGCTGCTTCTGCCAAGCCTCCTCAGGGTGCACCATTAGTCAGTAAAACTGCCACCTCTGTTGTTCTGTCCCCTGATCTTCCAGCTCTGAAAGAGAGCAATGCAAGATTGACACCTACCAATCTCTCACCTGATGTGCCAGCAAACCCAGTGAAAGAAGAGAAGAGCAGTAGTTCCAGTCTAACTCTCAGCAATGGTCACTCGTGGGTGAGTGCACTTGGAAAGGGTGGTGGTTGTGGGATCATAACATCTAAGGAGGATCCGAAGACTTCAGTCGCTTTCTCCACAAATGGTAGCTCTAAGACTTCCAGTGTTGCAGGGAGCCCACGTCTGCCAAACAACAAAGTTGTTCCAGGAGGCAGCAGCCCACCTGGTAGTTCCAAGGAAGTCAGCAGTGGCAAGCCGCAGGTCTGGAACCGGAGTGTGGTGGCTACAGAGAAGGCGGTTGTTGGGTCAGTCACAGAAACTTCAAGTTCTCAACAGAGACTTATTGTGAGAATTCCCAACCCTGGAAAGAGCCCTGGACGCACAAGTGGGGCAGCTGTGGATGTGGCCATGCCAGTCAGCAGGAGCTCATCACCAAGTGTCCTGGAAAGGCATTTGTCCACAGTTGTGGCTGATGTTGTGCTAGAGACCAAGAATAGGCCACCACAAGCTGGTGGAAGCCAAGCAGCTCTCTCTCCTCCAGAAGCAGGTGCTGATTTTAAGGTTGGAAATGGGGCAAAATCTGGAACTGGTGGTGAGAGTGAAGAAGATCAGAGGAAACCTCTTCCTCAGAATAATGATCCACCTGTTAATGCTCTTGAGAGTGAGAAAAAGTTGTTGAATGAATCTGCACATAGAAAAGTGGGAATGAAGGAAGAGGTAGAGAGTGTCTCTAAAGAAACACTTAGCTCTGGTTGCAGCTCATCTGCCTTGAGAGGCGCAGTGGGTGAAACATCACTGCAAGTTGGGGGAGATAGAGGGAAGGATGCAGCAAATACTGCAAACACAGTTGGCTGTGTTGAGGATAGACCTCCTAGACAATTTCAAGTGGTACCCATGGAAGTTGATGATGGTGCCATGAGTTTATTGGCAACAGCTGCAGCTGAAGTGGGTGCTAGAGGGAGTGGAACTGTTACACTCGAAAGAGATGGTACTGGAGGGCAGACATTGAAAAGAGAACAAGAGTTGAGTGGGAATTCCCCAGTAGATGCTAGGCATCTGCATATCAATGGTAGCTTCTCTGGTCACAGAGTCATGGAGATTGATGGAGCTCTTCAGAGCAAAGATCATTCAGAAACAGGAGTGACAACACAAAGTGCTCTGAACCATGAGACTCCATCAACCAAAGGTGGCAACAGAGGTGGAGGGAAGATAGAACAAGAGCAACATGATACAGGCAGTGTGGTGAGACAGGGATCTGATGCAAACAAAGAGGCAGAGAGTCTGTCATCTCTGGAGCAAGGAGGTCAAGTAGAGAAGGAAGAGAAAAAGCTAGTTGCTGGGGAATGTGCAGGACAAGCTTGTGAAGCCTCTTCTGATACACCTAATACATTGATGTCAATGGGGGAACAGCAAGTTGAAAACAGACAAGCAATTGAAGCTAGCACAAAAGTTTCTGTTATCCACCCTCTTCTGAAGGACTATGTTGTCTCTGGGATAAAGGATCTGGATAGCAAGCTCAGTGGCAAAGTCGGGAAACGAGAATTATTTTCAGAAGAGAGGAATCTATCTTGGACACAATCCAAAGACACTTCTTCTGTCAGGGATCTCTGTAATAATGGTTTTGGTGTTGGGAGCAGAGACTACAAGGCCATTGTTGGCTCTTCTATGGAGTCTCGAGTGCAAGAGGAGAAGAATGGCAAGAGAAGAGGACAAGAAATTGCCCAGCTCTTTGGTGGCAGGAGAGGTGGTGGTGCTAATGATGCGCAACGGGTGGTTGAGCTTGCTTCAGGTTTTCCTGAGGAAGATGTTTTGGAAGTTGCTAGGCAAGCTGTAAATGAAGTTGAGCAGATGCAGGAGAATAATAGCAAGCCTGTTTCCAGCTCTTCCTCAGATAGAGATGGAAAGAATGCAAGAGCAACTGGGGGCCTCACAAATGGAGGTGAAATGAAGAATGTTACTACTACTTCAGACATGGCTGGCAGGGAGCAGCAACAAGTTTCTCCAACTGTTGTTGATGACAGGGTGAAAACTGGCAGTAATGCTCTGGATCAGCAACATGTCAATAGTGGGATGGAGAAATCGACAATTGACAGCATAGAAGTGGCAGCAAAAGTCTCACACACAGCTTGTCCTGGAGATGGTGAAGAAGTGGATCAAGCTATGAAGGTGGAAAGAACACCAGAGAGGAAGAGTCCAGCTTTGAGTGGAGAGGAGATGGAGATAGCTTTGGAGGCAAATAGAGGTCCTGTTCTTGTGTCTTCCTCAGTCTCACAGCCAATTGTCAATTCTGCTGCAACTGATAACTCACAGTGGGACTACATGACACCACAGCAACCTACTGAAGGAACAGGACATAATGATGCTGCTGCTGCTGGTGTAGGTGGCACTGATGCATCAGAGAGGCCTGATTTTGATTTGAATGAAGGGTTTTCAGCTGAAGACAGTCCTCAGGATGACACTGTCATGACTCCACCTACTACCTCTGCAGCAGCTCTGGTTTTACAACCTGCTGCTCATCCTATAGCATCATCTCCAGCACCTGTGGGTGGTGGTGTGGCAGCACCAATTGCAGTTCTTGCTGCAACGAAAGGAGCATTCATACCGCCAGCAAGTCCAATTCGGATCAAAGGGGAGCTTGGTTGGAAAGGATCTGCTGCGACAAGTGCCTTCCGTCCAGCAGAGCCTCGTCAGACTCCTGACAGGCAGCATTCCAATGCAGAGAGCTTAGCATCTGATGCCAACCTTTCTCTGAACACAAATGCTGTCAAGCGAGCTCGTCCCCTGTTGGAATTTGACCTGAATGTGGTTGACGAGAGAGTGATGGAAGATGCAGGGGTAGCAGCCGTGACAACCTTATCATCCCAAGGATCTGTGTTGGGTATTTCCTTGCAAAATCAATCCCTTCCACCCAGCTCTGTTTCTGGGGTGACCTTCAGCAAACAAGAGAGTCCTTTTCTAACATTCCTAAACCCAGAAAGCTCCAGTTCTGCTCACCCAATCTCAAATGGTAATAGCTCTGGATCCTTGCAAGCCAGTCATGGTCAAGCACTTCCTTCCTGCAGTGGTTATGGAGCCATGAGGCCTAACTTGGACCTGGATTTGAATCGGATGGACAACAGTGAGGAATGTGGGATGCCACTGCCTTTCTCCTCTGATGCACAAGCAGCTGAAGCAGCTTTGATCAATAACAGTATATCAAAGCCACCACCCAGACGTGTGATGGATTTTGATCTGAATGATGGTCCTTCCTTTGAGGAGGTTGCAGTGGATGAGCCTCTACTTCAGTCATTGCCTGTGAAGAGACCTGCAGGCAATGCACCAATGCCAGTGCCAATGTCAGGCTTAAGGATTGTCGGGGAGGCTATGAATTTGTCCCCATGGTTTTCAGCTCCTGGGAACTCATTTCAAGGGGTTGCTCTTCCTGCCTTTCCACCTGCTAGGGTGCCCGATCCTGTATATTCTGTTGCTGCAACCACTGCAGCTCAGTCCTTTCTGAATGTTGGTTCTAGCACAACAACAGCAGTGGGCCCTTTCACAAATGAGATGTTTCATGGAGGACCAACAACACTCTCTCCTTCACCTGCAATTGTATACCATCCTCCTGCAGAAAGAGTTGCATTTAATGCCTATGGTCCGTTCCCTGTTTTTGGGGGATCCACAGGATTTCGTCCATCATCTGTGCCTCTCCCTGCTACTACCTCTGCTCCATTTGTGGATGCTGCATCTGGACCTGTTCCTTTTCCAGCCATGTCCTCACAGTTAGGCAGCCAACCCACTGTCCCTTCTACATACATACGGCCTCCATTTCTAATGGGTATGCCTGCTGAGGCTGCAGCAGCAGCAGATAACGGTAGTGGTGGGGCGTGGTCAATACGGAGCCTGGATCTGAATGCAGGTCCAGAGCTTGCAGACGCAGACAGCACAAGAGATGACATGATGCATGGAAGACTGCTGCCACTTCATCCAGCAGCTCCAGCAGTGTTCAATGAACAGATGAGAGCTAATCTCAGTCAAGTCTCAGGAAACTCTGGTTTGATGATGACTCCTCTGAAGAGGAAGGAACCTGAAGGGCAATGGAATTGCTACACAGGGAATGCAGGATTCAAACAAGCGACTTGGCAATGAGTTTTTTAAAAACTCTACTTGGATAGGTCTCTGTACAGTCTTGTTCCTGACAGCTTTTCTCTGACTCAAAAGCAGGGCAGAGAGTCTTCCCATCAATTCTGGTAATGAGACAGAACCTTGGCATGCACATACACAGATTTTTGTATAATTTTTTTGCCCGAAATTTTGAGCAGATTATTATGCACTTATCTGCACCTACTGTTGGTAGCTGATGAAGACATCAGAAGGAAGGGGAGCTAAGGAAGACATCAGAGGGAAGTCATGACAGCCAGCCCCTGCCATTGATGATGAAGATGACAGTCCAGTACTCTGCAAGTCAAAAGAGATTATGACCGCATTCATTCTTGTCCTCTTCTGGGTTCAACAGGTTTTGGGGGTGTGAAGGTCTGGTTCCAATGAAAGGATGGGTGGCAGGGACTTGAGCATTACTGAATACCTGGGCTAATTGGGATTTAGGAACAGAACCAGCCGAGAGAGGAGAGGCAGAAAACTTGTTTCAATCGGGAATACGATGATAGGTTGTGGCAGCAGAAAAAAGAGCTGTTTCAAAGATGAAGATGATGATGGATTGTGGCAGAGGGGTTGGTTACTCCACTTCATTGTCACAGAAAACAAAATTGTCTATATCTGGTGGCAGTCAATTCCACCACCCCCTTTGCAGTCTAGTGTAGTACAGTGTTAAATCCTGTGTAACTGTATTTGTGTAGGACAAAGTCAGTAGGTACCAAACCTCTTGTCATGTCAATTGGCAATGGCCATATTTTGGGTTTTGGACCTTTGTACTCTTGACATGTCTTTGAATGAATGCATTGCCCCCTTGATCCTGCTCAACTAATTCACTGTTCTGCTACCAAACACCTCTTGTTTTATCTCCTCTTTGATTCTGACCCTTTCTGCCATCTGGTATGAAACTATGGCTGGGCTGGTATGTTAAAAAGTCCATACACTCTCTCCCCACTTTAAACTGTCTTGGTGCATGCTGTAGTGTGCACGCTTTGTGCACTTTATCCTGATGAAGAATGATAAGCACAATGAACATGTGTTGACTGATCAATCCTTGTTCTTTAGATAAAACTGTGCCAAACTATTTGAGACGCAGTGAAATGGAATCTGAAGACAAATAAATGTACCTTGAATTTGAAGAGAGAAGATGAAGTTGAAGTACCGTTGTGTTTTTTTTTCTTCCATTTTTGTGATCTAGTTAAAGTGGTGATCGCCCATAAGAAAGTTTAACCAAGTTTAGCTACAAACAGGATATGAAAGTAAAAAAAGTTTAAGCATCCTTCACATTTTTGGCTACATGCTAGAACCCAATAGAGAAATCTGGTGATTTTTCTCTATATATATAGAGAGAGAGGGCAATTTGGGAACTAGAAAACCAAAAAAACTTGTACTTGTAGCCATCTTTAAAATAATTTTAGCCAACTGCCTGAATTTAGCAAGGGAAAAACAATCAATTTTGAACCTCCCTTGCTTCCTTCCTCCCGAATCCATGAAGCTTACACTGATTTCACTGTCAAGCTGGGATGATATTCAATGCCTTCGATTTTTGTTTGATACAGTTCGCTAAACCCCCAACCCTTTCATTCGAATCAATTTCTCAATGACTGTTATTGTTGGAAAGAGTTTCTTTACCCTTGTTGCTCATTAACCTTCATAAATGTGCCTCCCTTTACAATCACACTCATGGTGGAATTATGTCAATTGGAGGTGCAAGTTGTTGAGAATCGTCCCCTCCCCAAGTTACTATTACTTAGGTACTATCATTCTAAATACCTTATGTTAGTTTTGGTATGTTGGTAAGGAGATGATTCCCAATAACTTGCACCTCCATTTCCCAAGTTGCAAAGCTTTTTGGTATTTTGATTATGGGCTCACAACATGTCACATGCCACATGAAATCACTTTCAACTTGTAAAGGATTTTATTTCAAATGGTAGATATCTTTTTAAAAGACAAATGCAGGTTTGAAAAAAGAGTTATTTTGTTAACAAATGCAAGATCATTGAAGATATGCTGAAGGTGTGAAGGTGATTTTAAAATCTACTATGAATGAATGAATTAACTAAGTAAGAATTTGGCATTAATTGTGGGTTCATTTATTAATTCAAATGAAAGGTTATCGTTGAACAATGAAAATTTGAAGGTTGTAATAATTGGTTCTAGTGTTATCATTGATTTGGGCTTAGTTAATAAGAATTCAAAGGCCCTAATGTACCACTGACCTAAACTACCACACTCACTTTCAAGGTAAAATACAAAATATGGCTAAAGTTTTTGTTAAAGTCCTTATTTGTTCCTACCTACCAGTGAACATTTCAAATAAATGTGGAATGCCCAATTGGAAAATTTTGAGAACTTGTATGAAGTTGAAAAGAAATTATTGTTGTTTGGTGCCTCCCTTCCTTGATAATTCAATAATTTTCATTTAGGTTCATCCATGATTTGATTTTCATTACTTTGCGAAAATATGTTATGGAAATGCAATTCCATGGACTCCACAATAAATGAACCAAAATTTTGGTCAATTTCAATTGAAACTCATACCACAAGTCACCGATTCTTTAATTGAACCTATTATGACAATGGAATGAAAGTAAATATTTAACTCATAATTTCACATATATAGGTGTGGTTTCCCTTTAAAATGCTACTATCATTTTTTGAAGATTGGCACTTTCTAATCACCAAAATAGTCCCCCGTGGTTGCTCCTTTCCCCAAGGTTGAACATTCCTAGGTGCTCACATAATTTTCAATGCTTCCATCAAGTAGAGGGTTGATTTTAATAGCTAATATTTAGCATGATTTGATAATGAATTGAATTACGACTGCTTGTAAGGTCATCATGAATGCCTCAACACAAACTATATTAGAGGAACTCCATTGACAATAGTATAATGGCATGTAAACAATAATTTGGATGAAATTCAAGGTTCAAATAGTGTGAATATTAAGATTGGACATATAAATATGCAACTAGGCAATGCTCCAAAAGGGTTAGTATGAAATTTGATTGGCTTTGATTGGCCTATCACAATTATTGACCCATGTGGTGACATTTAAATGATTCCTTACTCTTATACTATTTTTCATCTTTATGGGTGGGGATGAAAAAATAAATTGCACAATATTTTGGTTGTGATATAAACATTAGTAAAGATTATATAAGCCATAGATAAGTAGCCCTTTACAACATTACTTCTACACAAATGAGTTTGTCCAATATCAAGGAACTTGGATGCATTTTGAAATTTATATGCTTTGATATATGCACATATTGTCATCATTTATGAATCACCTTAAATGTAAATTTTGTTCAAATTTTAGTACAAATAATACATGAAAACTAAACATGAAAAGCCATATCTTGTTGGATTTTTCTATGAATAAGCAATAGTAGCTATTTGTTGATAATTTTTTAAGAAAGGTGTCACATAAAAATCAACATTTTGACATGAATATACCTTTGATGGGTTTTTGTTGCAATGGAAAGGTTGAGGCACGTTAAAGAAGTGGGTATATTTTTCTTGTGTCTTTGGATTCATGGAATTTGTTGTTTTTACATATATGTGTTAGACTAAAGTTTTAAATTACAACATTTGTTGATCATAGATCTACATGTGGTGTTTGCCTAAAAAAGATCAAGTTATCATTTGAGGATGATCTTACAATTTTTTGTTCTATTTGTTTATGTAGAAGAGCAACTAGGTTGGATTGATGATCTTGTCGTCTTGTGTTTTACACCAAATTGCAAAGGGTTCTCAAACAATACAATGACGTTGATTTTGTTGTGGTTGTGGTAGTCCCAAATTGCTTGAGTCCACAATTGAGTGGCTCTTGTTTTAATGATTTAGTTTTTTAAGTACACAAGGGGAACATGGTAAGTATTATTAAGCACATAAAAGTTTTTGAAGTGTGTACAACCATCTATGTCGCTTTGTGGCACAAAAATATATATACATTTAACCCAAATTCATGAGACCAAAGGACTAAACTCTCAATTGTTTGGCACTATATTCATGTAAAAAATTTCTTACACAATAATTAAAGACTATCTACATTTGGGATTTGCTCCTTGTTATCAATGTTAGAGCTATTTCAATCATTCTTACATGATCTTTTCTATTTCATGTTGTAGTTTTTTTTTAGCAAATGGAAGTACTAACACAATGCAACGATATCATGTAGAGCTATCCTTGGGGAGGCCACAAGAGAGCAAGCGACTAACAACGAACAATTTCCAAGTGGGGTGCATGTTCACTTTTTGCAATCTCAAAGTTAACCTGAAATCTGAAACAATTTTAAAGACCATGAAATGAAGGAAAGAGGTTCTGAACTTTCACACAAAGCGGTTTGCAATGTGAAGAAAGTAGACTTGTAAACCAATACATGGAGTCTATATGGTGCTTTTAAACTTGCTTTGGATTTATTTATTTTTGGACTGTGTTATTCTCCTATTTTCAACCAAAAACAATATTAGCTTGTGAGCTTTTGGGACTAAGAACAATAATTTCATGAGGTGTCTTCGAAATTAATTGTTCATGAGGATCAAGATGGAAATGAAGGAAAAGGATCAAGCTTTACAAGAGGTGACTTTGAGCAAGGCAACTACTCCTTGTAATTTGGTTGTTCTTATTGACCTTTTCAAATGAGTAAGTCACTAGCTAAAAACATCTAAAGAGGCAGGTAGCAGCCTTGATTATGGATGGTATTTGCTATCAATTGCATGATTACTTGTTGTAGCAAGACATCAACCTAGTCTTAGCATTCTATGCCTCAATTAGGTAGATGGCCTACTACAACCTCTAGCCAAGCTCAAGGTCATTAATACCTAATCCATAGTATCACATGCTACAATTGAACACATAGATGACAAGGACCCAATGCTTTATAATTGTACACTAGGACCTTACAACGGATACATGGGGATTGTAATGAATTGACAATCATAAAAAAAAATTTATACTCTAACAACTTTAACACTGAATTTACAAGGTTATCAACATCAAGCCTACCACATCATGTCAATCATGTTAACTTTTATGCCAATGTAGCTTGGCATCACATTGATTTAAAATCAACACATGGTCAACATGAGAGCGGTTACTTTTTTGCATGGGTAAAATTAGTTACCCCATATCAATGAAGCATAGCCATGAGCCCATGTCATTAGTTTTGAAATATTTCATGTTGCTCAAATTCAAATGCTACCTTTTAAAAAATAAATACCATCCAGTGGCCCAAATCAATTTGGTAGCACATTTTATGATGAAAATATGATTCAATTGATAGTCGAAATCAAATTTGGTCCTTCAATTTTCAAATGCACTATATCATTTTTTTTATATAAAAAACCAACTTAAGTTGTCAAGATGATGATAGAAATTCAACCATAGTTGAAATTTGTTGTGAATAATTGAATTTTAGTCACCATCTTGATAGTTTGTCTTTTGGTTTTTTTTTATGGTGCGTGGTGAATTAGGTTCTAGTCCACCTTGATCTACTCTAGTCCACCTCAATCCAATGTGTTTCAAAAAAGAAAATATATAATTTTTCAGGCTTACCAAGATAAGGTGAATTGAAGCAAATTGGGGCCTACTCCACCTAGTTTGGACATAGTTTGATAAATTCACTATCTCCCAAGGGAAAAAAAACAATTTTTTTATAAGGTGGAGTAATGCACTAGGTAGGTAGGGTAATGGAAATCCAATATGCTTGGAGGGTGAAAAAATGGTGAAATATGCGACTTGAGGATAAGTTCGTTCCAAGAAAAAGTACACAAAAAATATGTTCAGATATCTTTGTTGAGGAAGATGGAAATGGGAAAAAAAAAAAGTATTTTCTTTGACTCAAGGAGTTTGAAAAAACATTAGCTAAGGGGAAGATATTAAAACTTGCCCAAAACCTAGTTGAATTTTTCACTTATTACCAATCAAGCATAAAACATTAAAAAAATACAATTGTTAAAATTGTGTGACCACCAGTAACATCCACATGTATTAATGACCCTTGTTGTGCATCCATTGCAACATTTTTTTTTTAATTTTGATAATAATAGATCGTTATAAAAATATGTTTCCATTACATTATGTCATCTAACATCCAAAAAAACAATGAAATTCACTTTTAAAACTTGGTAATGGGTATTTTAAACTATTTTCCTAATGCATAATGTGTTTGGAATTTTTGAATTGTAGTTTATACATGTAGAATATTGATATTTTTTAGCAAGTAGGATAGGTACATAATTTTTGCAAAGTATATTCAAAGTACTTTTTTAAAAGTTAATATATATATTTTAAATTAAAAACATGTCCATGCCACATATGATATATTCATTTAGTTTTAAAATTCCATGTCAAAGTGTTTCGTATACTTACAAGTTTCCAAACTTAATATTTTTACTTTCTCTATCATTCATAAAAAGAAAGTTGGGTATTGTAACCAATCAATTTGTGATTACTTGCAATTATTTGGAGCTTGTGACTATCATTGTTTATTTTTGCAAGTACACTATAATTAATTTATGATTAATGTTTTCTTCATTCTTCCATTCGACAACTTTTAACATGGTTTTCATCCAAGAAGACCCATCTATGTCACATTAGTTACAAATGTGAACAAATGAATTGCAACCTTATTTGTATTCAAATTGTATGGATTTGTAATGGTGAATTCAGTGTATCTTACTCATTAATATATGGGTGGATACTAGTTATGTATAATGGTTGTATTTTTTTACAGAAATTATTATTATTTTCTAGTCAGACATGAAATTAAAATAATTACAACAAAACTAATTCTTACAATTAATTTCAAATTATTGTAAAATCACTAAAATTAAAGTATCTACAAACTAATTATAGTAAATATATAATATATAACTCAATCTAGTATTCTTAATTTCTGATTTTATTTTAAATTAATATTAAAATTATTCATAGTAATTTTATTGTTACTACATCATTTGATGCAATTATTGTAACTATAGTAATTTAATTACACTAAGTTATTGTATTTATTACGTATAACCACTTACTTTAAATAATAAAATTATGATTCCGTAAAACTTCACACAAATTATTGGTATTTTCAGTAACTATAATTATTTATAATTACTTAATTAATAAAGTAATCATAGAAGTGGCATAAACTATAATTCAAATGAATTATTCCTAACTAGTAACTTTTTATTT
>Ga0116228_10002162_pt1 | contig 16883 bp, 18 predicted proteins | sample S1TSphfallax_2_FD_89694 | JGI IMG/M metagenome (GOLD analysis project Ga0116228, IMG submission 89694) | Host-associated microbial communities from peat moss isolated from Minnesota, USA - S1T2_Fc - Sphagnum fallax MG | ecosystem: Host-associated > Plants > Peat moss > Unclassified | place... | reverse complement strand
TTAACTTAGAGGTTGTCACAACCCGAGGATGAAAAAAAATAGTTAACTTAGAGGTTGTCACAACCCAAGGATGAAAAAAAATAGTTAACTTAGAGGTTGTCACAACCCGAGGATGAAAAAAAAAATTAACTTAGAGGTTGTCACAACCCGAATATGAAAGAAAATAGTTAAAGTAGTTAACTTTGTAGTGGTAGAAGGTCTGAACTCTTTTCCATCATATGACAATTTATGATCTGCACATGTATGTGATCACATTGTAGATCTTTCGTGGATTGTATAATACTTGCACAACACATTCATCCCTAGATATCCTGTCTAATTTTGAAATTTGTCTAGTTACACTAAATCTCAAATGTATGACTTCCCCACTGACTTTCACAACTCCCAGAAATGGGTATAGGTCAGTATAAACACTAACATGAATACTGAGTTTTTGTTGCAAGTCTAGAAGCGATGGGAAGACTCAGCCATGATATTGGCTAGCAACAAACAACACAAGGAAAAACTTGGGGGGGAAACAAAATAGACACACATAAAAGGAAGACAAAACATAGAGGGCCTGCCCACAGAGGAAAAATAGACCAAACAAATCAACAACAATGGTGGTGAGTTAAGTGTATTTTGCACATAATAGCCATACCAAGCATAAATGTGAGAAGAATGTCAAACATAATACCTTAACCCACCATTGCTAGCTCTAAAAGTGTGCCCATTTGGCAAAACACACCTCAACTAATGAACAAGACAAAGTGGGTACTTGTAGAAATTGCAACAAAAACATAATTTTCTGCCTCTTACACAATCAGATACAAGCATACTGCAAACCATTGAGCACAATCTAAAAGAACTGGACAATCTACAGAAGTTGTAATGGCCCATCCAGTCAAAATTTGCATAAAAGATTGACTGAGGCAATTCATGCAATTGTAATGGATGGACTAAGTTTCACATGAATCATGAAAAAAATCTGACCTTCTCTTCATGTCAAGAAGCACCCACCTTGTTACTTACAAGCACTCTATTTGTTGTTTGCAACAAAAAATTTCACTCAGGTCATGCTACCAACAAATTTCACTTGGGTCATGCTACTGAGGTTTGGGACATTTGCTTACCAGATTGCAAATGCTGCTGAGTGAGTTGTGGTGAGAACATTGCAAGAAAAAACATTCCTTCCAATTATTACAGCAGCAGCAGCTCGTTGCTGTATCCCCATTTTGTCTGCAAAACAAAGACAAGAAGAGCACACAGTTCTAAGATTACCAATGCATAAAATTGCAGAGAATATTGTGCCTCAAATGCATCATCATCAATTGTTCCTTTCTCTTTTTGACAGCCTTGCTCTTCACCTGCATAAAGATGCATCTTTCAAATGACCTCTGCAACATACATACCAACTGCTGCAAAGCGTACACAGATGCTCACCTTCACACCATGTGGTGGCACGCAACTGAAATCAAGCATTAGCTGCTGGAAGGTGACAGAAATTGGAGGCATTCTTCTTCTACTCCTGGATTGGATCAAATGATATCTGTGTACTTATTTTTAACTTTGTGCAGAAGAAACAGTGCTCGCTTGCTTGCTCACCTACAGTAATCTCAAGAAAACAGAGCAAGAGGCGATTTTGACACGAATGTCAGCCTCATCAATGTCATGGCCTCCTTCCACATAACCCCAATCCTCCACCTACAAGACACGTCAAAAACAATGATGTCAGTTAGCAGCACTACTTGTTGGCATTGAGAGATTTGAGGTTCAATACAAAAGGAAAAATAACCGTGTCAGGAAAAAAACATATGCATGCCACACATAGATACATGCCTGGTGATCTTCCTCGAGTCGAATGATCTCAATTGCTTCCTCAATGCCCAGTCGACCTCGAGCTATCGCCAACGCCACAATCAGTGAGCGTGCGGTTCCTGCCAACCAATCAACTGCTGCTAATTGCCAATCACTACATTGACGGACTGCTTTCTCCACAGCATCCAACACCTCGGGAGGTTGTGTTGTGCCAAAGATACTTGAAGTAACCAAAGGTCGAACACCAATCTCACTCTTGAACCAATCAAGCAATGGGTCCCAAATCTTCACCTGCTTCTCTGCACACACACAAACACACACATGTAGATATTCTCCAACAACAACAAAAAACATTCCCAATTTGATGGAGGAGGAGGAGGGTGGACATATCAATGCAAAGGAGTCAAGGATGATGATGGTCAAAGAAAACAAACCCATCACCCAGGAAGAAGAAGACAGAGGAACTATTCAAAGCAGCAAAACCCTAAACAGAAGTAAACACAGGAAAGAGGACAAAGAGAAAGAGAGAAGAACCATCATAGAGAAGCTTCAAGAAGAAGGTGAATCTATGAGAACACCATGTATGTGCACCTTTCAGAAATTCCCCACTCAAGCAACCCATGAAACAAAGATCTGAGTACACACAGACAGAGTCAGAGAGAACGTGCAAGAGGATCCACATCCTGAGAGAGAGAGAGAGAAAGAGAAATAAGAGAGGGTTTAGGGTTTAGAGAGAGAAGGGAACCTGCAAGAGGATCCATGTGCTCTGAGAGGGAGAGAGAGAAGGGGAGACCTGCAAGAGGGTCCATGTCGTTAGCTCGAAGACATAGAGAATCGGTATGGAAGTACTTCAAGAGTGATTCCACGACACGATCACGGTCGCTTGGCATCTGATCGATGGAGGTGGCAGCCAGTTTCATGAGCGGCATTGTGAAAGGTCGGATGCCACTACTGTCCTGCCAACAACACAACCCAGCAACCATCCAAGCCCTCAAGACACAGAGAGAGAGAGCGGGGGGGTGGGTTTGTGAGCTTCAACGGGTTTGGTACATGCATGCATGCATGCACACCTACCTGCCATTCCCATTCGGCGGCGACGGCATGTGCGAGAGCTGCATTGGGTACTTTCAAGGGCTTCTTGGCTGGTGTCTTGAGCACGCGATTGTCCAGCAGCACCACATACCACCCTGATGATCCGTCTTCCGCAGGTTTCACATGCGCTTTCTTGTAGAAGCGACGACCCAAGATCCCATTGCTGCTCAGCCTCGGCATGCTTGGTCGCGGCACCACATCCGCTGCTGCTGCTGCATTGTTCTTCTTCACCTCAGCAGCAGCAGCAAATCCTCGAAAACCCAAGCAAGAAGAGAATCCACCTAAAACAGGAGCGTGCAAACTCGTTTCCGGCAACAACAACAACCCAAGAGACTCTTCAACAGGGAGGAGGACATTGTAAGAAACTACTACTGCTGAGGAGCACGTTGGGTGCCGGAAAAGCGCACGGAAAAGAAGCGCTCCTGCTCCTGCTCCCCTTAGTGCCATCATCCTTTGTTTGATTCTACGAACCCACAGACTCTCAGCAGAGAGAGAGTCTCACGGAGCCAAGAGCAGCGCAAGAAGAAACCAGAATCGCAACATGGGTAGTAGGTATGCGAGAGAACTGCGGAGGGTTGTCGCAGGATTCAGCGACTTTGGGTCGTGAGTTCCTCGTCGCCGGCAGATCCCGATACGGAAAGACTTGCCGATGCCTGGATGAACAATCCTGATTCCTGTACGAGGAAGTTGCAACACCGCCGTCGTCGTGGTCCTGGTTGTGTCTAGGGCTCAGAAATCTAGCAACAAAAGGCAACACACAAAAAGCGCAGCAGGAGTTCAGCAGGAGCAGGACCGCGAAGAAGAAGACAATGATGATGGGTAGATGCGAGTAGGAGGAGGAGAGAACGGCAATGGCCAGTGTGGAGCTGCTGGGTCACGCAGCAATGCGCAACTGTCGATGTCCAGGAGGAGCGATGCACTCCACGACTCTGCGTATGTCCTCATCCTTGCGCCTATGGAGAAGAAGAGCACTGTCTCTCTCCCTTCTTGCGTCTTCCTCGCTCCCTTCTGCTGGGTGTGTGCTTTCTTCACCACTGCGGTCTGTGAGACGGGCGGTTCGAGGAGTGTCCAGAAACAAGGGAAGATGCAACAACTCTTCTGGTTTTCTCGTGGCACAAGATTTCCATCTTCCGCCTCCTCCTCCACACAGACGAAGCAGAAGCGCTTCCACTACTTTCCGTCTTTCTGCTGCAGCAGGTACACCACTACGACTTCTATGGTGCTAGTCCCCATTCTGGTACATCCGCAAATTGGGTTTTGTTGCAGTTGCAATTGTGTGATTCATTAATGCATTTCACTGGATTTCCTCACAAGAATTCTCCAGAATTCTCGACAAGAAAGAATTCTCGAGAAATCCAAGCATTGCACCACCCAAATCCTTAAACCCATGGTTATTACAGACACCTCTGAGTCTGTCTGTCTGTCTGTCTGGATCTCTCTCTATGTAAGGGCCTTGGTGCTATTGTCTGTGACATGATGCCTTTGGGTCTTGTGAAGATGCTTTGATATGATGATTCTTTGGCTGCTTTGAAGCTTTTGATTGTGTTCTGAAACTACTGTTGTTATTGCTGCCATTGTCACCAACGTGATGAGACTTTGGACTTGTTAAGGAGCTTTCACATGATGAGTTTTGAAGTTTTCTTTGAAGCTTTGACATGATTCTTTAAAGCTTTTCATTAGTTCTGAAACTGTTGTTGTTGTGGCCATTTGTCGTTGACATGATGATATTTGGGCTTGTGAAGAAGTTTTGACATGATGATTGATTCTTGGGCTCATTCAATGCTTTGATTGTGTTCTGAACTGTTGTGATTTGGTCAAGATGTTGGTGGAGCTTGGCAAATCCCATAAATGGGTTTTGCTGATTTGAGAGTAGAAAGAAAATTCTACTGCAACAAAGTGTGTGTGAGAGACAGAGACACAGAGCTTCTGGACTTTTGAATGCTGGAGCAACAACCCCTCTGAATGGAGCTTTGTGTGTTTGTGTTTTTCAGCTTCCATGGAACAACAACAACAGCAACAGCCAGAAACCATGTCTGCTGCTGCTCCGATCAAGCTTTCCAAAAACTTTGACTTCTCTTCCGAAGAGCATCTTTACAACTGGTATGTATGACTTTCCAACCAGAATGAATACCTAAAGACTTTTCAAAACCTTTCCCTTCTCTTTTGCAATCATTTGTGGCAGGCAGGGAAGATGGATGTGGGTTTTTTCTAGTAGTAAAGAAGTTCACAACTTTAAGGCTTTTTTGGAGGGGTGGGGTGTGGATTTGCATCTGTGAAGGTGGGAGGCACAAGGCTATTTCAAGCCCAACACTTCTTCTGCTGCTGTAGGAGGAGGAGAGGCTTTTGTCATATCAATGCCACCACCAAATGTGACTGGAGCTCTTCATATGGGCCATGCTATGTTTGTCACACTTGAGGTGATTCTTTTTTTTCATTTGCTTTGCTTTGCTTTGCTTTGCTTACTTTGTGCTTCTTGGAGAACAGGGAATTGTTTGCTCTCTCTCAGAGAGAGTTTTTGACAGAGGGTGGGTCATGACCATTCTTCCATATTGCAAAAATTCATGGAAAATGGAAATCACAAGATGGATGATCTTTGCTTGATGATTATGCCTGGGATATTTTTTTTCTTCTTGTGTTGGGGTTTTGCTCTTGCTTCTTCCGTTCCTGCTCCCAAGATGAGAAGAAGAGAGAGTTCAAGATGGGTGTCATTGCTCTTCAAAACACTGAATTGAGTTTTGGGTTTGCCAGGATACAATGACACGGTTTTGGCGCATGAGAGGTAGGCCTACCTTATGGCTTCCCGGCACTGACCATGCTGGAATTGCTACTCAGGTACACCTGCCCTCTCTCCTGCACACCAGCTGGTCAGCAAGCAAAATGTAGACAATGTTGGGTTGGCGGGTGGGTCTGTCAGTGTTTGTGAGTCCTAGTTTTGATTTTGCAAGTTCTTCATATGAGGAAGAGACAATGTTGTGAATGAAATATTAGAAGCAAGCTCATCCTCTGACAGTTTTTTTTTCTTTTGGTGGAATCAAAAAATTTAGTTGGTTGTGGAGAAAATGTTGGCTTCCCAAGGTATCAAGCGAACAGATCTCGCTCGTGAAGAATTTGTGAGCAAAGTCTGGGAATGGAAAGAAAAGTATAATACACTCCTGCTTTCAAACCTCTCTCACTATGTTTTGTTTCTCATACTTGGGTGCCAGCATTTCATCATCCCTTCAATCTGTTTTTTTTTGTTTTAAATTTTAGGTTATTCCCACAAACTTTTTCTCATGTTGTGAAGTTGGTACATCTTTCAACCTTTTGAGGGCAAAAGCCTTTCTTTTGTTTCCAATGCTTGGTTGCAAAAAGGCACATTGTTCAGCAAGAGTCTAGAGATGAGAGAAATCAGTTGACAGAAGATGACAAAGACACAAATACTAGAGACTGCAGCTAGCTTTTCTGAGAGTTAAAAACATTGATTGCTTCTAGGTATGGGGGTGCCATCACAAATCAGCTGCGGCGGTTAGGCGCATCATGTGACTGGACGAGAGAACGCTTCACCCTTGATGATCAGTTGAGTCGTAAGTAGTGTTTTCTTCTCAATTTTGCACTTCATGGGAGGTTTCCTCTTCTTTCTGCTACAAACTTGACAATGCCAATCCACCCATTTCATGTCCATGAACATTTTCCCTCATTGATTGTGGATGAGACCCATCAAGCATTGGATGAGACCCATCTGCCACTTCTCCTTAGCATCATGTTTAGAAGCATAATCAAGCTACCAGAAACATGTGCATTATACTTACTGACAATTTGTATATTCTTTGCTCGGTTTTTATGCTTGGCTATATACTCTTTTGGACATTGATTGTGAATGGTGCATGTGGGGGTGGGGCATGCAGGAGCTGTGATGGAGGCTTTTGTCCGTCTCCATGAAAAGGGTCTTGTTTATCGTGGTAGGTATATCTAATTTTTGCCTTCTGTATGGATTGGTGGTGCAATAGGTACTCTGTCCTATTACAGTTAATGTTAACAATCTCCATCTCCTTCACAAGATTCTGCTTGTGCTATCTACTCTTCCAAGCAATCTTTTATAGAACATCAAAAAGTATATAGTAGAGTCAACTGAATTGTGGAGCCATAATGCACATCTTTGATACAGGTAGTTACATGGTGAATTGGTCACCCAATCTCCAAACGGCAGTGTCAGATCTGGTACCAAACACCTGCCCCTCTATCTTCCACAATGGCAATAGTTCCTTACACTGGGGGGGGGGGGGGGGGGGATGTGTCTATGGCAACCCCGCACAGACTTACTGAAACCACAGGTTCTGGTGGGGTGCAGGAAGTGGAATACAGTGAGGAGCCAGGCAAACTCTATTATTTCAAGTATCATGTTGCGGGTGGTACAAGGTACACCAGAACTCTTTTGGAATGAATGAATGTATATACCTGATTTGCTCATTTGTTTGGTCAGAAAAGTTGAGACCTCTTTCTTCTGCAAAGGAGAGGAGATGATGGAACTACTGCATTTTATAATAAAAGTAGTGATTTTTTTATATAAGAGATAATGCTAATCCAAAGACTCGGTGGGTTGCTGCTGAAACCAGTGATGACTATCTACCTGTTGCCACTACCAGACCAGAAACAGTGTTGGGAGATACAGCTGTTGCAGTGCATCCCGAGGTGGGTACTCTCATTGCACAGATCAGTTTTTCTCTCTTGTATGCTCTGGCTCTTTTGCATGGTGATCTGGACTCTTGGGGGTTTTCTTTTTATTTGTATCCTACGCAACTGGAAAGAAAAGCTGTGTATGTTTCTCTTTGGGATAATAGCCCTGGAGGTTGACTGGGAGCATCATGTGTCTTATATGGAAAAAAAAATATTGCAGGATGAGCGGTATGCAAAGTATGTAGGGAAAATGGCAGTTGTCCCACTGAGTGAGGGTCGCCAGATCCCCATCATTGCCGATGAGGTACATAGAACTGGAAAAAATCATCACAAAACCCATCTTTGACATTGATCATTGAAGTAAACATGGTGGAAATGTAATCCAGACTATTACCATAAGATGATACTGAAAAAGCTAAAGAAAATGTTGAAGTTTTTGGGTGTCATCTAAGCAGTATGTTGAGAGAGAATTTGGAACGGGAGCTTTGAAGATCACACCAGGACATGACCCAAATGACTACACAATTGGCAAGAAGTTGGATCTTCCAATTATCAACATTATGAATAATGATGGTACCCTCAATGACAGAGCTGGAGTTTATTGGTACACCCTTCTCCCCTGATCTTTCCAACCTGTGAATTCAAATCTGTGAACGACAACGAGCCATCTTCTCTTAAGTCAAGTACTGATGCATAGATCTCCATGTTTTTTTTTCCCCATGGTTGCAGTGGACTAGACCGATTTGAGGCACGAAAACAGCTATGGGCTGATCTGGAAAAGGCAGGTCTGGCGATCAAGGCAGACCCCTACACAATGCGGGTACCCAGGTCCCAACGAGGCGGCGAGGTACCTATTGTTTCAAAATCTTTGTTGATGTTAATGTGCTGCTGCTGGTGCTTCTTCTGACACAGTTGCAAGAGTGACAACATTTAGTGACTTTTGAGCTTATTCTGTCTGGCCGTTTGCAATGGGCATTAGATCAGAGTTTTCTCTCAAATAGCAAATGTGGAACTCTAGCTGAGAAACTGTAGAAACTGGGTTCACAAAGCTTGCACTTTGTGGGAGTTTAATTAGAGATCAGATCCAGGTGATGGGTAAGCACAAACTGGCGACTATGGTTATGGGCTCTGGGTGTTTTAGGTGGTGGAACCATTGGTAAGCAAGCAGTGGTTTGTGACAATGAAGCCATTAGCAGAGAAAGCGCTGCAAGCTGTTCAGGATGGCGAAATTTGCATTATTCCAAACAGATTTGAAAAGGTAATTGAACTTTTCCCCAACAGTGGTGATTTTTTTTCTTTGGGTGGGAAGATCACATTATATTCATATGAACATCAACAGTACAATTGGAGCTTTACAATCTTCCTGTTTTTTTTTTGTGGTTGGTTGGCAGTAGATATATGATCATTGGCTGTCCAACATAAAGGACTGGTGTGTCAGTCGGCAGCTATGGTGGGGTCATCGGATTCCAGTATGGTATGTGGAAGGCACTGATGAAGAGGAGTATGTGGTTGCACGCTGTGAAGCTGATGCTTATAGTCTTGCCTGTGCAAAGTATGGCAGTGATGTGAAACTTACCCAAGAGTCAGATGTGTTAGACACTTGGTTTTCCAGGTAACAATTTTTTCGTCTTCAGCTGATGATCAGAAGATCTTGTCTTTGTCTTGAGGATAAAAAGTTAGTCCAGATGTAGTACCAACCTACTGTGTGCACTTTGGTATGACAAAATCCAGTGAGTCTGAATACTGCTTCATCACCAGCTCATTGACGGAATGTGACGTATGTGGTGAGCTGCAGTGGGCTATGGCCTTTCAGCACCCTTGGATGGCCTGACACCACTGCAGATGATTTCCAGCTATTCTACCCAACTTCTGTGCTAGAAACCGGGTATTGTTCTTTGGCTCTCCAGTCTTTATGGAAATGGACCTCAAGAAACATAACCCAATAATGTTAAATGAAGGTGCACTTGGAAGCAGAAGTGGAAATGTTTCTTGTGTTTTCTTCTGTTGGATTTCTGACTGATTCATATGATAATTTTTAATTTTCTAACATACATGGAATTGCCTTTTGCAATGGGTGGAATCAGACACGACATTCTCTTCTTCTGGGTAGCAAGAATGATAATGATGGGCATTGAATTCACTGGAAAGTCACCTTTCTCAACTGTATATCTTCATGGGCTTGTTCGAGATCCTCAGGTAAATCATGTTCAAAAAAGACTCATTCCTCATCCTCCCTTCCTCATTCTTTGCAGGCAGCAAGTGCTCTTTCTAATAAATCTCATAATCATGAGCTCCTCTGTACCCTGCCACCTTTTTTCCCCTCAGCAAAACCTGTTGTTCTTGGGTCTGGGAATCATGAAGCTATCAATTTGATTGTGATGTGGTATGAGCAGGGTCGCAAGATGTCAAAGTCACTTGGAAATGTGGTGGATCCTTTGGACACAATCCAAGAGTATGGAACGGATGCACTGCGGTTTACGCTTGTCACTGGTAGTGGTCCTGGTCAGGTAAAGTCCTATTTTTCTCTCTACAAAATTGAGCACCCACAAATTCTGCTGTAAACCTTTGTGATTCAATAGCTTTCCTTTTGTTTAGGTGGAGAAACCTTGAGTCCATCAGTCTGTTGAGTTATGATAGAAGAAATACATGAAACCTGCAATAGCACTCTTGGATCATAGTGACAACCTTGTGGAAAAAATGTTCCATTGTTTGTCTGATGTTGTTCTCCGTGCTGCCTGTCCTGGATGTAGGATGTGAATTTGTCGATGGAGAGATTGAATGCCAACAAAGGTTTCACCAACAAGCTCTGGAATGCTGGGAAATTCATTCTCCAAAATTTGCCACCTTCCACAGATGAGGCTGCTTGGAAGTGTCTACAAGATTATCAGGTATGTCCTCATTGCTCACATCCAATTTTTTTGGGAAGAAACTTGACTTTCTTCCTCTAGATGTATTGTCTTTCAAGATGCTTACTTAGCTGGTGAAGCACTTTCTTCATCTAGATGTGTCAGTTTTCAGATTCTTTTTCTTCCTTTTCTTCTTCCGAGAAGTTTTGATTGAAGACAATTGGAAGTTGAATTTTTCTGGGTATCTCAGTTCGATACAGAGGCAGCATTGGGTGGTCTTCCCTTAACAGATCGCTGGGTGGTATGTATTTTCCCTCCTCTTAATCTCACTTTTGCTCACCTTGCTGTGTTCTGGAACTTATCCTTCTACTTGAAATCAGTTTTTCGTTGTGATGAAGAATCATTGTTCCAACCATGTTCACCAAAATGGTTCCTTTCTGGCATCCAGAGAAATGGTTTCTGATCTTGTGGGATATAAACCATTCTTCACATTCTCTGCTGGATTTTGTATGCACCTCTGATCTCGTTGATGGGTTGCTCTTTGTTACAAGATTTGAGTTTGAAAACAGCAATCATTGTGCAAAATTTAGCTCAGGGTAGTAATCTCTGTATCATCTGGTGTTCAAGTATTTTGTGTTCTTGTTGTCTGGCATGTCCTTATCATATGTTGTTTAGTTTCAGCCTTTTTTTCCCACCAATTCATGATGACAGGTGTCAAAGCTACATGCACTCGTGGATGCAGTAACAACAGATTACGAGAGGTTATTTTTCAATGAGGCAGCACGTGCTATCTATGCATTCTTCTGGGATGATTTTGCCGACTGGTACACTAGCTCCTCCTTGCAACTTTGTTATTGCAGGATTACGTTCTCATTTGGAATTACTGTGGCTTTCACTCTTTTGAATGTCTTTGTTGACTCATTGAGCTCTAAAACAGCAGCAAAGCTTGCTGATATACCCTAGTGCAAAAGATTGAATTGCAACAATGGTTTTGTGAGGCAACAGGTACATCGAGGCAAGCAAAACACGACTTTATAACAAAGAAGATTCCACCTCTCTGGCACAAACACAAGCAGTGCTAGTATATGTGTTTGATGCTGTGCTGAGGTTATTGCACCCTTTGATGCCTTTTGTCACTGAAGAGCTTTGGCAGGTTGGGCTCTGGATCCTTATTTTTCTGATCATATTTTTGGAGTTTATCCCTACACAAGGCATGGAGATGCATTTTGTGGTCTTGATTGCATTGGTGTATGGGTGGTGGGTGTATGTGGTGGTCTAGATCTTGAAACCAATCAAATGTCTAGAACACTCATGATTCCCAAGAAATCGTGAACTTTCTAGAGTCCAGAATTTCAGTGCTGTTTGGAGGAGCTGCCTTTTTCTTTTTTATTTGCTTTTTTGTCTGATGCAGAGTTAACATTTGAGGTTGACATTGATTTCTTCTGTGTGCAGTGAAGCCCAAATGAAGGTCCTGGTTTTCTGCTTTGTGTTTGATCCATGTGTATAAGCATTAAGTGCACTTGTTGCAGGGGATTCCACATGAAGGTCCTGCGCTGATAGTCTCGACATGGCCACAGTCAGGTCTTTCCAAGGACTCAACTTCCGTTCGGTACTTTGAGGACTTGCAAGCATTGGTATGTCTCTCTTGGGTAGAAGAAGAGAATGTATGTAGTCTTTATGCATGGGGACCTCAATCACATTCCTAACAGCTAGACAATTGTTTCTCAAAAATGTGATGGGTGGTGACAGATTCGTAGTATAAGGAATGCGCGCGCAGAGTATTCAGTGGAGCCTGCAAAGCGGATCTCAGCCATCATTGTGGCAAATCCAACTTTCCAAAGTGTGATTGATGTACTTTACAGCCCCTTAATCTTTCAACCTCCCCCTTTTTCCCCCCATTTTGAGACCTTCCCCAATGCTGCATTTGTTTTGTTTATAATTACAATTGCAGGATGTTGGGGAGAGGGTACAATGGAGGATTTATACACAGGTTCAATGTTTTTTGGGTTTTGGGCAGGAGGAAAAAGCAGTATTGGTGGCACTTTCCAGGCTTGATCCTGACAATCTTCGGATACTGTCCAGCTCCCCAGGTACAAGCATATTTCCTCAACAGAGTTGCCTTGCAGGTGGTACAGTTTTCTCTCTTAGATTTGAAAGTCTTAGCCCTACCAGAGGTCTGAATTTGTTCCTTCTAGGCTTATTCAACAAAGCTGTCTTTTTTCCTGACAGATTCCTGATTGAACAAAGGCATCTTTACATGTTGAGTGTATTTCCTGGGTTTGGACAGGAAAGGCAATGCAATCAGTGCACTTAGTTGTGGCAGATGGGTTGGAAGCCTATCTACCATTAACAGATATGGTGGACATAGGAAAAGAAGTTGAAAGGCTGAATAAGCAGGCCTCCAAACTGCAATTGGACTTGGATTCCAGTATGAAGCGCCTTTCATCAACCAAGGTACAAAGGCCTTTTGTATTGCACTGCAAAATCACAAACTGAATGGATTGCCCTTCTTCAGGTTTTGATGTTGGAAGGTGTTCAATGAATCTTATCTCTCGTTCTTTGCAAGTAGATGCCCACAACTTGAACATTGAAGCAGCACGTTTGTCCCAACTTTGATAACAGCTCTAATCAGCAAAACTATGTCTGAAGTGCTTACTTTTTATATCATGTTTTTTACGTAAGTTTGCTTTTGACAATCAAAAAGATTGGTGGAACAATTGCAGTTTGTGGAGAAGGCACCAGCAGCTGTAGTGCAAGGGGTGAGAGATCAAGCAAAAGAAGCTGAAGACAAGCTTCAGATTGTCAAGAACCGGCTCTCTCTCTTAGAATCCATGGCTGTCAGCTCTGCACAATGATTGTACAGAAGTCAAACCCATTCCTTCACATGGATATTGTTGATAGAGTTGCTGCTGCTGCTGCCATTTGCAGATCAGAAACTTGAAATCCACAAACATCAGGTTGTGTCTAACATAGGTCTCATCAACAACACTTCAATTGGCTCTAGTTAGTGTATTTTCCACATGTAAGCTCTGTATCATGGATACAATGGTTACCAACAAGGAGAGGCTGAAATCAATTTGTAGTGTATGATGGTGCTTATGAACTTTCTTTGTGTTTCCACTTTCCTTCTTGGTTTCCTTTGTTACCTCCCATCTCTCTTATTTATTCATTTGCAAGCTAGTCAGTTACCCATGCATCATGGCTTAGTCTTCCAGTTCCTGTTACTGCTGGTCTTCTGACACAAACTCAGTATGCCGGTTAATGTCTGACATTGGCCTCCAACACCCATTTGCCAGGAGTTGATGCAGTCATTTCCAGTCCTGGAAGAACTTGTCCTTGTTAGAGCATAATTCTTGTTAAATGCGAGCTTTTTTGTTCAGATTTTGTGGTTTATTACTTGTGAATACTAGAATCCCTAAGATGTTGTTATCTGTCTCTATGGAATCTCCTGCTTTAAGACATTTGGGTAATTCAGATTTGCTCTTTCTTCTATGATAGGAATCCAGGGAAAGTGGACTGCATTTTGTGCAGCTGAGACAAATTTTGAGGTGTCTTGTCTCTGCTTCAAAGGTTCATGATCTTGGTGGAGATCACAACCAGAAAAAAGCTTACTTGCTAAATACCTCTCCTCCTCTCTGCACCATATATTTCCTGGACTCTTGAGACATGGGAGCTGCTGTTGGTTTACAAAGGATCAAGGAGATGCTCTTGCATATCCAACAAAATAATTCTTTGAGCAACTCGAATCAAAGCTTACCCGATCATGATTTCAGTTGATGCAAACCATGTGACAGAGTACAGGGTTTAGTTGAGAACAGTGGAATCCACTTGGAGTGGATGAAGCCCACTCCATTTCATGGATGAAATTCTGTTCTGATTGACTTCTGGATGGTACACACTCCTACCCATCATCAGCAGCAATGCTACTTTGGCATGACATTGCCATTTTGTGCTGTAATGATTTTGATACAATGATTGTGATCATGAGAATCATGATGGAGGAGGTTTTGTTCTTCATGTGCTTTTTAGTAAACATTATGCCAATGGTTTTATCCTCATCAACCAGCCTACAGTGATGAAAATGAAACCAAAATTGGGTTTCTAGTAGTATTATGGTACTGATGAATACATACTTCTTCAAACTCGACATGCAATTCGAAGCCCATTGACATTCTTCATTGCTGAAGGTACTGATGGCTTTGGACAAAATATATATGTACACACCCAAGTAGGTTGGCATTGCATGAAAATTTATATTTTAGTCCACACTACAAGCTTTGACAAGAGGCTTTATTGAAGCTTTGTGTCATGGGAACCCTAAGCTAGAAAGCCTATTGATTTTGTAGGTCCAGATTGACATAGCCCAACTTTATCCATAGGCTTACTAGCTTATAGTTCGCAACATTATCTAACAATCTAGATCTCTCTATTGTGCTTTAGAGCATCAAATGAGCTTTGTTTGTTCTACTTTGTCATGTACCTTTTTTTTTAACCCCTAACATAATTTTTGTTTAAAAATAAGTCATGTACATTGTCATATGGATTATGTTTGTGGTATTATGGTATTCTCTAGCTTTATGATTTGTCCAAAGTTTATGGCTTCAAGCCATTCATGAATGTTGTGTGCCCTAATTACTTCACTCCTTTCCCTTAAATATCCACCTACATGGATACAAGGAAAACACAAATTAACATGTGCCTTTTCATGTCCATGTTATCTATATTAAATTCGGATTTCAGATTGACATTAACAATGATGAACTATTGGGAACCATAGGGAAACATAATAGGATTTTTTTTAATTTAACTACCTACTAGAGTGCATTCCATAATTTTATAGATTTTTATATTTATAAAATAATTATTAAATTGATAAACCTCTACCTTCTGTATCATTATTCTTTTTTTTCTCACATATGCTTAGAAAACTTCCCTTTCAAAGTGAAGCTAAATATAACCTTTCACATTTTTAAAAATGATCATAAATAAAAACTTAAATGACCATAACTTTTTTATAATTCAAAATGATCATAAAAGGAAAATCTAAAGATTAACCTAACTTTATTTTTACATGTAAATGATTTTGGATGTTTTATGGGAAATGGTCCAAGAGTAATTCATATTTCTCATTTATTTGTACATTAAGAATGATAATGTCTTCAACTTTATAAAACTATTTCTCATGTAAAATGGTTTTTAGTACCACCTTGCATTCTCTACCATTGCAAATGTTTTTTAAAAATAAACTGTTTAATTTTATCTTTTCTTTTCTTTACAAGGTAAAGATCGTAGGTATAAATAATGAAAGTGAAATCATAATATTTGGATAATTATATTTAATTTTCAAATTGGCAATACATAACCTTGGATATGTCACCGTATTACACCCTTTAATAATTAACCAAATATTGTATTCAGCTCTGTATGTGTGTGTGTGTGTGTTTGTGTCCATAGCCCTCTAGCATGCACATGTCAGTGCAATTTTTGAGTGTGTTGTCGTGCTAAGGAATCATTCCTCATCTCTTCCACACATCATAGCAACCAGAGCACCTTCATCACTAGCCATCAATTTGTGGTAGAGGATACCTTTCTACTTTATGATCTTACCAGTTCAACTAAGCCTCTAGTAGGCAAACAAGAACCTAACCGACTTCTAGGTCAAGGGGGGGAACCAAAGGCTTAGTGTACCTTCGGTGAGATGGTAGCAACAAAAGGCTTAGCTTGGCATGTTGTGAATCTTCCGTATCCTTAACGGTTCTCATTCTAAAGGGATGTGGCAACGTTGGTTGTGAATTGGGCAGGTGAGTTAGCTAAAAAGGAAGAAGTATAGAGAAATGAAACTCCAAACAAAATCTTTTTTGGCACAACATGTGACACACCAATTCTTCCATTCATGATTAGAAAGCTCATATACACTATTTTCCATCAAGTTGTAGGTTTCAGGGTCACCTCCTCCCACCAATGAGAGGGCCCTTGAGTGGCTCATTCCATTTTTTTTTTCATTTTTTTTAATTTTTTGGGCCAGCAAGGTATGTTGTACATTTTGTTTCTATTCAGCAACTAAATACTTAGCCTCTCTTCATACTTTTGTTTCTGTCCAATGGTTAACTAGTCTAGACTCTACATCCTAAGTTTCCACTGGAGGGAATGGACTAGCTTTCACAATTGGCTTTCTTGTATTCACCCAAGCCCCTTGTCAGTGAGCCAATGATGGGGGCTTACTCTGTAAAGTGCTCATCAGTGTTTTTTTGGTGGCGAAATTTATGCAACTTGGTGAAAAAAAAAAAAATCAAAAAAAAAAAAAAAAAAAAAAAAAAAAAAAAAAAAAATATATGGAAATTTTTTTTTTTTTTTTTAAAAAAAAAAAAAAAAAAAAAAAAAAAATTAAAAAAAATTAAGGAAAAGAAAAAAAAAAAAAAAAAAAAAAAAAAAAAAAAAAAAAAGGGGGGGGGGGGGGGGGGGAGGAAGTAGATGGAGGAAAAAAATGAAGGAACA
>Ga0116228_10002161_pt1 | contig 16885 bp, 14 predicted proteins | sample S1TSphfallax_2_FD_89694 | JGI IMG/M metagenome (GOLD analysis project Ga0116228, IMG submission 89694) | Host-associated microbial communities from peat moss isolated from Minnesota, USA - S1T2_Fc - Sphagnum fallax MG | ecosystem: Host-associated > Plants > Peat moss > Unclassified | place... | reverse complement strand
GAGCGGGTAAAGGCGAATTACGTGGTGGACCCGCCATCCGACAAGTTGATTTATAACGCGGTGAACGGCATGCTTTCCGGGCTGGACCCGCATAGCAGCAACATGAATGAGAAACAGTATAGCGACATGCAGGTGGAAACGTCCGGCCAGTTTGGCGGGCTGGGGCTTGAAGTCACCCAAGCGGGCGGCCTGCTCAAAGTGATCAGCCCGATCGATGATACGCCGGCCTCCCGTGCAGGCATCAAGGCCGGTGATATCATCGTGGATATTGACGGGCATTCAACCGACGGGCTGAACCTAGATGACGCGGTGGACAAGATGCGCGGCGCCGTGGGCAGCCAGATCAGCCTGACCTTGAAGCGCACCGGGATCGACACGCCGGTGAATGTGACGCTGACGCGCGAGATTATTCAGATCCAGGCGGTCAAGGACCGGATTTTTAAAAGCTCTGCCGGGGATATCGGCTATATAAGGCTCGCCAGTTTCTCCGAGCAGGCTGATGCGGATATCAGGAAGGCGGTAACCGCGCTGCAGGCGCAGTCCGGCGGGCATATTCATGCGTTTATTCTGGATATGCGGGACAATCCTGGCGGGTTGCTGGACCAAGCGGTGGCGGTGAGCGATGACTTTTTGAACAATGGTGAAATCGTTTCCACCCATGGGCGGCATAGCGAGGATGACCAGGTCTGGTATGCCGAGCCCGGGGATGTGACGAATGGCGTGCCGATTGTGGTGCTGACCAATGAGGGCACGGCCTCCGCCGCGGAAATCGTTACCGCCGCATTGCAGCAGAACCGCCGGGCGCTGGTGCTGGGGATGCGGACTTTTGGCAAAGGCTCCGTGCAGACGATTGTGCCAATTCCCGGAAACGGGGCTCTGCGCCTGACGACGGCGCTGTACTATACGCCGTCGGGCAAATCGATTCAGGATTACGGCGTGACGCCGGATGTGAAGGTGGATGATACGCGCACGCCGGCGGACCAGTTTGCCAATTTGCGGGAAAGCGATTTGATGAACTCTTTCCAGAACCCGACCGGGGTTTCCGCGCCGCCGCTGCCCTCGCCGGTGCCGTTGCCTTCGGTTGTGAAAACCATACCGAATGTGCCCCCGGTGGGCTGGCCGGCTTTTGATGCGAGCAACCCGGCGACCGATTTCCAACTGCAGATGGGGCTGAAACTGGCGGCCGGGATGACCGAATCGGGCCCCAGCACGGCTTCAAATTAAACACCTTGACGGACTTGCCGTCTGAGCAGCTCGCGCGCGAGCCGCGGCGCTTGCCAAAAGGATTGATCGCCTTTTGGGTGGTGGTGCTTGCCTGCATTGGCGGCGGTGCAGCGTATTTGCAGTATCTCGGGCCGCCAGTGGCTGTGGTTGCGCCTGCCGGCCCGCCCTCGGTTGAAACGCTTGCGGCGCCGGTTAAGGCGGCGGAGAAAAAACCGGCGCCGGCGGCGCAAAAAATTGGGCAGTTGACGGTGATGGGCAGCCTCGGGGCGGGCAGCAATCTTTCCGGCGGGTCGGCGATTCCGCTGCCGGAGCCGGCTTTGCTTGCGCCTTCCAGCAATAACCCGAAATGGCTGGTGCCGCAGATAGGGGCTGATGGGGCGACGCCGATGCAGGCCTATGCCGCCAGCGACCGGTTGCCGGCCAATGCGGCGGCGGATACCCCGGAAGTGGCGATTATGGTGGCCGGGCTGGGGGATGATATTTCCCAAAGCCTGACGGCGACCAGCATTCTGCCGCCGGCGGTGTCTCTGGCGCTGACGCCCTACGGCCACCAGCTGCCGGCAACCCAGGCGGCGGCGCGGGCCACCGGGCATGAGATGATTCTGATACTCCCAATGCCCGCCTTGCTGGCGAGCCTGCCATTGACCGACAACCAGGGCACGCTGGACTGGGCGATGGCGCAGATTCAGGGTTATGCCGGTGTGACAGATGCGTTCGGGCCGGATATGTCCGGCGGGTTTATGGATGATCTGTTTTCAAAATCCTGGCTGCTGACAAACATCGCGACACGGGGATTGTTTTTCATCGAGGGCAATACCGATGCCGAGACCAACCCGCTGGTATGGGGGCGGACGGCCGATGAGGTGATTGACCCGGCGAACGGCCCGGCCGAGGAGAGTGCGGAGCTGGATGCGCTGGCGGCGGCGGCGCAGTCTCAGCATACCGCGCTGGGTATTATGCTGAACCCGACGCCGGATGCGGTGAAGGCGTTGGCGGCGTGGTGCGCGACGCTGGCGCCGCAGGGGATAAGGCTGGTGCCGGTAAGCGCCCTGGTGGTGCCGCCGGTGACCGTGCAGGCAACAACGGCGAGTGCAAAGCAATGACGGATTTTTTGACCCTGCCCTACAGGCTGAATGTTGGGGCCGTGCTGTTCAACGATGCCGGGCGGATTCTTGTCGCCAGGCGGGCGAATTTGCCGAATGCGGAGGGCGCGGCCGGCGGCTGGCAGCTGCCGCAGGGGGGAATTGACGAGGATGAAGACCCCGCCGAGGCCATTTTCCGCGAACTTCTGGAGGAAATTGGCACGGCAAATGTAAGCATCCTCGGCGAGCACCCCGATTGGATGACTTATGATCTGCCGCCGGAGTTGCTTGGGGTATCTTTTAAAGGAAAGTACCGCGGGCAGCGCCAGAAATGGTTTGCCCTGCGGTTTTTGGGGGCGGATTCCGATATCCGGCTGGATGCGGACCCGCACCCGGAATTTGATGCCTGGCGCTGGGCGGAATTGGCTGATCTGCCAGGGCTTGCGGTTGAGTTCAAACGCAACATCTACGAAGCTCTGGCCAGGGACTTTGCGCCATTCGCCAAACCAAGGGAGTAGAAAAAATGTTGCAACTGACCGCTGCCGATGGCCATGCATTCAGCGCCTTTGAAGCCGGCAACGTGAATGCGCCGCGCGGGCTGGTGGTGGTGCAGGAAATTTTTGGCGTGAACGGCCATATGCGCGCGGTGAGCGAGCGGCTGGCCGGTTTTGGCTACCGGGTGCTGGCTCCGGCCATGTTCGACCGGGCGGAGAAAGGCGTCGAGCTGGGCTATACGCCGGACGATATTCAAAAAGGCCTGGCCTTACGGGCGCAAATTCCAGATGCCGGGGTGCTGGCGGATATCGAGGCCACGGCGGCGGCGTTTAGCGGCAAGCCGGTGGGGATTATCGGCTATTGCTGGGGCGGCTCGATTGCCTGGGTGGGAGCGACACGGAGCAAAAGTTTCAAGGCCGCGGTGGGCTGGTATGGCGGCGGAATTGCCGCGATGAAGGGTGAGACGCCGAACTGCCCGGTGCAGCTGCATTTTGGCGAGCAGGACTCTGGAATTCCACTTGCGGATGTGGAGGCGATCAAGGCCGCGCACCCTGACTTGCCGGTGTTTGTGTATGCGGGCGCGCAGCACGGTTTCGGGTGCGAGGAGCGGGCGAGTTATAGTGCCAAGGATTGCGAGTTGGCGGAGCTGCGCAGTTTGGCGTTTTTTGCGGAGTTTTTGCGCTGATTTTTTGCGCGTGGTTTCAAGGTGCCTAGAATTTAGCCTAAAGTCGCCTCAAAATTAGTTGTTGGCACGTTTTTGATGCTGAGTGGTTGCTTAGAAACTATGCGATTGTGAAGGCGCGGTCGCTTTTGCCCCTACCCAGTCATTCCCGCGAAAGCGGGAATCTTTTGCCGAGCGTGCCATAGAAAAGAAGATTCCCGCTTTCGCGGGAATGACGGGGTGGCGCGTGCGGTAATGACAAGGCGAGAGTTGGTGGGACCAAGTGTCATTGGCACGCTGATTGCTTCGCCACTGTCAGCGCATTATCGGGTTGGCGTGCCCATCTGACTTTGACAGGTGGTGAAAATGGTTCCTTTGCAACCAGAACACGACGAAAATATCGGCGAAGCCCTCACTTACGATCTGGCTTATGATATCGTGCCGGAGACTGCCAGGCGCAGCCCGCTTTCCATGGGGCTTTTGTGGCTGGCCACACAGACGACGTTTTCCGGCATGTTCATCGGGTTTTCCGCACAGCAATCCGGGCAATCCTTAGCACAGCTGCTGGAAGGTTGCGGGATTGGAACGCTGTGCATCTGTATCTACGGGATTCTCGCGGGCTATCTGGGCGCGGTGACCGGGCAGATGCAGCCGTTTTTGACGCGGGCGGTGTTCGGGAAATTCGGTTCCATTATCGTTTCGGTTTTCCTAATTGTGATGGGTAGCGGCTGGTATTCGTTTCAGGCTGTCTATACCGGGCAACTTTTCCAGGGCGTTTTCGGGTGGACGATTTCCACAACCATCCTCGCGGTCATCCTTACAGTTTTGATGGGCACCAACAACCTGATCGGGTTCAAGGGGATTGGCGTTTTCGGGCGGTTTGTTGCGCCGTTCGTGTTCTTTATCGCGGTGTATTCTCTCTACCAGGCTTTTGCGACCACGCCGCAGAGCGTCATCTGGGCGGCGCCAAAAATTGCCGATACGACAACGGTGATGGCGACGGCGACGCTGATTATCGGCGCCGGGGTTTACGGCAATGAGCCGGATGTCTGGCGATTCTCGCGGCGCGAATTCGGCGCTGTGGCCGTGCCGATGTTCTGCGCCTATCTCCTGGGGCTGTTTCTTTTCCCGATCGCCGGGTGGGTGATGGCGTTGACCTCATCCGGCTCCACGCCCAGCCAGCAGGCGCAGGTGATTGTGCATTATCTGTTCGGCTCCGCGGCGTTTGCCGGGCTGATCATATTTTTCTCGCAATTCGCGCTGAACGATATGAATTTGTATGAGTCGATCAACGCCATGACCAACGTCTTCAACATGAAGCGGTATTATTCGATCGCGATATTGTTGATCGGCGGGATCGCGCTTTCGGTGTGGATGGCGACGGCGGCGAGCGAGAATGTATTTTTCATCGTGGCGGGCATTGGCGCTTCAACGGTGCCGACGGCGACCACGCTGATGGTGGTGGATATTCTGCTGCTGCCGAAAATTTTTGGTGTGAAGCGCGATCTTTCGAGCGTGCTGGGCTGGCGGGATTTGCAATCAACCAACTGGCTGGGGATTGTTGCCCTTCTGGTTGGGGTGGTGGTGGCGATTGTGCTTTCCATTCCGGGGAATGTGATTCCGAATTTCGGCTTGAGCATTGGCCTCGCACCGTTTGAGGGCTGGGCGGCGGCGGTGGTGCTGTATCTGGCCTTGATTGCGGCGGTCCGCGGGAATGCGAATTTTCGCTGGACGATCGGGCTGCCGGGGACGGAAGCGGCGGAGTAGGCTGTCGTGATGGGTTACGCGCCGCGGCGCGTAACCCATCCTACGAGGATTTCAAAATGACAAAAAAAATTGCTAAGGCGAAATGGGTTGTCTGCGGGGTGCGGGACAGGCATTCGGTGGAAATTCTAGAGGATGGCGCTATTCTCCATGAGGATGGGGTGGTTCTTGAAGTGGGGCCGTCGGCCGCCATGATTCGCAAAAACCCGGCGGCGGAAGTGAGCGGGTCGGATGACCAGATTATTCTGCCTGGGTTTGTGAACGCGCATCATCATGTGGGGATGACGCCGCTTCAGCTTGGCTCCCCGGACCTGGCGCTGGAATTGTGGCTGTCCAGCCGGCTTTCGGCGCGCAAACTTGCGCCGTATCTTGATACGCTTTATTCGGCCTTTGAGATGATCGCCAGCGGTGTCACCACCGTGCAGCATATTCATGGCTGGACGCCGGGGCCGATTGAGACGATTTTCGGCACCGCGACGCAGATTTTGCAAGCCTACCGCGATATCGGGATGCGGGCATCGTATTCCTATGCAGTGCGCGAGCAGAACCGGTATATTTATGACAGCGATGACGTGCTGCTGAAATCCCTGCCGGATTTTCTGTCCGAAAAAATGGGCAAGATTCTTCACCCGCAGCAATTTCCGTTTGAAGATAATATGATTCTCTACGACCGGCTGGTGGCCGAGAATGCCGGGCAGAATCTGACAAAAATTCAGCTGGCGCCGGCGAACTTGCATTGGTGTACGGATAACGGCCTGGCTGCCTTGCATGAACGTTCGGTGCGCGATGACGTGCCAATGCACATGCATCTGCTGGAAACCGCGTACCAGAAGGAATATGCGCGCCAGCGCACGGGAAAGACGGCGGTTGGGCATTTGGCGGATCTTGGGTTGTTGAGCCCCCGGCTCACATTGGGCCATGCGGTTTGGTTAAACGAGGAAGACATTGAGCTGGTGGCGGCGCATGGGGTTTGCATCTGCCATAATTGCAGCTCCAACTTCCGGCTGCGCAGCGGCATCGCGCCGTTGAATTTTTTCTCCGCCAAGGGCATTCCGGTGGCGGTGGGGATTGACGAGGCGGGGCTCAACGACGACCGGGACATGCTGCAGGAAATGCGCCTGGTGCTGAACGTGCACCGCGTTCCGGGGATGGATGATTCACCACCCACGCCAGCCCAAGTGCTGCGCATGGCAACCGAGCATGGCGCGGGCACAACGCCGTTCAAAAACAGCATTGGCCGTCTGGAAGTGGGACGGTTTGCGGATTTCGTGGTCATCAATCACCGCCGCGCCTTGTTTCCCTATCAGGACGATCTGATCCCAATTCTGGATGCGGTTTTGCAGCGGGCGAAGACGGATGCGGTGGATGCGACGGTGATCAATGGCGTTACGGTTTATGAGAATGGAAGGTTCACACAGGTGGACCGGGAGGCGATTCTGCAGGAAATCGCCGCTGTGTTCGCAAAGCCGCGGACCGGAGCAGAGACCGAGATGATCGAGGTTTCCCGGCAGATGCAGGCGTTCGTCAAAGACTATTACGACAAATACTTTGACGGCGCGCTGCATCAACCTTTCTATGGACAGTCTTCCAAAATTTAACGCGACTCTCTTTCGTCCTGCTCAACCGCTTTGGTGAGGATGTAGGACGGAATGGTGGGGCTGAACGGGCTGCTGCCTTTCAGCACCACCCAGCCAATGGCCAGAGCCACCGCGACCACGGGGATGGCGGCAATCGTGTACGTCCCATCCGGGTAGTCGAAGGCGGTGAGGATGAGGACGGCCGCCAGAAAGCCTAGCGTCAGCCAGGATGAAAGCGGCGCGAACGGCATTTTGAACGAAACTTCGGGAATCTCGCCGCGGTTAATGGCCCGGCGCAGCATCATCTGGCAGATGACAATAAAGCCCCAGGTGGAGACGATGCCGAGCGAGGCGACGTTGAGCACGATTTCAAATACGCTGGAGGGCACAAGGTAGTTCAGCACCACGCCGATGAGGTAGATGACCAGCGTGACGATGATGCCGCCATACGGCACTTTGGCGGCATTCATTTTGGCAACGAAAGGCGGGGCGGAGCCGCCCATGGCGAGTGAGCGTAGCACGCGGCCAGTGGAATACAGCCCGGAATTGAGGCTGGAACAGGCAGCGGTGAGCACAACAAGGTTCATGACGGTACCGATGCCCGGTACGCCGAGTGCGCCAAAAAAGGTGACGAACGGGCTGGTGCCGGCGTGATAGGCTGTCCAAGGCATCAGCATCACCAGCAGCACGACGGAGCCGACATAGAATAGCGCGATCCGCCACATCACCGAGTTGATGGCGCGGGGCAGGATTTTTTTGGCATCCTGCGCCTCCCCCGCCGCCGTGCCGATCAGCTCGATGCCGGCATAGGCGAAGACGACGCCTTGCACGATGATGACGGCCGGCAGCACGCCATGCGGAAATATGCCGCCATTCGCGGTGATGAGGTGAAACCCGGTATCCTGCCCCGCGACCTGGTGGCCGGAGACAAGAAACACCACGCCGATGATCAAAAACAGCACTAATGCGCCGACCTTCACCAGCGAGAACCAAAACTCCATTTCGCCGAACCATTCAACCGCAATCATGTTCATCGAGCCGACCAGCACGAGTGCGACGAGGGCGAAAACCCATTGCGGAACAGCATCAAACGTGCCCCAGTAATGCATGTACAGCGCAACGGCGGTGATATCGACAATGCCGGTCATCGCCCAGTTGAGATAATACATCCAGCCGGCGATGAAGGAGCCGCGTTCGCCCAAAAATTCCCGTGCGTAGGAGACAAAACTGCCAGAGGTCGGGCGGTACATCACCAGCTCGCCAAGCGCGCGCAGGATGAGGAACGAAAACAAGCCGCAGACGAGGTAGACGATGGCCAGCGCCGGGCCGGCGTGTTGCAAGCGGCCGCCGGCGCCCAGAAACAAGCCGGTGCCGATGGCGCCGCCAATGGCGATCATCTGCACCTGCCTGGGTTTCAGGCCTTTGGCATAGCCATGCTCGTGCGACTCTAGCCAGGCTTTTTTGTCGGCTGATTCGGTGCTGTCTAACATGATTATCTTCCTTCCTTTTTGAACGGGTGCTCCAGGGCCAGGCGGAGATCGAGCAATGGGTCGCGGTCCACCCTGCGGGTGAGGCCGGATTCGACGTTGCCGATATGTGAAATCATTTGTTTTGCCGCGCCTTCAATGTCGCCGGCGGCGAGACAATCGGTGATGCGCTCATGCTCGTCGCAGGATTCGGCGGCGTCATGCTCGGATTGGTAGAGCGCGGCGATGAGGATGGTGCGGGCGGTAAGGTCCCGCAGGATTTCGGCGAGCATGTGGTTCTCGAACGCGGTGACCATGCAGACATGGAAATCTGCCAGCAGGTAGGAGCGGGCGGCGATGTCATTGGTGGCGATGGCCTCGCGTTCCTGCACGATATGGGCGCGCAGCATTTCGATGACTTTGGGGGGGACGGATTCGACGATGCGCAAAATGCCGGTTTCTATGGCGCGGCGGGCCTGGAAAGCTTCCAGCACTTCGTCCACCGAGGGTTCGACCACGAACCAGCCGCGCCTGGCGCTGGAATGGATGAGGCCGCGGGTTTCCAGGCGGATGAGAGCTTCGCGAACGGTTGTGCGTGAGACGTCGAACAGCTTCGCCAGCGCCTGCTCCCCCAGCCGCGCGCCGGGGCGGAGACGGGCGGAGAGAATGGCATCGACAATGACGCGGTCGATATGCAGGGAGAGTTGGTCCATGGCTCACCAGTTTGAAGGGCAAGGCTGATAGACAATCTGATAGACAAGATTGGTAAGCAAGGTGTGTGCCAGGTATTGGCTGCAACGTGAGGGCCGGTTTTGGGGCGATTTTGGGTTTCGGGCGCGAAAAATTTGAGAGATTTTGGTGCAAATGCCGATCAATTGAGCGCCGTCTGCCCGTAATTTAGGAGAAAAACGGCTTGGTGCTTGTGGGCCGGGAAAAGCCGCTTACGTCTAGAGCCAAATGTTCAGCAAGTTTTTCTTCAAGTTTGTTCTGGCCGGTCGTTTGGCACTTGCATTTTTGGCCGTGGCGCCGCTGGGCGCGTGTTATGCGTATCCGGCTGGTTATGCGCCGTACGGCTATCCGGCCGGGGTTTACCAAGGGTATCCGTATTATGGCGGGTATGAGGGGGGCGTGTTTATCGGCGGCCCTGACTATGGCCGCGGCCGGCCAGGCTATTTTGACGATGGCCGCCGCGGCGGTGATGACCGAGGTTTTCATGACCGCCCGGCCGGAGGATTCAGCCGTCCCGATACGCGCCCCGGCGGCTTCGGCGGCGCGGGGCATGGCGGCGGGGGTTTCCACGGCGGTGGCGGCGGGTTTTTCAGCCACCATTGAGGCAGCGGTTTTATCCCTCGAAATTATCCGCTACCAGCCGGTCCAGCAGCCGGACGCCGAAGGCGGTCGCGCCCTTTGGGGTGGTTGGGGTGTCTTTGCTGGACCAGGCCATGCCGGCGATGTCCAGATGCGCCCAGGGTTTGGCGTTGACGAAGCGTTGCAGAAATTGCGCGGCGGTGATGGAGCCGCCGGGGCGGCCGCCGATGTTTTTCATGTCGGCAATCTCGGAGTTGATGTTTTTGTCGTAGCTTTCGCCCAAGGGCGCCAGCGGCATGCGCCAGAGTTTTTCCCCGGTTTCCTTGCCGGCGGCAATTAGTTTTTCGGCCAGCTCGTCGCTGTTCGAGAACAGGCCGGCATACTCGTGGCCCAGGCCGACGATGATGGCGCCGGTAAGCGTGGCCAGGTCCACCATGTATTTTGGCGAGAAACGCTGCTGGGCGTAGTACAAAACATCCGCCAGCACTAGGCGGCCTTCGGCGTCCGTGTTGATGACCTCGATGGTCTGGCCGGAATAGGATTTCACCACATCTCCTGGCCGCACCGCCGTGCCGGAGGGCATGTTTTCGACCAGGCCGATGAGGCCGATGGCATCTACTTTTGCCTTGCGGCCGGCGAGTGCCGCCATCAAGCCCGTCACCGTCCCGGCGCCTGCCATGTCCCATTTCATGTCTTCCATGCCGGCGGCGGGTTTGATGGAAATGCCGCCAGTGTCGAAGCAGACGCCCTTGCCGATGAAGGCGATCGGATCTTTGGGTTTTTTGGGCTTTTTGCCCGCGCCCGGTCCGGAGGCGCCCAGCCCGGAGGCGCCTAGCCATTGCATGACGACCATGTAGGAGTCTCGCGCGCTGCCCCAGCCGACGCAGAGCAGCGACCCAAAACCTAGTTTTTCCAGGTCCTTTTTGTTAAACATTTCAACCTTCACGCCGAGTTTCTTTAGCTCTTCGGCACGCCGGGCAAATTCTTCCGGGAAAAGCTCGTTGGCCGGTTCGGTGACCAGGTTGCGAGTCAGCTCCACGCCCTCAGCCACCGCGGCGAGCGGGGTATAGGCGGCGCGCGCCTTTGCGGGGTCGGCGACCAGCAGGGTCAGTTCCGCAAGCTTGGGTTTGTCGTCTTCCTTCTGGGTGGTGCGGTATTTGTCGAACCGGTAGGCGCGCAGCCGGGCGCCGAGGGCGATGTGGGCGGCCTGGGTTGCATCCAGCGTATCCGCCAAAATGACAGCTTCGTTTTCCTTCACCAGCTTTTGTTGCGCCGCACCGCCGAGCTCTTCGAATTGGCGGGACGTTGGGTCTTTGCCAAGGCCGAGGAGGAGCAGACATTTGAACGCGCCGGGGGCGAGGAGGGTGGCGGATTGGCCCTTCTTGCCGGTAAAACTTGCGGCTTGCATGGCGCGGGCGAGCCCGCCATGCAGCGCTTCGTCCAATGCGGCGGCGAGGCCGGCGAGCGGCGCGCCTTCGGCCAGCGGTACGGCCAGCACGCCTGATTTGGGCAGGGCGGCTTTGGCGAAGGCGATGTCAAGCATGGGGACTCCGTGTAACTGTTGGTTTTGCGTTACCTTAACAGGCGGTTTGCGCTTGGCCAGCGCGCGGGTAGAAGGGTGGCATGACGGACAATGATCTATTGCGCCTGGCGGTAAAACTGGTGGCGGCGGCCTCGGTAGAAATTCTGGCAGTGCAGCGCGCCGGGTTTTCCGTGCAGAGCAAGGAAGATTCTTCGCCGGTGACGCTGGCGGATATGCGGGCGGAAAAGGTGATTGTGGACGGGCTTCGCGCGGGCGCAAAAATTCCCGTGATCGCCGAGGAAGAGGTGGCAGCAGGTAAGGTGACGGCGGGAGGAGACGAATACTGGCTGGTGGACCCGCTGGATGGGACGCGGGAATTTGCCGCCGGACGGCCTGAATTCGCGGTAAATATCGGGCTGGTGCGGGGCGGGCGGGCGGTGCTGGGGGCCGTGGCGTCGCCGGCGACGGATGAGATTTTTTATGGGATTGTCGGCGTGGGGGCGTGGAAGACTTCTGGACCCGCCGGCCCGGTGGCGATCAGCGCCCGGCGTCCGCCGTCGGCGGGGCTGACGGTGATGGCCTCGCGGCATTACAAGGATGATCCGGCGCTGTCCGCCTTTTTGGACCAGTACAACATCGCCTCCGTCACCAATATTGGCTCGGCGCTGAAATTCTGCGCGCTGGCTGAAGGGCGCGCGGATTTTTACCCGCGGCTGGGGCGGACGATGGAGTGGGACACGGCAGCACCCCAGGCGGTGCTGGAAGCGGCGGGCGGGGCCGTGCTGACGATGGATGGCGCGCCAATGGGGTACGGCAAGGAGGGGTTCGAGAACCCGCATTTTCTATGCTGGGGGTTGCGCTAGAGCATTTCCGATCAAACGGAAAATGCTCTAGCCTTGTTTTGGCGAGCAACTTTATGCGATCAGGTTGAATCTTCGGTTCAACCTGATCGGATGTTGCTCTAGGTTTTCGCTTGGCGGCCCGTGTACCGCGGTTTATGCAATGGTTATGGAAAAGATTTTTGCCCCCGCCGCTTTGTTTTTTTCGCTCCTAAGCTTTGCCGGTTGCGCGCCCGCGCCGGCCTGCCAGCCAGTTGCGGCGACCCAGCCAATTCCCGTGCCGGCCCCGCCCCCGGCGCCAGCGCCGGTGATCGCATCCCCGGCACCGCCTGCACCACCCCCCGCACCGGCGGAACCAGGCTATCTACACGCCAGCGGCGGGGCGTTTTATTAGTTAACGCAGTTTCACCCGGGGTTTATTGGCTGCCGGGAAGGCGCTGCCCATGTATGTCGCATGAAAAATCTTGTGATTGCGCCGCTTCTGGTATTTGCCGCCTTAGCCCTTGCCGGATGCTTCTTCCCGGGCGGGTACCACGACCGCGACCATTACGGCGGCGGCTATGGCCGGCCGGAAGGGCCGCCGCCAGGGCCGTATATCGGCGGGGGCGGCGAATACCAGCACCCCGCCGGCGGGTATCACGAAGGGCCCTAGGGCAGGGTCGCGTGCGGTGCGCTCACTTAGAGCATGATCGCTTCACGTAGCGATCATGCTCTAGCTTTTTTGCTGAGGGCGATTGACGTTTTCGGCGCGCTCAAGCGAGCGCACCGTAAACGATCGCCCTCTAGGAATACTTTAGAGGCGGATTCAGATTTGAGATGGCATCGCGGAGCGATTCCATCTCAAATCATCCGGCTCTAGGCGCGCCGAAAACTCATTCGTTCTCAGTAAAAAATCTAGAGCATCGATTTGGCGTGGCTGAGCACCTGGCTGCAGACTTGCTGGGTGACCTCGCTTTGCGCGCCACTGCCGGCCACATTATAGGCCTGGCCGCCGGCATTCAGCTCGCCGTCGCTACCGGAGGCATAGCCCGGGTCTGAATTTGACACATTGTCCTGGCTGACCAGCGAACTCTCATCCGATTGCGCGGCGCTGGCATCGCTGCCAGACAGATAATTGTTCTGCACGCAGTATTTCAGCAGCCCGGCAATGTTGCTGGGACTGGCGGAGCTGAGCGAGGGCAGCGAGGAAAGCGACGGGATGGAGGGCAGCGACGAGGCGGAAGGTATGGAGGGTGAGGATAGCGAGGGCAGGGAAGGTGCGGACATGCTGCCCAGGGGGTTGGAAAACTGCGCGTAAGCGGGGGTGGTGGCGGCCAATCCCAGGGCCGTAATGGCAGCAATCCGTGAGGGTCTCATGCGCGCTTCCTATGACTTGGGTTTCCGACCGGTTTAGCACATTCCTGCTGCCGGTCATGCCACAGGTTCAAAATTTTGCCACGGGTGTTAGCTTTTCAACCCCAAGCCATATTGCTCTAAGATGGTTTGCTCCGTCGTGAAGGCTGGTCCCGCGGGGGCGGTGCCTTGGCGCAATGAAGATTCAGGCCGGGATTTTTGCGGTGGCGCGAATGGCTTGGGAGAGTGCAGAAATATCTTCCAGCACTGCCGCCGGGTTGGTGGCCACCAGCCTGTCGATCAGCGCGGAGGCGACGATGGCGGCGTCCGCGTGTTGCGCGACGATGGCGGCCTGAGCCGGGGTGCGGATGCCGAAACCGACGGCGATGGGCAGGGACGTGGCGCGGCGGATGCGGGGGATGTCCCGCGCTAAGTCTTCGGCCGATGCGGTGCGGGTGCCGGTGATGCCGGTGATGCTGACATAATAGACGAAGCCGGAAGAGCCGGCGAGGACCAGAGGCAGGCGCTCGTCCGAGGTGGTGGGGGCGATGAGACGGATGACATCCAGCCCGTTGGCGGCGGCGGCGGGCAGCAGCAGATCGGCTTCCTCGGTGGGCAGGTCGACGACGATGAGGCCGTCAACCCCGGCGTCGGCGGCGGCGTGGGTGAACGGGTCAACCCCGTAGGAGAGGATGGGGTTCAGGTAGCCCATCAGAACAAGCGGCGTGTGGTTGTTGCCTAAGCGAAATTCGCGGACCAGCGCGAGCACGCCGTGCAGGGTGGCGCCGGCGGCCAGCGCGCGGCGGCCGGCTTGCTGGATGGTGGGGCCGTCGGCCATCGGGTCCGTGAAGGGGACGCCGATTTCGATGATGTCCGCGCCGTGTTTTGCCATGCCGGTGAGCAGCGCCAGCGAGGTGGCGCGGTCCGGGTCAAAAGCTTCGACGAAGGGGATGAGGGCGGCGCGGTTTTCGGCGCGCAGGGCGGCGAAGGTGGCGGCGATGCGGCTCACAGCTCGAAACCCAGATGCTTGGCGACGGTAAAAATGTCTTTATCGCCGCGGCCGCAGAGATTCATCAAAATGATTTTTTGCTCCCCCAGTTCGGGGGCGAGTTTGGCGACATGGGCTAGCGCGTGGGCGGGTTCGAGCGCCGGAATAATCCCTTCGGTGCGGGTGCAGAGCTGGAAGGCGGCAAGCGCCTCATTGTCGGTGGCGGAAACATATTCGACGCGGCCGATATCGTGCAGCCAGGAATGTTCGGGGCCGATGCCGGGATAATCCAGCCCTGCGGAGATTGAATGGGCTTCGAGAATCTGCCCGTCATCATCCTGCAGCAGATAGGTCCGGTTGCCGTGCAGCACGCCGGGGCGGCCGCGGGAGAGCGAGGCGGCGGTGGCACCCGAATCCAGCCCATGCCCGGCGGCTTCCACGCCTATCAGGCGGACGGATGAATCGTCCAGAAACGGGTGGAACAGGCCGATGGCGTTCGACCCCCCGCCAATGGCGGCGATGGCGACATCCGGTAATTTTCCTTCGGCTTCATATAGCTGCGCCTTGGCTTCCTCGCCGATCACGCATTGAAAATCCCGCACCATCGCGGGGTAGGGGTGCGGGCCGGCGGCGGTGCCGATGATGTAAAACGTGTCCCGCACATTGGCGACCCAGTCACGCATCGCGTCATTCATCGCGTCCTTCAGCGTGGCAGCGCCGGAGTTGACCGCTACCACTTCGGCGCCCAGCAATTTCATGCGGAACACGTTGGGCTTTTGACGTTCAACGTCCACGGCACCCATGTAGATGGTGCAGGGCAGGCCGAAGAGGGCGCAGACCGTGGCGGTGGCGACGCCATGCTGGCCGGCGCCGGTTTCCGCGATGATGCGGGTTTTGCCCATGCGCCGGGCGAGCAGAATCTGGCCGATGCAGTTGTTGATTTTATGCGCGCCCGTATGATTCAGCTCATCGCGCTTAAAATAGATTTTTGCGCCGCCGAGTTCGCGGGTCAGGCGCTCGGCAAACCACAATGCGGAGGGCCGGCCGACATAGTGTTTCAGGTAATAGTCGATTTCGCGCTGGAAAGAGGGGTCCGCCTTGGCGGTCTCATACGCCGTTTCCAGTTCCAAAATCAGCGGCATCAGCGTTTCGGCGACGAAGCGGCCGCCGAATTCGCCGAAACGGCCGCGGCCATCCGGCCCTGAGCGCAGTGTGTTGGGGATATCGTTCATGCGGGAGGGCTTAGCGCAGGCGAATGGCGGGATAAAGGCGGCCCAAAAGGTTAAATTGTGTTGCAGCGCGGCAAATATGGTTGTTTGATCGGCATATGGGCAATTATTCGACGAATTTCGGCGGCGAAACTTATCGATTCGCCGATTTAAAAACGGTTCTGGCCTGTGCGTCGCCACGGCGCTCCGTCGATGAACTTGCCGGCCTTGCGGCGGAGAGCGATGCGCAGCGCGTGGCGGCGCGAGCGGTGCTGGCGGATCTGCACCTCTCCGAGTTTTTGAAAGAGGCGTTAATTCCGTACGAAACCGATGAGGTGACGCGGCTGATTGTCGATAGCCATGACGCGGCGGCGTTCGCGGCGGTTTCCCACTTAACCGTGGGCGGCTTCCGGGACTGGCTGCTGGGCTATTCGGCGGACACCGCGGCGCTGACGGCTCTGGCGCCGGGGCTAACGCCGGAAATGGTGGCGGCGGCCTCCAAGCTCATGCGCAACCAGGACCTTATTGCCGTGGGGCGCAAATGCCAGGTGGTGAAGAAATTCCGCAATACGGTGGGGCTGCCGGGCCGGCTTTCCACCCGGCTGCAGCCGAACCACCCGACCGATGATTTACGCGGCATTGCCGCCTCAACCCTTGATGGTCTGCTTTATGGAACCGGGGATGCGGTGATCGGGATCAACCCCGCCACCGACAACGTGCCGAATTGTCTGGCACTGCTGGAAATGCTGGACGGTTTGCGGCAGCGATATGACATCCCCACGCAGACCTGCGTGTTGACGCATGTGACCAATGTCATTGAGGTCATGAATCGTGGCGGGGCGGTGGATCTGGTGTTTCAGTCGATTGCCGGCAGCGAGGCGGCAAATGCCGGCTTTGGGATCAACTTGGGCATTTTGCGAGAGGCACAGGAGGCCGGGCTGGCGCTGGGGCGCGGGACGATTGGCGACGATCTGATGTATTTTGAAACCGGGCAGGGCGCCGCCTTGAGTGCTGATGCGCATTTCGGGATCGACCAGCAAACCATTGAGGCGCGGGCTTATGCGGTGGCGCGGGCGTTCAAGCCGCTGCTGGTGAATACGGTGGTGGGGTTTATCGGCCCGGAATATCTTTTCGACGGCAAGCAGATCATCAGGGCCGGGCTGGAAGACCATTTCTGCGCTAAACTGCTGGGCGTGCCGATGGGCTGTGATGTTTGTTACACCAACCATGCGGAAGCCGACCAGGATGACATGGATACGTTGATGACGCTGCTGACGGCGGCGGGGGTGACGTTTGTGATCACCGTGCCGGGGGCGGATGACGTGATGCTGAATTATCAGTCCCTGTCCTATCACGACCTGCTGTATTTGCGCTCCACTTTCGGCGTGCGCCCGGCGCCTGAGTTTGAGGCCTGGCTGG
>Ga0116228_10002160_pt1 | contig 16885 bp, 13 predicted proteins | sample S1TSphfallax_2_FD_89694 | JGI IMG/M metagenome (GOLD analysis project Ga0116228, IMG submission 89694) | Host-associated microbial communities from peat moss isolated from Minnesota, USA - S1T2_Fc - Sphagnum fallax MG | ecosystem: Host-associated > Plants > Peat moss > Unclassified | place... | reverse complement strand
GATTCGCAGCGAAATTTTCGGATCGACCGTCGAAAACTTTCCTTCAAAAAACGTCGTGCCGAAGCTTTCATGCAACGCAACACAGTAATCGGCCACTTCCTCCGGCGTCTGCTCGCGCCCCACGCGCTGCGCGAAATAATCGGTGAACGGAATTTGCGTCCGCACCGCGCCACCCAGCAGCTTGTACAGCGGCTGCCCCCAAGCTTTGCCGCGAATATCCCACAACGCCATTTCCACCGCGCCGAACGCGGTGATGCGTGCTGGATCGCTAATGCTCTGCACACCCACAAAATGTGGCAGGCATAAGAATTCCGCTCCGGCAATATCCACCGCATCATGCCCGATCAGCCGCGGCGCAATCTGCTCATTGATGATCCGGGCGGCTTCTGGCGACGGCGCTTCGCCAAGCCCGATGATCCCATCATCGGTGGTCACTTCCACTATGGTGACAGAAAAACCGGGGAGCTCGCCAAACACCCACACATAAGGCGCATCCAGCGGCAGATTTACCGGCGTCGCCTTGATGGCGGCAATGCGCATCAGGCCGGGACCAAAATTCCACCCGCCCAAGCCGGAAGAACTTCGGCATCGCGTTCTCCGGCAATCGCCGCGGCAATCGCATCGCCCATCAGCGGGCCCATCTTGAACCCGTGTCCCGAACAGGCGCTGGAAAGCCAGCCTTTGGCACCTTCGCGGCGCACCAGAAAGCCCTCATCATGCGTGACGGTGTAATAGCAAACTTTCCGCTCCAGCACGGTGTATTTGTCGAAATCCGCCCAGGCCAGCCGGGCCGCCAGGTTCAGCCGCGCGACATCCTCATCCGTCCCGTACCGGTCATCATCCGGGTGCCCCTTGCGGGTAAACTCGTGGTCGCCGATTTTCAGCCGCGTGCCCGGCCGCGGCGGCAGCGCGTAGGTGCCGCTCTCAATCCCGATATCCAGCAGCACCGGCGCATTGCGCCACGCAGCCGCCAATGCCTGCGGCGGCGATAAAAACATCACCGCCTGGCGAGAGGGCACCGCAATGCCGGCAAGGGACGGCACCAGATGATTCACCCACGCCCCCGCCGCGATCACCACCGCATCACCCTTGCAGATTCCTGCTCCCGTCCGCACCGTTGCGGTTTCGAGATCAACTGAGTCTACCTTGGTATCGGCATGCAATTTCACGCCGCTGCGGCCCAACAAGCTGACCAGATCCGTTAGAATCCGGATTGGGTAGAGAACACCGGCGCCCTCGGTATGCAGCACGCGGGACAAGCCTTCCGTCCGAATCATCGGGTACAGGCCTGCGATATCGCCCAACGGGATTTCGTGATGCGCCACATGCATTTCGCGCAAGGTCCGGATGGTCGGCTCGTACCAGCTCGTCGCCTCGCGCATAAAATAGATCGCCGGCATCTTGTCGTAATGCACCGCGCCGAGATCCGCCCATAGCGCATCCCAAAGCTTGAAAGCCTGCGGCATGAGATACGCATAGCCCTCCATCTCGCCATAGGCGTGGCGGATGATGCGGTGCTCGTCATAGGACGAAGCGCGGGGATGCGGCAGCGGCCCTTGTTCGAAAAGCTCGACGTCAAACCCGCGCTTGTTCAGCGCCCAGGCGGTTGAAAGCCCGGCAATGCCGCCGCCGATAACCAGAATTCTGCCTTTGCTCATGCTGCGTGACTTTGCGTGATGGGGTGGTGGGATGGGGTGACCCAGCCCTGGATACGGCGCCAGTCCGGGTCCAGGTTTTTGAAGCGCGAAAGCGAAAGCTTTGAAATATCGGCAAACGAGCACTGGCCGTCGATCACGAGATCCCGCAGGGCGTGGCCGGTCGCCGGGGAAAGCCCGAAGCCGACGCCGGACATGGTTGCGATCGTCACATTTCCCGGATTTTCCGGGCGATCCAGAACCGGGCGGCCGTCCGGGGTGTTTTCCACAATGCCAGCCCAGGAACGGATGACGCGCGCATGCGCGGCCTTCGGAAATAGTTGCGCGAGACGCAACGAAAGATGCTGCAAAACCGGCGTCGAAGGCCGCGGCAATTTACCGTGCAGCGGCAGCTCATCCATCCATTCATGCCAGCCGCCGCCATAGGCCAGGTTGCCGCGCAAAGTCTGCCGCCCGTAAAGCCCGTTGCCATCCGTGCCGCCGACCGGCATCAGCGGCAACGCCTCGGTCACAATCATTTCGGCCCGCGCCGGCGCCAGGGGCAGATCAATCCCGATCTCTCGGAGCAGAATGCCCGATTGCGGTCCCGCCGCCACCACCAGCTGGTCGCAACCAATCACTCCATCCGCGGTGCGCACACCGGCCGCGCGCGATCCCCGCATTTCAATGCCCAGCGCTGGGGTATGCTGCAAAATTTTCGCCCCAAAATCCTGCGCCGCCCAGGCAAAAGCCTGCACGGTGCGCTGCGGGTTGGCCTGGCCGCCGGTGTGGATATGCACAGCGCCTACCGCATTATCTCCCGCCAGCGGCACCGCTTCGCGCGCCTGTTTCGGGTCCAAGATATCGGCCTTATAGCCAAGCTCGCCCAATATCGCCGCGGTGCGCTTGTAGCGATTAAAATGCGCCTCGTTGGTCGCCAGCACAATCCGCTCCGGCCGGTGTTCTGTCGGGTAGCCCAGCAGCTCATCCATTTGCGGCCAGAGCCGCTGTTCCTCATGAAAGAGCGGGCTTTGGTAATGCGTGGCGCCGCCGCCATTGCGCGATGAGGCCTCGTAGCCGACCACGCCCTTATCCAGCACCGTCACGCAGACACCTTCCCGGGCCAGCCACCAGGCGGCGGAAAGGCCGGTGACGCCGGCGCCGATGATGACAACATTGGCGCCGCTCATAGATGCGCATCCTCTGCCATGTGTTCAGTCTCCCGCGATGTGCCGATATCCGCGTACGGGACCCATTGCGCCGGAATGCCGAACCAGACATCCCAGCCGGCATGGGTATGCGCATCATCCGCCGCGGCAAGGGCCGCCAGCGTCAACGGCCGCACCGGTGCGCGATACCCCGCCAACTTAATGTCCTCCGGCCCGGTACCGGCGCCGATCGCCAGCAGCATCGCAATCTGCTCCCGGCAGCGCCGTGCCTGGCATGGGCCCATCGAAACGCGCGTGAGCCGCTTCATCTGGTCATGGTCCGGCGGCCCATCCTTTAACAGCGTCGTCAAATCCCGGTTCGCCATCGCGTTCGGCGGCGGCCCCAGATAGCGCGGCGGATTTACGGCGAACACATCGGCGCGGGTCACTTCCTCGCAGGTACAGGCCAGTATCTCGCGCCCGCCGGTTGCCAGCAACACGCGCATCCAGTCCATCCGGTAGGCCAGGCTTTGGCCCGGCATGCCGGTGCAATCCCCCATCGCCGTAATGCACCCGTTGGCAGACGAGGCCGGAACAAAACCGCCCTTTTCGGCATCCATCGTCAGCGGGACACCGAGAACGTCCAGCAATTCAACCGAAGGCACCAGCCCGATTGCCAGGCAAATCGTATCGCAAGCGATTTTTTTCTCCGGTCCACCCGCGACCGGGACGAGGCGCAACCCGGTGACGCCATCGGTGTTGGATTCGGCTTTTGCCGGCGCATAGCCGGAGAAAAATTCGACGCCGCGCGCGGCAAGTTCCGCCACCAGCTCCGCCGGGCCTTGCGGGCTTGCGCGCACCTCAACCAGTGCTGCAACTTCAAAACCCTTATCCAGCGCCAGCAATGCGGTTTCCAGCGCCAGCCTGTCCGAGCCAAGGATCACCAGCCGCCGCCCGGCAAACGCCTCGTAACGGTTCAACAACGTATACAGCGCCTGCGCGCCCATCACGCCGGGCTGGTCCGACCCGGCAAACGACACCACCAAATCCCGCGCCCCGGCCGCCACGACGATCTCGTTAAACCCCACCAGCCAGGAGCGTTCATCCGTCGCCAGACCCGCAATCGGGCAGGGCAGAATTTCCAGCCCCGGCGATGTTATCCAAGCGCCCCAAACGCTCACCCCCAGCATCACCTCAACACCGGCGTCAAACACCTCATCCAGACCCGGAATCATCGCGGCAACGGTCTCGATCATCCGCGCCTGGTTGGTGATCGCCGCCGTTGCACGGCCGCCAAAAAAATACGGCACATCCAGCCCGGCCATGCCGGAGGTGACGGGGTGTTCGTCCACCAGCGCCACGGATTTGCCGGCCCGGGCACCGGCCAGCGCTGCGGCAACACCGGAGGGCCCCGCCCCGACGACCAGCAGATCAAATTTTTGTTCCGGCATCGGAAATTTGCCCGCCGCCGATTTTGGATCGATGTAGCCAGGCACAAAACTATCCATGTTCAGACCCTTTCCAATGCCTGCGCCAAGTCGCCGATGATATCGTCCTCATGCTCGATGCCGACCGAAAGCCGGATTGTCGAATCCGTCACACCGGACGCCTCGCGCCGCTCTTTCGGCACGGAAAAATGCGTGGTCGAGGCGGAATGGCAGATCAATGTCTCGGTCCCGCCCAGACTTACCGCCAGGCGCAGCACGCGCAGCGCATCCAGCATCGCAAACGCTGCGGTCTCGCCGCCTTTGATGTCGAACGCGAAGGTAGACCCCGCCCCCTTGCACTGGCGCTGAAAAACCGCCCGCGCCACGCTGCCCTCCGGCAAAAACCCGGCATAATTCACATGCGCGATTTTCGGATGCGCCGCCAGAAACCGCGCCACCGCCATGGCATTGCGCGCCGCGCGTTCCGCCCGCAGCGGCATCGTCTCAATCGAGCGCAGCATGAGCCAGCACCCGTGCGGGTCCAGATGCGTGCCCAACGCCGTCCGCAATTTCCGCAACGGCTCAACCCGCGCAAAACTGCCGGAAACACTGCCCGCCAGCATATCGCTATGCCCGCCGGCATATTTGGTGAGCGAGGTCATGCACAAATCCGCGCCCAGCGCCAACGGGCTTTGCACGGTCGGCCCCAGAAACGTGTTATCCACGACCAGCACAGGCCGGCGGCCTTGTTTCGCCTCCAAATTTTCGGCGACACGCGAGAACAATGCAATATCAGCTATTCCGGCAGTGGGGTTTGCCGGGGTTTCCACCCACATAATGCTGACAGGTCCATGCCGCATCGCGGTCTCAGCCGCCGTCATGATCGAAATTTCTGACAACGCATCATCAACCGGCACAGGCTTCACGTTGTGGGCGGGGTGGAGAAGATTGTTGAGAAGCCCATCCGTGCCGCCGTAAATCGGCCGGGTATGCAAAACGCTCTCCCCCGGCCGCGCCAGGAGCAAAAGAGTGGTGGAAATCGCGCCCATGCCGCTATTGAACACCGCGCAGGTTTCCGCGCCATCCAGCGCGGCCATCCGCTCCTGCAACATCTGCATATTCGGGTGGTCCAGCCGCGCGTAAATATACCCGTCATCCGCATCCGGCGAGCGGCCGGCGGCGTAATCCTCATGCGCGGATTTCGCGTGCTGCGCGCTGCGATAAACAAACGTCGAGGTCATATAAATCGGCGGTTTAGCGGCGCCATGATGCGCCGCCGGGTCATACCCCTGTCCGACCGCTATGGTTTCCTTATGCACCCCCGCCATATCAGCCGCCGGCCTGCCGGAAGTTGACGACATTGCCTTCCGGCCGCGGCAGCAATTCCCGCACCCGGTTGACATACCAATCAGTGAAGCGCAGCGCGAGCGATTCCGATTGCGTGCTGAACGGCCCAGGCACAAACCCGATCGAATTCACCCCGCGCTGGTTATTTTCCACCAAATCCCGGTCCTGCAGATTGGTTTCGTTCCACACCTGCAGCAAATGATCGAGCTGATAATCCACGCCCTCCACCGCGTCTTTATGCACCAGCCATTTGGCATACACGATGGTCTCCTCCGGCCCGACAGGCAAACACTGGAACATGAAAGTGATGTCCCCCAACGCATGGGCAAAGCTATGCGGCTCCAGCGCCCAGCGCATTGAGCCGATATCCCCGCCATTCACGTCGCACATCAGTTTATTGGCACACGCGCTGCCATCCACGGTCATGGAGCGAAACCCCTCGCGCAGCGGGAACCGCACGGCCTGCCACCAGGAACCTTCAACCGGCCCGCAGGGCAGGCCGAGGCTGGTCATCCGCTCCTCAAACCCCACCAGATCGACATTGTTGGAAGCCTCAAAATGCCCGGCCGCATCAATCGGGAAAGAGGGTGAAAGCTCTGGATGCCGGGCCGCGCAATGGTAGCACTCGCGCGCATTTTCCATCACCAGCTTCCAGTTGCCTTTTTCCGTCAGCGTGTACTGGTGGGCAATCTTTGCATTCAGCAAATCATGCGGCGCCAGCAGGGGCTGCATTTTTTCGGCAAACTCGGAAAAATCCGGCGCCTCTTCGGCCAGGCAGATATACACCGTGCCGGCCACTGTCCGCACATGAATCGGCTTCAGCCCATGCGTGGATTTATCAAAATCCGCCGGCATCCGCGCCCCGGTGAGCGCGCCATGGTCGTTATACGCCCATTGGTGATAAGGGCAGATCAGCCGCCGCGCCGTGCCGCACCCATCTTCCAGAATCTGCGCCCCGCGATGCCGGCAGGAATTGAAAAACCCCCGCAATACCCCGTCCTGCCCGCGGAGGATGACGATTGGACTACGCCCAATGGTAAGCGCCATGTAACTGCCGGGTTTCGGAAACTCGATCTCGAACCCAATCAGCAGCCAGGACCGGCCAAAAATCTCCCGCACGTCATAGTCAAAAACATCCCGGTCCGTGTAAAACGGCTGCGGCAGATTATGCCCAGGCCGCCGCGCGTCCAAAAGCCGGGACATTTTTTCTTCAACGGCGTGCTGGTCCATCATGGCAATCTCCATTTCGCAGGTGCAGTATAGGCGTGGGATGATGCCATATTGCAAATCGAATTTGTGGATGAGCCTATGCAGCGTTGCGAAACCAATGCCTTGCCTGAGTCCCCCGGCTCATTTACCGTCGGCTCTTAATTTTGCCTGGACCCTCCGTGATCAACCGTAGCTGGATCCCCCTCAACGCGCTCCGCGCCTTTGAAGCCGTCGGTGAGAATCTTAGTTTTACCGCGGGCGGGCAGACATTGAACGTCTCGCAAAGCGCGCTGAGCCGGCATGTGCAGACTCTGGAAGACGTGCTTGGTTGCCAGTTGCTGATTCGCAAGCCGCATGGGCTGGAACTTACCCCGGCCGGCGCCACCCTGCTGCCCGCCGTCAGCCGCGCCTTCGACCGTATCCAGCGCGAGATGAACGAGATTATCCGCAACCGCGGCAAGGACAGCCACAAGCGCACGCTGCGTGTGCACATGCCGCCCTCCTTCATGCAAAAAACCGCCATCCCGGCGTTGAAGTATTTCAAGCAGGAATATCCCGATATTCTCATCGACCTGTCCTCCACGCTGGGCACCGGCATGCCGAAGGATGAGCCGGATATCGCCGTGGTCTGGGACCGGCCGCAAGTCACCCAATCCGTCACCGATCTGCTCTGGATGATCCGCTCCGCCCCGGTCTGCGCGCCGGAAATCGCCGCCGCCCATGCCGGCAAGTCGCAAGAACAGTTTTTGCGGGACAATGAGTTGCTGCACATGAAGCTTGAAGGCCAGTCCCGCAGTATTTTGTGGGCCGCCTATGCGCAGCGCCTGGGCCTGAAGGTGGATACCAACCGCGGCGTGGCGTTTGAAACCGCAACCGTCGCCGCCAGCGCCGCCGTCTCCGGCGCCGGGGTCGCGCTGGCGGACCTCAACATGTTCGCCGGTGAAATCGCCAGCGGCCAGCTCGTGGTTCCTTATGACACGCCGGTCGAGGAAGGCTACGGCTATTTTTTAATGCTGCGCCCGGAGGATTTAGGCGACCCCGTCATCGCGCTGTTCCGCGCTTGGATGATCGAGCATTGCGCAAAGACAGTGGTGAGCCAGAAAGCGTAGGTTGGGCGCAGCCCATCCTACGTTCTGCGGCCCAATTCCGGCCGCGGAATGTGGCAGGCGATGCCGTGTTCGTCTATGCTTTCCAGCACCGGCACGTTCGTTTCGCAAATCGCGCCAATCTTGCGCGGGCACCTGGTATGGAACACGCAGCCGCTTGGCGGGTTCAACGCACTTGGTATCTCGCCATGCAACCGTATCCGCCCGCTCTCACTATTCGCCATGCTGATCTCGGATGGCATGGAGGATAGCAGCGCCTCGGTATAGGGGTGATGCGGCCCATCGAACACCGCGGCCGCCGGCCCAATCTCCATAATCCGGCCCAAATACAACACGGCAATCCGGTCCGAGAGATAGCGCACCACGCCGAGATCGTGCGAGATGAAAATATAGCTGACATGCTGCTGCATCTGCAGGTCGGCCAACAAATTCAAAATCGCTGCCTGTACGGAAACATCAAGTGCAGATGTGGGTTCATCGCAAATCACCACGCGCGGGTCGCCGGCGAAGGCGCGGGCGATTGCCACGCGCTGCTTCAACCCGCCGGAGAGCTGGCGCGGCCGCATGCCCAAATGCCGCTCGGTCAGCCGCACCGCGCTCGTCAATTCCGTCAGCCTTGCCTCCCGTTTTGCGCCGGCCAGCCCCGCCAGACGCGACAGCGCGCTGCCGATGAGATGCCGCACGGTGTGCGAGCGGTTCAAGGCAGAATCCGGATTTTGGAAAACAATTTGCAACGTTTTCAGTTGCTCCCGGCTACGTTTCTGCGCGGTGCGGCCAGCCGGCTGCCCGTCCAGCTCAATCACGCTCTGCGCATCCGGCTCAATCAGCCCCAGCAACAGCCGCGCCAGCGTGGTTTTGCCGGAACCGCTTTCCCCCACCACCCCCAGCGTCTCGCCGGGCGCCAGGGCCAGTGAAACATCGCTCACCGCCTGCAGCGAAAGGCCGCCTACATCAAAGGTTTTTGAAAGTTGGCTGGCGTAAAGCACGGATTTATGCGCATCAGGCACCTTGCTTGCGTCAGCCGGCCGCTCCGGTGTCGCCCGCGGCAATTCCTCGGCGCGCTCCCAATGGTGGCACCGGCTGGAATGATTGCCCACGCTGTGCGGCGGCGGCGGCGTGGTATGGCAAATTTCGGTTGCCAGATCGCAACGCGCGGCAAACACGCAACCGGGAATTTTGGCACCTGGCGTGGGCAAAAAGCCGGGAATCGTATCGAGCCTCGACGTGTTTTTGCTCCGCCCGGGCTGCGGCAGGCAACGCAGCAGCCGCACGGTGTAAGGATGCATCGGCCGGCGCAACAACTCCGCCGTCGGCCCTTCCTCAACCAGGCTGCCGGCATAAAGCACGCCTACCCGGTCGCACATCCGGTTTATCACGCCAAGGTTATGGCTGATGAACAGAACAGACGTGCCGGTTTCCTGCCGCAACGTGGCGATCAGGTCCAGCACCTCTGCTTCCACCGTCGCATCGAGCGCGGTCGTCGGCTCGTCCAGCACCAGCAAGGTCGGGTCTTTCGCCAGCGCCATCGCAATCACCACGCGCTGCAACATGCCGCCGGAAAGCTGGTGCGGATAGGCGCCCATCACCCGGCCTGGTGCCGAAATCTGCACGCGCTTGAGCATCGCCTCGGACCGCTCCAGCGCCGCGGCGCCGCGCACCCCCAGCAGCTCGAACACCTCGGCAATCTGCCGGCCGATCATAATCGCCGGGTTCAGCGCGCGGCCGGCATCCTGATAGACCATCGAAATTTTCTGCGCCCGGACGCTACGCAGGCTGGCACCCGAAAGGGCCGCCAGATTCTCGCCATTCACCCGGATCGTGCCATTGCGCACAAAGCCGTTGCGCGGCAGCGCATAAAGTGCGGCAAGTGCCGCGGTGGATTTCCCGCAGCCTGATTCTCCCACCAGCCCATAGGATTCACCGCGCGCGATGGAGAAGGAAACCCCGCGCAGCACCTGCATGTCCCGCCCGCGCGTGCGGTACACCACATCCAGATTCTGCAAATCCAGCGCAGGCAAGGCCTGGGATTCATGCACCGGTGGTGCTTCTGCCAAAACCGTACTCATTCGAAACCACTCTGAATGCCATCAGCCAGCAAATTCACCCCGATCACCAGAGACGCCGTCGCCCCCGCATCGAACACCACCGTCCACCAATACCCGCCGGTGATCAGATCATAATTCTCGGAAATCGCGAGGCCCCAATCCGCCGAGGGCGGCTGAATGCCAAACCCTAAAAAACTCAAGGATGCGACAGTGAAAATCGCATAACCCAGCCGCACCGTCGTCTCCACCATGATCGGCGGCAGCACGTTCGGCAGGATTTCCACGAACATGATGGCCAGCGAGGATTCCCCACGCAACTGCGCTGCTGACACGTAATCCAACTGCCGCTCCGCCAGCACGGCGCTGCGCACCGTGCGCGCAATCAGCGGCGCAAAAATGATGCCGATCACCACAATCACCGTCGGGTCCGAAGGCCCAAGTGCGACCAGCGCCATCAACGCCACGATGATCAAAGGCAGCGCCAGCAATACCTCAATAATCCGGCTCAGCAACGTATCGATAATCCCGCCAAAATACCCGGTAACCAGCCCAAGCGTTGTCCCGGTCACGGTGCCGAGGATCGTCGCCAGCGGTGCGACCAGTAAAATCGACCGCGACCCGGCAATCACCCGGGAAAAAATATCCCGGCCGATCTGGTCCGTGCCAAACCAGTGCTGCCAGCTTGGCGGGTCCAGCGTGTTCATCAAATCGTCGTTATAGGGGCTGTAAGGCTCGATCCATGGCCCGAACACCGCGCAGATAATCCAGAACAGCACAACAAACGCGCCAACCAGGAAAATGGGCGATTGCAAAACCGCAAGCAGCCGCTCATTTTTGGGCGGCCCCGCAGGCTCGCCCGCTAGTGTCGGCACAATGCTGTCTGTGGCGGAGGACATCAGCGCCCACCCCCGCGCAGCCGCGGGTTGAGCACGGTGTACAGCACATCCGCCCCCACGGTCGCCAAAACGTAAATCGCGCCGACAGTTAGAATGCCCGCCTCCAGCATCGGAAAATCCTTACCCCGCGCGGCGGTGAGAATGAGGCTTCCGATCCCCTGATACCGGAACAGTGATTCCACCACCACGAGCCCGCCCACCAGATAGCCAAGCTGTGTCGCCACCACCGTAATCGTCGGCAGCAGCGCATTGCGCAGCACGTGCCGGAAAATCACCACCCGCCAGGTGAGCCCCTTTAGCACCGCCGTGCGGGTATAGTCCGAATCCAGCGCCTCCACGGTTCCCGCGCGCGCCATGCGCGCGATATAGCCGAACAGAATGAACACCAGCGGCATCGAAGGCAGGATCAAATGATAGACCTGCACGAGCGGCCCGGCGCCCGCCGGCGCGGTCGCTGAAACCGGAAGCCAGTTCAGCCACACGCCAAAGATCAAAATAAACGCGATCGATGAAACGAATTCCGGAATCACCGTCATCGAAAGCCCGGAAATGCTGATCACCTTGTCGATCCAGCTGCGCGCATGCATTGCCGCATACACCCCGCCGAAAATCGAAAGCGGCACCACAATCACAAACGCCACCCCCGCCAGTTTCAACGAATTGAACAAGGCGTGGCCGATAAAGGGTGCTACCGGCAACTGAAATGAATATGACGTTCCAAAATCACCAGTCACAAAATGGCTGATCCAGCGCCAATACATCACCGGTACCGGCAAATCCGTACCCAGCTTGTGGTTCAATGCCGCAACGGACGCCGCATCGGCGAGCGGGCCAAGTATGGCCCGCCCGACATTGCCCGGCAGCAGCTGGCCGCCGGCAAACACCAACACGCTCAGCAGCAGCAAGGTAAGCAGGCTGATGCTCAAGCGTTTGGCCAGCAGATTTGCCAGTTGCCTGCCCATGGATGCTAGCCGACCGAAGCGCCGGCCAGAAACACCTGCGAGATCGCGTTCACTTTCACGCCCGTAACGTTCGGCGCGGTCGCCGCAAGGTAGTTGTAGAAATAGCCAAAAATAATCGGCGTTTCATCCAACAACAGCGTCTGGATTTTGCCGGCGGTGGCGCGCTGCACCGAAAGATCGGTGCTGGCGGTGTAGGAGGCGACCAGGCTGTCATAGTCAGGGTTCTTGAAATGTGCCGAATTCCACGTGCCCGTGCTCAACAAAGGGGCCGATAAAAACACATTCGGCACGCCGCGATGGCCATAATCCGTGATGCCCATCTGCGAATCCAGCCAGTCCGAATTGCCATACGTCGCCTGGCCGTAATAGGCGTCGCTGGTCTCGATTTTCAGGTTGATTTTTATCCCGATCTGCGCGGCAGCGTTCTGGATCAGTACCGCGTAATCGGGAATTTCCTGCAATTGCTCGGTCGTCAGCGTCACCTCCGTCCCGCCCGAAAGCCCCGCCGCCGCCATCAGGCCCTTGGCCTTGTCGATATCCATCGCGCGCTGCGGCACGGATTTGTCCGTGGAGGGGAAAACCGGCGCAAACGGGCTGTCATTGCCAAGATCGGCCAGGCCGCGGAACAAGCCTTTTACAATCGCCGGCCGGTCCAGCGTCAGCGCCATCGCCTGGCGCACCCGCTTGTCGGTGAACGGGGCGACATCGGTGCGCATATGCACCTGCCGGTGCGTCGAGGCCTTGATGTTAATAATACTGACCTGTGGATTGTTGATCAGCCCTTGCGCGCCCTGCACCGCGATCTGCTGGATCACATCCACCTGGCCGCCCTGCAGCGCCAGCACGGCGGATTGCTGGTCCGCAAAGAAGGTCAATTGCGTATGCGCCGGCAGCGCTTTTGGCCCCCAATAATCAGGATTAGGTACAAAGGTAGCGCCTTGTCCCGCGGTAAACGTATCCAGCTTAAAGGGCCCGGTGCCATCAAATGTTTTCTGGTACGCCCCGGCATCGGAACCGGCCGGTACGATGATCGCGTTATAATTGTCGGAGGAAACCAGATACGGGAAATTGCCGTTCGGCGCATCCAGGTGGAATTCCACCGTATGGTCGTCCACCTTCTTCACACCGGTCGGGTCAAGCACGCCTTTGAAGGCGGAAAGCGCGTTGGAACCCTGTTTCGGGTCGGCGAGGCGGGCGATGGAATACACCACGTCATCCGCTGTCAGCATTTTGCCGCTGATGAATTTCACGCCCTGGCGGATTTTGAACGTCCAAACCGTGCCGTCCTTGTTCGCGGACCATGACGTTGCAAGGCAGGGTTTCAGCATCAAATCCGGATCGTCGATGATCAAAAACTCGCCGGTCTGCTGCAGCAGCACCAAGCCGCCAATATCGGCGACGGTCACGGGGTTGATCGCCCCTGTCGGGGTCACGATCGCCACGCGCACGGTGCTGCCCGGCGTGCCGGCGCGCGCCTCGCGCAGCGGTGCGCCGATCAACCCGCCCATCACGGCGGCGGAAAGGCCGAACACGCTGCCATGCCGCAGCAAACCCCGGCGGCCAATATGCCCAGCCAGATACTCGTCGATCACATGGTTCTGAGTCTCGTTTGCGATCTGCCGCGCGCGTAGCCATTGAAATTTGTCGTTCACTCTAAAACCTCCAAACCTGTTTCGCACGTGCGCGCCGGTGGCCGCTTTGCCGGTTGGGACAATGCATCTTCCATACCAACGCCCGGCAATGAGCAGTCTGGCGGCGATAAGGCAGAAACTCAATGCAATTTTTTGCTCCGGCAAGCCTCGCCTTGAAGTTAACGGAAACTTACAACTATGTTTGGCCATGTTGCGGCGCGATGATAAATTGAGATTGGGGTATCTATTTTTGGACTTTCGGTCCCATTTGGCCGTGAAGTGGCTTCCCCCTGCCCGTATTATAAGCATGGTGTGTTACATCCGAGAGCGAGGGACAGATGCAGTCGCGGCGCGCTGAAGCGTTCCTGCCGATGTACGCCTTGCCCGAGATGGTCACGGCAAACGCCGCCTTCTGGGCCGCCCTGCGGCAAGAAATGGGCCTGCCGGACTTGCCCGCGAAACTTTCGCCCGCGCCGGCCGCCCTTCCCGCCAGCATCTCGGCAGACACCATCTTCAGCCAGATGTGCGGCTACCCGCTAAAGCGGCTCTATACCGGGCAATACGCCATCCTCGGCACCCCAGCTTACAACCTGCCCGGCTGCGCAACACGCCCGGACGGCATGCCCACGCATTGCTCTTTTGTCATCGTCGCGCGGAACGCCGATTTCGCGGCGCCAGCCGATCTCCGCGGCAAAAAATTCGCCGTGAACGGTTTTGATTCTAATTCCGGCATGAACCTGCCGCGCCGCCTGTTCGCGGAAATCGCCGGCGGCGGGCCGTTTTTTGGCGCGGTGACCGTCACGGGCAGCCATGTGGCCAGCATGGCGGCCGTCGCCACGGGCCAAGCCGACGCCGCCGCCATAGACTGCGTAACCTACGGTTTTTGTGCCCTCTACCGGCCGGACGCGGTGGCCGGTTTGCGGATTCTTTCTGCAACGCCAGCAAGCCCGGCCATTCCCTTCATCACGTCTTCGGCCACGCCTGCGGAAACCGCCGCCGCCCTAACCCGCGCGCTGACCTCCCCGGCCCTTGCCGAAGCTCGCGCCGGGCTTTGCATCAGCCAAATCACCCCACCCCGCCCCGAAGCCTACGAGCTGGTTCTAACGCTGGAGCAAGAAGCCGCCGCGCTCGCCTACCCCACCCTCGCCTGATCACTGGCCACTGACGACTGACGGCTGGCTTAACAGCCCGCGCAAATAGTCCGGCATCTCCCGCGGGCCGATTTTTGCGGCCCTCACCAGCTGGTCAAAATGCCCGATCAACGCGCGGATATGGTCTTTCGACTGCATCACGATAAAGGTTTGCCCGATATAAAGTGCGGCCCGGATCGGCCCGTAAATGGTCAGCGGCGAGGAATAGATTTCGCGCCCATCATACAAAAACCAGCGAAACCGGGGGTAGAGTTCTTCGCACAGCCCGATCAAATGCTCGATCTGCGCCCGCCGCACGGTTGCCGCCAGCCCGCGCCACGGTCCCTGGCCGCGGGCGAAACTGTCAATCACATCAATTGCCGTCGCCGCCTCCATATCCGTCTCCGGCCGGCGCAGATAATCCAGCCGCGACCGCGTAAGCTCGATCCGTTTTTGCGGCGAGAGCGCGATAAAATGCTCATACTCGAAGGCAATCACATCCTCGGTTTTCAGCACGTCCGGGAAACTCACCGGAACATGGCGAATTTTGTAGCCCGCCGCCTCCTCATGCCAGCGCAGCAGACGTTCATCGACAGGCGAAATCGCATCCCGCTCGATGCTCAGACGATCCGCGAGCAACCCAGGTTCCGGCTCCTCCGCCTCGCGCAGCCCCAGCAGCCAGTCCAGCGAAACCTGGCCCACCCGCGCCACCGAAGCCACGGATTCCAGCCGCGGCAACCTGTCATTCCGCGGCGAAAGAATTTGCGAAAGCGTGGACCGGTCAATCCCCACGCTTTTGGCAAACTCGCTCGGCCCGAGCCCGCTCCGCGCCATAACGCCCATCAGCCGTTCTCGGAAGATGCGAACCAGCTCGGCACGATCAGCGGAAGTGAAGGTCATATGGTCAATTAAGCTATTTTTGGTGGATTGTCATCAATACGGGATATTTATTGCCGTATGTCACGGAACATGCGCATTATCCTCACTTCCAGCGCCAACTCACCTTGAGTCCTCACCCGCTGAGGTGCAACATTGCCTCCATGCAAACCGATACGAAGTCCCAAAAGGTACGGTCCCAATCCAAAATCGAATGGCCCACCCTGCTCCTCGCCGTTATCATCTATGGCGGCTGGGCTGGCATCACCTTCTTCCACGCGGCCATTCCCTGGCCGATTCTGGCGGCGTGCGGCGGCTGGTTGCTCGCCTGGCAGATGTCCCTCCAGCACGAGGTTCTGCACGGCCACCCGACACGCTCCCGCCGGATCAACGATGCGCTTGGCTTTCCGCCGCTCACCCTCTGGCTGCCCTATCTCATCTACCGGCGGCTGCATCTTCGCCACCACAGGGACGCGTATCTCACAGACCCGCTGGAAGACCCGGAAAGCTACTACATCACCCCCGACCGTTTTTGCCGCTTAAGCCCGGCCGCGCGCGCGGGCCTGCGGTTCCGCAACACATTTTTCGGCCGCATCACATATGGCGCGTTCCGGAGTGTAATCCTGTTCCTCTGGGCTGAAGCCAAACGCTGCCGCAACGACCGCGCCGAGCAACGCATCTGGATCGCCCATTTAGCCGGTGTGGCGGTGGTGCTGTTCTGGCTCTGCGGCGTCTGCCAGATGAGCCTTCTCACCTACCTGCTCTGCTTCGTGCTCCCCAGCCGGTCGCTCGCCAGCATCCGCGCCTTCGCCGAACACCGCGCCGCGGGCGCGCCGGAGGAACGCACAGCCATTGTCGAAAACGCCCCCGTTCTTGGGTTGCTGTTCCTCTTCAACAATCTCCACGCTGTCCACCACAACCGGCCCGGTCTGCCATGGTACAAGCTTCCCGCCGCCTATCGCGCCAACCGGAGCAAAATCATCGCCGCCAATGGCGGCCTGGTCTATAACGGCTACTGGGACGTGATCCGCCGCTACGCCCTCTCGGCACACCATGCGGGGCCGCATCCCGGACTTGGCCGCGCCGTTCTTTAGAGTGTAAAAGACTATGGTATAGATACCGATAGCGGAGATTTACTTATGCACAGATGTACTGGGACGATGACAAAAGCCGTCTAGCCATTCGATGAGTGAGTTAAATAAGAAGATTAATAGTTTCACCGGTCAGTATGTATACGAAAATGATTGATATTAAAGGATTTTTTGGGGCGATTGACCAAACGTTCAGTCGATGAATTGGCTAAAAAGCATCCTCTGCTAGTTAAATTTTGGTAATGGACAGCTCTGAGAAAGCCGCCGGCTGTGTGTGTTTATCCGATGGCCCCTGGTCGCTCGATCCGTCACGCCGGACGTGGTCCGGCGTCCACGACTTGTGTGCCAATTGATCGAATCATATTCGCAAAGCGTAGTGTTTT
>Ga0116228_10002159_pt1 | contig 16887 bp, 12 predicted proteins | sample S1TSphfallax_2_FD_89694 | JGI IMG/M metagenome (GOLD analysis project Ga0116228, IMG submission 89694) | Host-associated microbial communities from peat moss isolated from Minnesota, USA - S1T2_Fc - Sphagnum fallax MG | ecosystem: Host-associated > Plants > Peat moss > Unclassified | place... | reverse complement strand
TACATGAGGTTGTTAAATGGTAGTAGGATTGCAATTTTTTTTTAAAGTTTTAGATTTCATGTTGCCATTTATTATTAAATCCTTCTTGGGATATTAGCCACTATGCATTTTATTTTTCTGGTTGCAATCTGTGTAGTGAAGGAGTTTAATTGTCAAGCTCTCCATTTTGCAAACTGGACCACAAACCCTCGGGAAGTCACTACTTGTGTATTTTTACGAAACACTTGAAATAAAAAAACATTTAAAAATTTGCTATGAAATAATTACATATTTTGAGTATATTATAAATATATTTAAAAATATATTATATACATTTGAAATATATTCTCATAATGAATTAATGGAACCTTATTGACATTTCAATGATTTTAATATTTTATTTTATTTCAATAAGTTGCACATTGTATCTTTTACACATCATTTGGAATATAATGGAAATGACCTCCCAAAGGCACGAACCTAAGAATATTATTAGGAATGCTGAGCAAAGAGCATCATGACTGTAGGTGATGGCCTCTCCATTAATTCTGGCTAGGTCGAATATACCTTTGTCAACCTTGATGTTGGGACCACTCCCCCTTTCCTTTAGGACTTCAACATAAGGTTTTCCTTCCACATCATTTGTTACCAAAAGTCATTTCTTGCATTTATGAGACGTTCTTTGCTGGATTGTGATAGAGATGTTCTTAGAAGTCGTAAGCACCTTTGAGAAGGAGATTGTAAATCAGCCCACTAGTATTATCAAGCAACTAATAATTGCCTGGACTGTGCAATTAAGTATTAGTTGCTTCAGCAAATTGATGATTGTTAAGAAACCTACATTCTATAGTTCATGATCAGTGTTGTTTTAGTGCCTAATTTTTACACTATGGAGAAAAATAAAATAAGAATATGCTGTTAAAGATAACTTGTTGTTTAGAAAAAAATTCAAGCAAAAAAAATTATTAAAAAAATAAATGTCATCACTTTTTAACACAACTTTTAGTTTTGAGGCAATAAATTTTTATCACTATTCTTAGGTTTAGGGTTTACAATTTGGACAATTTTTAGAAACATGTCATCAATCAATGTTAAATCGTTTTGGGGATTTTTGCCAATTAATGGTACCTACCTCAGAAAAGTGAAAAAAGAAACAACCTCATGTTCACGATCTCATTAACTAGCATCAAAGTTCCATGTGGTTACCTTGATCTAATCAAGTTCCATGGCAAGGCATTATACTCCCCGATCGAACTTCACAGGGTCAAAGGGGCACCCGCATACCTTTCGCCCACGCAAAAGGCGCAGTTACAGCATAACTATGAAGAGCGCGGCCTTGACCCCGTGAAGTTACATGGGGGAGTAAGACTTCTTGCGGTTCCATGGAGTTCCAAACTTCCACGTAGCTGCTTAAAATGACACTAAAGTCAGTGCGGGAATACTTCCTATTTTTCAGCCTCATTAATGTGAAAGAACCGGCCCAGCTTGCCGATTTTGCAGGCAGCAGTCGATTCTGCTATTCTCCCGCTCCTATGTACTTTAACGCGAAAGAGCAGGCCGGCCTGGGCGGATTCTGCCAGCTGCACACACCCCGAGTTTGCCCTGACAGGCCTGTCCAGGGAACGTTTATCTGACAGAACCGGCCCTAGGCTCTCTACTACAAATAGGATCCCTCAATTGAGTAGTGCACATGTTGAGGATAGAAAAGGATTGTGCCAACTTCTCCTATACACAAGAATTGAATAGGATCGGCTTTTGTTCCGCGTTAGCTAGTTGCTACCCTAGCTCCATTGCATTCTACGAATCATGCATGTCACAGGTATAAATGAAATGAGAGAGTAGAGTCCATTGTCAGAAGAAGCTTTGAGGATTGCTTACTTGCCAGGTTTTGTGACATTATTGTTCTCTGCTTGCTTGCTGCAACAAGTTGCTGTACGCGGATTAGACATCTCAGCCGGCCCGCTGATCATTACTATCCCCGGAACGTGTTCGCAGGTTCTAGCTGATCCAGGACGTCTTTGCAGGTTCCAGCTGAATCACGAACCATGGCCGGGGGGTCTGTAAGCGGTACCCAAACTGGTATTCCTGTCTTTGTCATGCTTCCGGTATTCAACTAACTCTCTCAGGGCTTGGTCAATGTTAATTTAGATAAACCAATACTTGACCACTACAAGCACAAATGATGCACGTCCATGGATCGATTTTATACGTCTGGTCTTCAAAACCGACTGTTATAAGCTTACTACTAGACACAGCCATTAGCTAGATGTCTTGTAAATATGATCTTGTCGGCCTGAGGTGGACAGTACTGTACCCTGAGCGGGCCCGTACGTATCTTCCAGCTACGAGCTGGATTCCGAATCGTCGAAGTTCAAATGTTTTTACTTCCAATGCTTGTCCACTAATGTGCCGTGCTCATCTGGGCATGTCGGTTGCTCATAACTAATTTTCTGATGACCTTGCGATGGGTAACTTGTTGATGTTCAACGTTTTGTCTGTGACGTCGGGTAATGATTGCGCGCAGTTGCACATTCTAGATGGCCAGGCTAATGCAGTCACCTATGGGAGAACACCTTCTCCACTCGTGGACGTGGACGAGCGGTATAATAAGTTGAAGACGTTGGCTGAGAAGGAGTTACTGGCTGATTTGGACAGCTTGCAAAAGGCTGACGTGCAAGGGGTGATGGTGGATTGCTGGTGGGGAAAAGTGGAAGCGGAAGGTCCCGGCCAGTATAACTGGAACGGATACAAGAACTTATTCTCCATTGTTAAAGCTGCAAAGCTTGAACTTCATGTAAGTTTACCACCAAAGGCTGTTTTTCAAGCTTGGGGAGCTCCTATGAATTGTTTGAACTTGGAGGATTTGAAGTTCTCCATGTGTAATGAGTAATGAGGAATGAGAAGGTCTTTTGCCCACCTTTTCGATTGGGAATACTAGATGCTTTTAACTGACTAACTTGGTAAGCTATCAAATTTGAAGTCCCGCTTGATTTGACTGACTTTCAATATGAATACTTAGTAGATAGGAGTAATAAATTAGTGGTTACTCCTACTTAGTCTAAGCACCTTGCGTACCCTGTCCACCTTAGGATGCTCATCTTCTTAAAACTGGACATTTTGAAATGGATTAGCCGGGTTGTCCAACTTTACCTCCAGAAAGCCCCAGGTACTTCAATGATGTGAACTCGTCTTATGAGCTCTAACCATCTAGCTCTACTTTGTTGAAGCATGGGTTGATTCAACTGTTTTTGGGGCCCTTAATTTCGGGGTAATCTGTCATGGGTATGTGGATTTTCAGGTGGTGATGTCATTCCACGCGTGTGTTGAAAAAGGAGTTGAGACTATTCCTCTACCTGGCTGGGTGAAAAGTATTGGAGAGGCCGAGGACCTCTTCTACAAAGATGCGCATGGCAACCCCAGCACTGAGTACTTGTCATGGGCCGTAGACAACGAACGCGTGTTCAAAGATGATCAATCCGGCAACCAATTGTCTCCACTACAGGTAATCAATTGAAACGAAATTTGTTTCGGGTTGAGTTTCCGCATACGTAATGGAGCACATGCTTGTGAACAAGGCCACTGGGCCAATCAAGGTTCCTTAAACTTCTAGATTGAGCCAGTCTACATAACATGGTCTGAAGAATGAGGCTGTTGAGATATTGCTTGGCAGGTGTACGAAAACTTCATGAATGGATTCAATACACATATGGTTGATTATTTTGACAAACAAGACCAAAAAGGAATCATCACCATGATTGAGGTTGGGCTTGGTCCCTGTGGTGAGCTGAGATATCCCGCATACCGATTACCATGGTCATTTGACCCATTTCCAGGTGTTGGTGAGTTTCAGGTAAGTGGAATCATCCTATGTAAATCTTGCTACGTGTAATCAAGCTTTGTTTCAAAGAAACCACATGGGACAAGACTCCTATGCTCAAGAGGATTTGTGCAGTGTCTGATAGTGGGCACCTTTTATCAATGCGTGTACAGTTGCACCACAAAAGTGTTGCAGCAGTTGCCATCCTTTCACTACTTGTGTTTTGCACTAGATTTACGAGAAGGCTACAAATGGTTGTCTCCCGTGGCACTCTGTTGTCTGCAGCATCTGGCTCAATGTCATGAAAGTTTTGTTTGCAGAATCCTCGAGAGGGGTGTCCAAGAACTTGTACATTTTCCAGGTCAACTAAACCTATTTTGCACTAAAATTTCAGTAACTGTCGATGCACACAGATTGCATCACTCTGATTGTGAACATGTGATGTGAAGAGTCCCCTTCCTCTACCTAGTTAACTTAGACCTATCGAAGTGGGTGAGTACCATGGGTAAGTAGGTGCATGTGGACAGTTGATACCAGTGTTGGGCAATTACCTGGTTTGGAGATATAGAACCAGCAGTTTGGGCTCTGGAACTAAACATCGAACTGGAATTGGCTCTGATTTTGGAAAACAGTTTCAGAATCAGACCCAGATTTTATATTTTGAAGAACTGGACCCAGAATCGAATTCCCAGTTCCATTATGTGTGAAACTGAAACCAAATTTTCAGTTCCAGCCGCGACCTGGACTAGGACCCGGGTCTCGGAAGTGGAACTAGAACGGAAACCAGAAATTGGGGGGAGGGGGGGCGTGGGGGTCCAAGAAACAGACCTGGAAGCAGATTTTTGGTTCCATTTCTACATGTGGAACCGAAACTGGAACTGCAACTGTCCTAAATTATTGTTTATAACTGGAACCTCAGGTTCTTTATAAAAGTAAAGAACTGCAGAACACTGGTTGGTATGTTGTTAACCATTTGGTTTTAGATGTGGGACAGGAATAAATGAAAAAAAAATTCCTACCCACACACCATCCATCCTACATGGTGTCATGATGGGTTGTTGGTTCACTCTGGCTAAAATGTTGAACTTTTCAAATCATGTGTGTCCACGGGGCACAATTGTGAGCAGTGTTATGACAAGTACATGAGGAAGAGTTGGGAGGATGAAGCTGCGGAGCAAGGCTTTACAATACCATGCTGCGTGGGGCCTCAAACTGCTGGAAATTATATATCAAGGCCACAGGAAACACAGTTTTTCCAAACAGGGGCAGGTTTGACCAATGGCATATGCTACAGCGAAACCTATGGAAAAACATTTCTTACCTGGTACTCAAAAAATCTGGTTGATCATGGGCGAAACGTGTTGGAAATCGCCGATAAAATCTTCAAGCCTAGGGGTGTCCAAATTGCTACCAAGGTGAGATGCCATGGAGAAATTGGGTTAACTCTTGCTGGGTGACTTCTCAAATTACAGTGACAGAAAAGTTCACTCTTTGCAGATCACATATTTGCATAAAACAACTATGTAGGGGTGACAAAGTTGATGCATTTCTTATCTCATTCTATCGGCCCCTGCCACATAACTCATCAGCCAAAATGACCAGTTATCTTTGCATCCAATTGCAACTCTGAAACTCCCTTGTAAATTGAGAAGGGGTCTTTTGAACACCTTGCTCATAAATCCTCGTCTAGTATGTTCATGGTTAAACAGTGAGGAACTGAGTGTTTGATGGTGTCAATCTGGGTACTTCAAAACCTGATAAGATATCCAGGAATCAAAGACTCACAACTGCACACATTCACAAGTGTAGATTGATAATGGTCGGTTTGATTCATCGTGTCTCTGTTGCAATTGAAAATTTTAAATGCAGGTTCCAGGGATTCATTGGTGGTATGGTACAGGAAGCCATGCAGCAGAGGCAACAGCAGGGCTCTTCACAGGCGTTCCCGACAGTCTTTCTGTGTACAAGTCCATAGCTGGCACTCTTAAAGATCTGGGCGCCACCTTCATTTTCACATGTGCAGAAATGAGGAATGATGAGCAGAAAGCTGCCAACGCATTTTGCGAACCTGAACTCCTTGTTGATCAGGTACATGCGTCCTTTGAATTATCCTCAACCTTGAGATGATATGTTAGAACAGACATTAAAATTGGACTCTGTGAACTGATTGGAGAAACAGGGAGAGTTAGTATCTTGCCACTACTCTTGGAAACCATAAGAATTGGGTTGCCCAGAAAACAAAGAATTAAATGAAATTGCATCTGAGAATGTGAGACACCCAATTTGGCTGACCCAATCTCCAACAACATGCGACCACATAAAGAACAGCTTTTATTTCTCGAACCAACTGGAGAATGGAATGAATAATATCTCTCGAAGATTCAACTGCCGATGACAAATGTTTGATATCGTGGAAATTCGAATTATGGTGTGTAGGTGCTGCAAGTGGTCAGAGATAGTGAGGTCCCTATAGCTTGTGAGAATGCATTGGCTCGGTATGACGAAGCGGCGTTCCAACGGATTCAACAGGTTGCAGCTGCTAACCAAATAGATTATTTTACCTACTTAAGACTTGATGGATCTCTCATGAGCAAACCAAACTTCGACGAATTCAAAAAATTTGTCGGCAAAATGAATGGTACGTGTGAGTTGTCAAAAGGTTGTTAAGAAAGAATGAGGCAACTGCAGATGAGTGTCATAGGATTTCTTTGCTTTCATCCATTTGAGAATTTGACTGCGTCTTGAAAGACAAGGAAGTCACTTGTCTGGCATCCCTTGATGCTTAAGATAGAACGCATAAGGTAATGAATTTCTAGGTTTGAGAGCTCAGCTGAGGGCGGTAGCATGAGGCTAGGCCCAAAAACCAAAACCACGCAGATACTCAAAAAAGTTCCTTACTTAAATGAAAGGTCCTTTGAAAATCAAATTGATATCGTTGGTGAACAGAACGTTCGTTTTTGGTAGAAAGGGAATGCTGCGAGGGAAGGTGACTAAAAATAAGTGGAGAAGTTCTTTCTGTTACGGATGTGTGAACCTTCAAAGTCTGCCATTGCCTGAGATTAAATCAACACAACTAGCTGACTTGTAATATTAACAAAATGAAGAAGATCAGCACATGAAGTTATAATATCTATCTATGAAGGAAGGTAGTTTGTTTATTTTGTTTGTACTTATGAGATCCACTGAACCGGGATGCTTCAGATCGCGTTCTTGGTCTCTTTGGAAAGCTCTCAAGGAAGGAGGAGGTGCATTGGCTCGGTTTCATGGCGTTTGAACTTGCGGTGCAAAAGTTCTTGAATATTGAATGATTTCTTCACTGAATGTTAAAATAAATCATAGCTGAAAATTTTGCAGGAATTGGAAGTGCCTTGGGTGTTGTTGGAACGGTCTCGAGGAGCAGGATTTAATGGAATTTATTTGGTAAGATTTGGATTCAAAATGTGGGAGATATTGATTTTGAAGTGATTTCTGACGCTGAAAATTCAAATAAATTCCCAAAAACCAGGTTTTGGGGAAGGAAAAATCGGTTGAGGACGTGGACAAGTTCACACTTGGGCAACGGCATTTGCCACACTAGTTATTTAACAAGTTGCATCACGCTACTTCTAATGTATGGGATCGTGTGTGCTTGCTGCCTACACAGGGAAAATCGAAAATAGTGAATGTATAAATACGCAACAACAAGCTGTGTGCAATAAAGACTTTAAAAAAGTAGATTCAAAATCAAGGGAGAAATCGCAGCAGAGAGTATGTGAAATTCAACCTAGAAATAAGTGTGAATAAACTACATCATGATCTAAACATATGCAATCCCAAACATTTAGGACACAAGTAATTCAAGTTTAATCACATAAGCAGAGTTATTATTCTAACAGGTTGGGACTGATTGAGTTGATGGATGTCAATTTGTGCAGCACTACCCATCACATCCCCTCAAGGAGCCACTACATCATGAAGGATTGGATCAAAGGAGACATGATCAGACATCAAACCCCTCCAAGAAAGTAATACTGTGAAGGATCCTTCAACCTCCATGCCATCAAAATCTAAACTACAAGATTATGCCTTGGTTGGAGTCACATGATCTGCTCACTGTCCAACCAACACATAATGGTATGTACATGTAACTTGTACTTGTATGTGTCATATATTATATAATATGTATATATATATATATAGTTTAATACACTACCGGGAAATAATACATACAATCAAGTGCCTATAGTTCTAATGTTTGATATGTAAAGTTGGGACCTCTAATAGCTATAGACGTGTCAAGGCATACTAACTATAGGGGACAACTTTTGTATGTCATTATATATTTCTTTTTTCGGGTGGTGCGTTTTTGAATTTCAACAATGTCATTATTAAGAAAGATTTTCAATATGGTTTTTGCATATAATCATAGCCCATTACGTTACAAAGTTAATTTTTAAAGACATTAGACATTTTGGTTTCATATTATTTAATATTAGAATATATTTGTTTGAAAATAATATTTATAAGATTTTATTGAAAAAAAATGTATATATATAGATATATGTTTTTATTCAACCATATAATTTCACATAATTTGCATCATGTTTGTGAATAAAGTGAAGAATTTGCAAATTTTTATCTAAATTTATGTTTTAATAAAAGAGTGACAAATGTATGGTAAATTAAAAATTTAACAAAAATCATATTCACGTGGAAGGTGACATCCATATTTAAGGTGATTTTGTTTTAAATCCATAACAAATGTTTGTTATCATGATTAATGAAACCAAACATTAATGTAGTCCAAAATGAAAATTTGGCTATGCTATCAAAATGAAAATAAATATAAATCACATTGGTTCAAAATGCATTTAAAAGAGCCACAAGTGTTACTTTAGATTAAGATTGCATGTCCTTATCCCACAAAATAACTTTTTCATACGAATGATTTTTTGAATGATTTGTTTTTGCAACTTATTATGAAAAATCATTAAAATTGCCCCAATAAGTCAAATAGAAAATTTAATAATTTTTTTATAAATATGAGTTTGTAAAAATGTATAGATTCCTTGCAAAATCTATGTTTCATTTTGAAAAATGATGATAATTTAAAAGCATACCAAAAGAGGTTTATTTTTTTAAGTTGAATTTAATGTAATATACATTTTTTAAAAATTCAATACATCATGTACATTACACCCATGTATGTGATATAGCAATATTCAAATTTTTAAATTCTGAATTTTTAAATGTACATATTTTGAATTTTCAAAGTTTTAAATTTCTACATTTTTTAAATTGTGAATGTTTTTTAGTGTGTCTAATAGGTTGTTATCATCTCATATTTTTTATTGTCCACTTACTTCTATTATATGAGTCATTTGTAAAAATGTTATTTTTCAATGACAAAAAATTTCACTTTCAAAAGTCTTTAACTAAACCAAAAAGTTAAAATTGGATCAAATCAATTTTTAATTTGAGTTTCTTGACATTCGTGTATGTTAAAAAGTAATAATGTGCCATGATTAACATGGTTTCAAATGGCAAATAAATAAATAAATCTTTAGTTTTCTTTGACAAAATTTGACATTTGACACCCTTTATGGCTCCTTAAATTGTGTTTTAACCCCATTTCAAAGTTTGGAAAATTGTATTTCAGTATTTGGAAGCATAGACTTATTTTCAAGACAAAACAGTTATGGTCATTAGTTGATGGAATAGAAATCAAACCAATTGCACCTACAATAACACAAATACCTATTGGAATTCCTCCTTTACTTGTCACATGAAAAGTAAGAAAATATTATAGGGGAGGATGAAGATGCATTGGTTTTGACAATCATCAACAATTCCATTGATAATAACATAATCCAATCATTTGCTTTACCATGGGCAAAATTAGTTGGATTATTTAAATCTCAATTTACTCAAAGACCAAATTACGTATAAAGGATAAGTTGCATACATTAAAAATCAAAGGGAATGATCATGCTACATAACACATTCATATAGTTTGAGCCCATATGGAACATTTTTTAGCAACAAATGCATTGTATCAAATGATGAAATTATACTTGTTTTAATATGAACAACACACAAATTCCTAGTTATAAAATGTTCATAAGTTTTTTAAGAAGACAACCAAACATAACATTAAAATTTTTAATGACAAATATAATACAAGAAAAAACTTTGATGAAAACCCTTTAAATCCAACTTCAAATAACACATCAACCTTTCATATAAGAAAAAATGGTCTTAATTACAACAAAAAGCTTGCTAGTTTTAATAGGAATTCAAAAAAAAACTTCAATTCAAAATGCAAATAAATGACACACCCCTAAGTTCATCCCAAGGTATTGGGAATAAACTTACAAGTGACAATAGTGAAAAGAAGGGAAAAAGAAAGAAAACTTGGGGGTATGCTTCCTAGCTCTTCACATTCAAAAAAGAAGGGTGTGCAGGAGATTTGGAATGGGATTAGAAAAATGTAAAAATCATGAACATTTCATAAACAAATCACTTACACAAGCCAAACAATTAAATGGTTAATGCAAATGTGGTCAACTTTGGATCACAAACTTGCTTTGGACTCACTACAGCCATATGGCTAAAACTTGGAAGGAAGCAAATACCCTCCTTAAAATATATATTATAATGTAATCGCAATGGAGGTCACATTGAAATGGCCAAAATTCCAAGGATTCCCAAATTATGAATCCCACAATTTTGTGAATTCATATTTTTTTCATATGGACTTCAATTGAGGAGGTTGAAAGAAAAAAGTTGTAGCCTTCAACAAAATCTTTCCAACACCATGTTGTATGTTTCAATCAAAGGTCATTTCTACCTATTTCTTTTTTTTTAATATTTAGGAATCAAATTGTCAATTTAACTCATGGTCCTTTTGACCATATAGCCTACACTTCAAATTTTCCAATGGAAAATGAAAATTCACTTTTAATATTTACATTTCAAGAGCTTTCAAATTATGGTATAAAAAACTCCCAATTTGCACAAAATTTGCCACCAATGTATATTTTCGTCCCAAATCTTTAAACTCCAAGTCACAAGTGATTTCCACTTATGAGTGCATCAAATGATTTTTTCATTCATTCATCATATGATGATTCACATCTTTCTCACTTTCTCACTCTTTGCATAAAAGTGTCCTTGAGTCGCAAGACACTTTCTTGGCCTTCATCTTTTTTCATGTCCCAACCTTAGTTGTGAACCCAAGTCAAATGTTGTGACAATTTTAAAAAGTTAAGACATATGATGAAGACACCAAATACAAAATGAAGCTAGAATAATTATAACAATCAATCTAACATTGCTACAAATTTTATAGAATTTATGATTTTGTATTGGTAGAAAAGGAAGAATCAAATCATACTTGGCATATAGATATTGAGGCTACATAGCATATGTGTTTTGAAAGGGATCCTTGAAAAATTATAAAGTTTGTAACAATCATCAACTAATCTACCTTGACAATAATTCTAGAGGTAGAATCCAAGGATAAGATGATGTCACTATGATGTTCTTTAATGGGTTAAAAAAACAAATCCTTGATGATCTTTCTATCCTTGGACTAAGAAAGAACTTTTTTTCAACTAAATAATTTGACAAAGGTGGAGACATACATATTAAATCGTGCATATGTATATTAACAAATTAATCAAAAGTAAGGATTGCAATGTGAAAATTAGTGTTTGCTTTATCTAAGGTCAGTGTTGTACAACATATGCTAATCCAGATTTAATAGCAAATCATATCATTATATATTATAGTGAAATCAACTTGTGGCATTAAAGATTAAACAACATAAAACAAAGAAGACTACATCAAATGCCATGTATGTCAATAGGCATTAAGACATTTCGTGAGAAAGAAATTATTTTATGTACACCTTGCATTCAAGGAAACAACATAAAATAAAATTTTCCAACTTGAGAGAATTCATTGAATTACAGAGTTTCTTGAACTTGTACATTTTGACATTTTTGCTCCATTACAAATAAGAACACATTAAAGATGCACATATTTCATTACATTTACAAACTTTTCAAGATATTATTAAATTTATTTCATGAAACATAAATTTGAAACATTTGATAAAATTTTCCACTATCTACAAAAGTTTTGTAGAAAAACAAACTAATCATAAAATTAAGACTCTTACATTTGACCATGGAGGTGAGTATAAATTTGATGAATTCAATAACTTTTATCAAAAGGAAGGCATAAAAAAAAAGTTTACAACTTCTTATACACCCCAACAAAATGGTGTATTAAAAAGAAAAAAAGAAAACTCTAATCAATGTTGTTTTAATTATGCCATCATATGTTAAAATAACTAAGGTGTTTTGGAGGGATGCAACTTTAATAGAAAATTATCAACAAAAAAAAGTCCAAAAAAAGTTGTGACTAAAAATAAAACTCCTTATGAATTATGGTATGGAAAACAACCAAATTTATCATATTTAAGAAATTTTGGGTGTAAAGAACATGGTTTTGTTCATGAGGAAAAAAATTGAATTCATATTTTCATGAATGCATTTTTCTTGGGTATAATGAAAAATCTAAGGCTTATTGTTTTATGATAAAACTATAGTCATATCTAGAAATGTCATCTTTTACAAAAACTTTGACAATTGTCAAAAAAACAAACACCTATAGGGAAAGGAAAAAGAAAAAAAGGAATTGTTATTTTGTGCTAACTTTGTAAAATAACCCTAACAATATAAGGGCAACAAAGAACTATTTCAACTCCAAGTTAAAATATTCCAACAACACAAATCCAAATTCTTTCATTGCCTCCAAATGGGTGGTCTCTATAAATTCAAACCAACAATTAATTCCACAAGAGTGGGAATACCACAGCATTTGGTTAGCTCTTTCGAAGTAACCTCAATGAAAATTTCTCACAACTTTCAATTAATTCTGATAATACAAAAAACTTGCCTAAAGAAAATGTAACTTCAAATAATAAGATATCACATGAAAAATTTCATTTACAACAAAGTCCACTTAGTTCTTCTCAACTTATAAAAACAAATTCAAATTACAAAAATGTTAATAGAGTCCATAAAAAGAAGAAAACACAAACTAAAAATCTTCATTTAAAGAAGTTTACTAAGCTAATTTAACAAATATATTTTAAAAGGCTCTACACATAATATAAGAAGCCTTATAGAAATCTAATGCTAAAGAATGGCAAGATGCCATCCATGTTGGATTAGATTATTTACAAAAGATTAACAAGTGGAAGTTCATGACCCTTCTCCCTTCCAATAGAACTTCAATTACCTCTATGTGGGTTTTCAAGATTAAAACAATGATGATGGAACAATTGACAAATACAAGGCTAGGCAAGTGACAAGGGAATTATCGTAAATGCAAGGAATTGACTACATAGAAACACTTTCTCTTATGGTCAAATTGTATTCCATTAATGTGCTAATTAGACTAGCCATACAATATAATCTAGAAATGCATCAACTAGATGTTAAAACAATGTTTTAAATGGCTACTTGGATAAGGACACAATCATATAAGTCACAAAGTGTATAGGCACTACTAAAAACCTATACCCCTACATTTTTGAAAATCACAAGAGGAAAAAGAAATTGGAATTGTCATGTTTTTTTGGTAGTAAGCTTCATTACTTGCAAAATTTCATGTGAAAAATTTGATTCAAATTCATGATGTTTCAAGAGTCTTTTTGTATGACTTCAAAACTCAAAAAAATTATATGGACAAATGTTTTTTTTTTTGTTGGCATTTTGTTTTCCTTAATAAATGTCCACCAATCAATCTAAAAATTGATGAAGATTTTTTTGTTAATACATAAAAAAGAAAAAAGGCTCACAATTTATGAAGTTATTATTTATATGTGCAATGTAAATTTTATACATTTGGTTTAGAAGAACTTTTAGCCTTTCATATTTTGAATTTTGAAGGTGTTCTTTCACAAAGGCTATCATTTCTATGTAAAGAACATGGATTAAAGTAGTTTGGCTTTGAAATTATTGAATAAACTTAACCTTAAGTGAAAATCCCAAATACCATTTAAAAAGTAAACATGTGGAAATTCAATACCACTTCATTGAAATAAGGTACTTGACAAACAAATTCAATTCAAGTATGTTTATACAGCAAATATGAGAATTAACAATTTAATAAAGCTTTTATCAAGAGGCAAACACATCTAATGGATAGAAAACCTAGGAATTTGTTTGATTCCAAAAGTGAAAACAAATTCCTCAACATCAAGTTTTCATGACATAATTCCAAGGAAAACAACATTACTTTTCCTAATGTGTGAATGGTTTTCATAAGTGCATTCATTACATTACAAGATACTCTTCATTTGGTCTCTTTCCACCTACCATAATTTTATTGTCACAACCAACAAAAACCCCATCAAAGGTTGAATCTTGTAATGAAAGCAAGATAAAAAAAAACACATCAAATATTTGATATCAAATATTTGATATTCATCCACACTGCATGTAGGGATCTACAAAACACTATCATTTCAATAAAATATCAAGCCAAGATTGAAATGAAAAACCAAGTGCACCAAGTTGTTAATAAATATATTTTAAAAAAACACCAACACAAACTAGTAATATTTGATCATCTAATGAACTGCCAAAACAACATGACCATAATTATGCAATGCTTGATAAACTTTGTGAGTTAAAATTGTATTCAAATTTCACAAAGGAAAAAAAGAGGTACAAAAGAGTGCTTAAAACACAAAAGAAGAGCTATCAATCCCAATCTTGGTGGAGACACTAGTTCAAAATGAATGAAGATTGCAAATGAGAAACTATGAGTGAAAATGTCAAAACTATATAATATATATGTAGTTCAATACATTAGTAGGAGACAATATAGACGACTATGCTTACAATTGTAAGCTTTGATATGTAGAGTTGTGACCTCTTGTTTTCTAAAAATCATTTTTGAAGTTTACAGATGACTCTTGAAAGGATATATATGATGTTAGTTTTATCAACACAAAACAAAACATTTTTAAATATTGAGCATTGTCCCTCTTATTATGTGTTTCTACAAATTTAACAATTAAAAGTCTACTGAATAGTTTTCATGAAAGATCATCTAATTCAAACATAAGTCATTTCTACCTTGAATTTTGGACTTGAAGAATGTTTAGTAGAATTAAGTTGTAAATTGTCCTTCCTTGAGCTTACATGATCAACAACATTTATAGTTGTTGCATGTGTGCCCCCTTGCATGGAGATATTCATGTTCTTTTGTGTCAAATTTGTACATGATAATTTTCAATGAATAGATGGTATGTAGTATGTTGTAAAGCACCTGGGGGGGGGTATGGTTGTGTGGTGTCTACTTTTGGCAAACTTGGCCACAAAATAATCCCACACAGAAAATTCCAATACATGTTTTGCAGTCTGAATCTGTGAATAGGTACTCCTTGCACCTGGTAAACTTTGTAGCATTCTCACAGGTTATTAAGATCAAAATTGCTGATATTTACACATTAAAATGAAAGTATACCATGTCCTTTTCAGGCACTTTATCAGGCTCTCCTGTATGTGGGGCTAGGCTGAACCAGCACCTACACCAGGCCTAATACCTTCACCTTATTGAGTGAAGCCTCTTAGTGGCCATATTAAACCCAAGAAATGCTAGATTCGGACTCAGCAATCCTGATTCAGTCGAAGCATGGGATAATTATAATGATATGGGATAATTAGAAGCAATATGGATATTGGGGTTTGTACCATGGTTGCAATGTAGGTGATGGTTCACCCAAGGCCCCTAGGTGGGACAGGCAGCCATATGCTAGTTCCAGGTTTGGTGCAGTCAGATCCACTTGTAATGTGAATTAAGCGTAGAGAACATGACTCAGATGGGAAGCAAGGGGTGTGAAACTGGTTAGTCTTGGACCAGGAAACTCCATTAGTCCAAAGTAAGCATCCTTTGTAGAAGTTGCAGGCCCATATTTTTCTTGTCAAAGTGGTGAAATTTTGCAAAATATAAAAAAAAAATACTGCCACCAACCTCATTGTGTTCCTATACTGGGTTTGTTTCATAGTGCGTTAAAGTCAAGCTTGGCTTTTCAGGCTGGTTTTTAGACCCTTGAATTGTGGCCAATCTGCTTGAGTGGCTGCTTTGGCCTACTCAGACTGATCTAGCCTGGGTTGTGGCTGAATTGACCACCTAGGCAAATTCTATACAAATGCCTAGATTTATTTGGATTCACTACCTTAACACTAGAGAGTGAGATCACTAGGGCCAATTCCAACTCCTATTATGCCCATAGGCACCCCTGGACTTGCTAGGAGCCAGAAGCGGCCCTAGATGGCCCGCTCTTTAGTGCAGTTAAAGCTGGGAGAACTCCCTGAATGTCAATACCATCGCCCATGGAGTTGGTGGGAACCGGCATTGACCCTAGCTGGACCACTCTCTAGCACGGTTTCAAGCCAGGAAAACTCCCTGATTGTCAGGGTTCCGACTGACTGGCAACTTGGCCTACAGAATCAGGACAAAGCAGCTGCTGAATCAGTGCCCCGCCTGCTTGAATAAATTGTGCTTTGCCATATGTCTTGGAGAAACCATGGACTAAGACCAGTTGTAGTTGTTTAAATTGTCCACTTTTCAACCGCTGCCAAGTCTCTGCTAAGTTGCAACAGCAAGCCTAGTTGTTCAGGTCACCACTTAGACAAGGTGCAGATTGCAGACCAGTCAGTGTTTGCCAGTTATTGAGTTTTGACCCAGCTATCACAGCTCGATTATCAGGTAGGTTATTAATCACTTACTAGCCGGTTATTGATTTTTTTTAATAACCAGCTAATAAACTAATCACCCAGTATTGAATTTTCCAATCTAATAACCTCCCTGGATTTGACTTAGTTATCATCTAGGTAGGTTATGAACCCTAAAACACTAAACATTTTTATGATTAAAAACCAAAATAGCAAAAACTAATTTTGATTTTAATTTTGTAAAAAACCTTATAATCGACAAGATAACCAATGATTATCAACTGGTTATTTGATAACCTACCCTTAATATGCCTAACACATGTTTACTATCCAAAACTATTGATATCCTAG
>Ga0116228_10002158_pt1 | contig 16888 bp, 18 predicted proteins | sample S1TSphfallax_2_FD_89694 | JGI IMG/M metagenome (GOLD analysis project Ga0116228, IMG submission 89694) | Host-associated microbial communities from peat moss isolated from Minnesota, USA - S1T2_Fc - Sphagnum fallax MG | ecosystem: Host-associated > Plants > Peat moss > Unclassified | place... | reverse complement strand
CTATGAGGGATGTCTACACAATAACGATGGTCATGTTCAAACATGTTAGGAAAATCTTCAGTTATTGATTAAAAAACCACTTCACCTATATGCAAAACTTTTGTAGTTGCACATTTTTCTCCCCAATCTTCATTCTGATCAACTTCATCATCCATTGTGTTGTCTTCACTTCCTTGATCATTGATTGGTTTTGTGATGTATATTTGTGAAAGTTGAGTCTTGTTGTCCATTGCCTTGGGATTGAAAGGCCATATACATGTGGCCTTAAATCTAGACTTGATTTTTTTTTTTTTTTAGTGATTGTTTTAAAGTTTGATCTACCCACCCAACCAATGTTATTTTATATGGTTCCATATGATTGTATTTCTAACCTTTTAAAATGTTGTCTTAACTAGCTTCAAACAAGATACATCTAATGGTTGGAGATCATGTGATGTGTGGGATGATAGGATGATCATGTCTAAACCCATCTCTTGTGTTTGTAATATTGCTTTTAAAGTAACATGACTACCATGCCGATCTATAATTAGTACATGTTTGTTGGTTAAGGAAACTCCACTTGAAACAAATTTCTCAAAGAAAGAGAAGAACTTTTTGAACAAAAAAGAAATCCATGTCTTTTTTTGCATTATCGTGCAAGTCCTTGGCTTATAGAATTTAATGTAATCATCCCCAATCTTTCTCCTCTGAAAATGTAAAACCTTAGCAAAACAAATCTTGTAACATTCATTACATAGTTTATAGTTAACCATTCATGGGACTTGGGGATGGTATTGTAAACAACATTTAAGGTGAAAACACATTACAAAGGGGCCACTTTGGGCACTTTCAGGACATGTATGTAATGTATATTTTTGAAAAACATGGGTTTCATTTTAAGTGTTTGAGTTTGATATTTTGATTGTCACAAAGTTAATGATATATAATAATATTTGAAAAAAATAATTAAATTTTAAAAGATTAAATTCAAGGAATAATGGGTATATTTATGGTATATGCAGTATAATAAAACTTGTTTTTGTTTTTGGATTGCACTGGGTTTGGGTTTGAATTAGTCAACCAAAATTGTTTGAAATGAAAATTTTTAAATGACCCACTTCACATATCTTTTCATCTTCAATTTGAAAGTGATAGTTTGTCAAAATGTTAATTTACCACATATTTATGGTCATTGCCCCCAAAAACACCCATTGTGATATGATAATTATCAAACTCTTCACATGGTTCACAAACGTATCCCAATCGTATGGAATCACAATGTTTAATAGATACTAAAAATTTCATAAAAATTAAATTTCAATCATTTTTTGAGTATATTTTTCATTTTTCAATACATTGCGACATTTTTTTTTAGCACAAATATATTCCAACATCACATCATGTTAGAAATTTAAATGTAATTTATTTGGAATTTGACTTATTTGGGTTTTGATCTACCATAATATGCAAAAACATTGTGAAAATCCTTCATAATAATGGCATGGTTGAAGTTCAAACATGGGACCCCTTAAAAAAAAATGCATGTGAGAAAAAAATTGGCCCCCTCATAGTGTGTTTTCAACCTTTGACCCTTTCTTAGCTTAGACCTATGCTTTTGCTTATTTTTCAGCTTGAATTTAAGTTTCATATGAGTTCCATAAATGATCTGGAGCATAAATATGTTGATTGTATAATGCTTGCAAGTTAATGTAGAAAGATTTGCAAGTATTGGGTGTTAATCCATGTTTTACAAACCTCCAATCCTTATGCTTAACAAATGCTTAATTTTCCAAATGCATGTGCTTGAACCGATACCACCAACTATTACTTAGTATATCTCATCTTGGAATGGTGTAGGCCTTGTTTATGTCAATTTTACAACCTTCATCTTCAACTACTATAGATTAATGGATAATTCACATTCCTACATAGCTAAGGTCCACTTAATCATTTCATTGTCATTTTTTGCTATGAGCACACCTCTTGGCCCCATCTTTCTAAATTTGGTTTTTCCATTTAGGTGATTAAAAAGTGAACTTAAAGAATGTTCCATACTCTACCAAGGCCCTCCTTAATGAACTTGTCCTTCTTTCAACAATATCCATTGTTGTTTCCAGTGCATCATCTATTCACATACTTCTTTAGCATGTTGTAGATGCTCGATTCAACTAAATTGTTGGTCTTCTATTATTTGATGTAGGCTTAGGGGGAAAATTCTCCTTGTTTGCTGAATGGAAATCCAACATGTTACTTCACCACCTTTGAAGCATAGTTAAGTTCATGGTTGGCTTCTTCTTGGTCCCAACCTCCAAAAATTTGGTGGGGTACATTTTGGCCTAATCAAGGGTATGCCTTTCTCTTTCCTATACATAACCCAAGAATCCAAAAAATGTAGTTAGTTTAGAAATTGGGCCAATGCATGTTCTAATAGATATATAGAAAAATACATGAGAATGTAAAAATCTATAAAATCCTCCCAAACTAAATCAACATCTTTTGTTGTTGTGTAGGTTGTTGGAAGAAATCTAAAAAACGATTTATGTAACCAAGTTGATCCCTTGCTCTTTTGAATCTTTGCCATCCAACATTTCAGATTATAGATTGTTAAATCAAGTGATAGTTTAAGTACTCTTGAATTTCTAGTTGTAGATATGACCTATGAATATGTCTATGAACCTTCTTCTACTTTGATATTTAGATATAGTTTTTGCAGATTTATTTGTTCCTTTACATGTTCTACTTTATTTTTCAAATCTAATTTTTGTAGATCTACTTGCTCCTCTACATGTGCTACTTTGATTTTCAAATTTGGTTTCTGTAAAACTACTTGTGGAGTTGGTGCTTCCCCTTCTACTTGCTCTACTTTGATTTTTAGCTCTATTATTTGCAGATTTTTCTTTAAACATGTTTTATGCAAGAAGAATTTTAGACTTGACCTATTTTCCCCTACTTTCATTAGTAGATTTGTAGTTTTCAATGCTACATTACTAGAACCCAAAAACTATGAGTAAAGTTGCAATTGTTCTTCTATTTTAGTTCTTGGAAATGACATATTTAGAAAATATTACAAAGATTAAACCAATGTTTTGGTTTCAGTTTATGTATAAACTTAATTTTTCACTAAGGTTTTTTGGAGGGAATTATAAATGTTTTAGCATAGGAGGAATCTAGAAAAAAGTTTCCTTTGGAGGACTAATCAATGGATTTTTTCGAATACTCAAGCATTTGATGTCCTATTGATTTTTGGGCACAATGTTTTTGTTAGGATTCAGGTTATATTTATGAGTAGTTGCATGCCCTTCAATGTGATAAACAAACTCCCATAACCAAATGTTGTCTTTGAAATTTTCGTTATTACTTTTGTAAGACCAACCCTAATCCAACCATTGGATTTGAAACGATTTATGTTTTGCCCTTAATAATCTATTTCAAAAGGCACTTATAAACAAACACTCCATACTTGATAATAATATTAACCATTCCTTTATTTTTAGTGTAGTGCTTGAAGTTGTTTATTACTTTCCCATGACCAATGGGATGATATAGAAGTTCATTTTCTTTTAAATGCCAACCACTCTTGTGCCCCAAAACTATACACTAAATCAATATTCCATGTGAATAATTAAAAATAACTAAACAAATAAATTTAATACTAGGCGTTGGGCTATAGGAACATTTTAAAACTCTAGTAGCTTCACCCACAACTGTTCACAGATGTTGAGTTTATTTATTGGGGTGTCTAATTACCAAGCTTTGTTTAGTGAGGGGCATGTTTACCCTACCTTGCAAATAATATAAAAAAATCTTGTGGATTTGTCAATGTATGAATGCATAATCTACTTGGTTTTTTAAAACCTTCTAATTATTGGGTTTTGGTGTTTTCATGGAGATTTGAATTCCTTCTTTTTTAGGCAAAAACCCTAGTACCTAAGCTAGTTTGGCCAACAAGGTGCTTGATAATAATAATTATTATTTCTTGATTTATGTTTGATAATATTAAAAATACTTATTATATTACAATTTGACATTTATATTCAATAATAAAACTAATGTGCTTGAAAGTTTCTTTCAGATTTTCAACATCACAAACTTGTATTTTTTTCAAAAAATTCAAGAATTAAAAATAATAATAATTAATGCCTAACCAACCAAGGTACAACAATAGTTTAGAGAATAAGGTTTTATTTTACCATAATATTTGGATATAGATTTTCATTTTTTTTAATTACAAGAAGAATTAGATATTCATAATTTGAAAGTTTGTTGCTTATGTTTTTTCTTTTTTGGAGATTTTTTTTGGGGGGTTTCTTTTGTTTATAGTGCATAAAATTGTGTTAATTAGGGTTTATGGGCTAGCACATTTTGTTCCAGGTGCCTAATCTACTTTAATCCATAGTTATTTTTCCAAAGAGTCAAGGAAATAATGGTTTTGACAAGTATTATGGTATAGGCCACTGTTGGGTTGTGCTCGCAAAATGAGGTGTGAATTAGCTGAATTTTCAGGCTGGTTTTCACCCTTAAAATAGAGGGGCATCACAAATGGTGGTTCTTGCCCTAAAAATCAACAATTATCACAAATGGTGATACCTTGAATGAAAACCAACTCGTTGGTTCTTTGCGGGTTGAAAATCAACTTTGTAAGAATGGCCCGAAAGTATCTAGATGTTTAAGGAATGAAAAAAAATCATGGGTATTAGGACATGCCAAGTTTCAATTCTCAATAAAATGTGTCTATTTAACATCTAAGGTGTAGGATGGTTGGTAATGTCTATTAAGTTGATTTTTAGGTTAGGAGATTTTTAAAATTGATATTAGGGTTAGGGGCAGCACCACATTTAGTAATTGTGTGGTTAAAGATGTCATTTGTAGCCTTCACACTTCATGAATATAAATAGGGTCAAGCAAAATGTTTTGGCCCCACTTTTTTTTGTCATTTTGTTGTTGGTTGCTTGTTGTTTTGCCTAATTATTTTGTTTTGTTGTTGTGATTTACTATTTCACCGTATTCCTTCGCTTTGTTGTGTTGTTTTGATGTTGTGTCTTGTTGTATCACCTTACTGTCACACCTTGTTGCCCCACCTTGTTACGTCACTTTGTTATTTCACCTTACTACTTCACCTTGTTACATTGCCTTGTTACTTCACCCTATTGTTTTGCCTTGTGGCATCACCTTGCCAATTTGTCTTGTTGCATCACTTTGCTATTTCCCTTTATGGCTTCGCCTTATTGCATTGCCCTATTATTGTTGCTTTGTTTCATTTTGTTGAATCCCCTTATTACATCACCTTAGTATCGTTAAATACATTTTTGGCCCTTGTTGCTCCACCTTGCTTATTGCTTCCCTTTACTTGTTGTTTTGCACTTTAGTTTTGTTAAACCAATGTTCACTATTGGAAAACATGAAGGAAACATCTTGTGTGATTTGGTGAACTATTTTTATACATCATTATTAAGAGCTTAAGATCAAAGTATTTATATAGTTGTAAAGGTAGATACCAAAGGAAACTTCCTTTGGTATCTTTGGAATGTACACTAATTGTCTACAAATAGGAATATTAGTGAACTATCCTTCATATCCCTAACATTCCCACTAGTTGATTAGTGTTCCATACATGCATTAAAAATAATGTTTTGGTTTTCTAAGGTTTGTCTCAACATTCTTCTAAGATGGTATAGAAAGTTATAACTTTACTGTGTGTTTGTAAACATTTTGAATGTTGCATGGTGCTTTTTTTTTGGCTTCAAGGACCCACACCATTAATGTTTTGATCAAAGAAAATGTTTGTTTTGGGGTAGATGGGTATGCAACCATGCCAAGTGCATCCATACAAGATATATGTTTAGTTCAAGGAAGACTTTTGGTTAATATATCAATTGTCATCTTTGTAGTAGGAACATAAACTAATAGAATTTTTTAAACTAAAATTTAATCACAAGTGAAATGATATTGAGTGTCAATATGTTTGTTTCTTGAATGGAATTTAGGATTTCTAGTGAGGGAAAATATTGCACTTTGATTATCAGAGTAAATAGTGGTTGGTGCAATTTGAGGAAACCCTAATTCATATAGTAATCCAAATAGCTTGAACAATTGTTTTAGATAAGGCCATGTATTTAGATTTTGTACTAGATAAAACAACTATGGTTTTGTTTTGCTAGCCCAAGTCACAACACCACTTGCTAACATAAATTAATAACTTGAAGTGGATCATCATGTATCTTTATCATTTGCTCAATTTGCATCAAAAAAATTGTATAAAAGATTGCCATTTTTTTTATGTTGGTATTTAAGTCCCATGTTCAAGTTGGCTTCAATATATCACATTGTGCATTTTAATGTTTGCCAATGAGTGAATCTTGGATTGGATAAAAATTGAGCTAAGGAATTAATTGTGTAAAAAATATCTAGTCTTGTACTTACACTGCTATGCATTAAGTTGCCAATTGCTTGAGCATGAGGAATTAATGTCATTTGTTGTTTGTTTTTTCAAATTTGGGGGGCATCGTCCTTGGATAATTTTTTGTTGGCTTCAAGTGGTGTTAAAACTAAGTTACAATTAGACATGTTGTAGCATACAAATACATCTTGTAAATAAGTTTATTGCATGATCATGAACCATTTTTATGTGAAGTTTCGTATGATGTGAAGCCCCACATAAGAATTATTTCACCTTCATAGATCATGTTGAATTCCTTACAAGAATAATTTTTAATTCATTTGATAACTTGAGTTTAAGGGTGACCACAATGCCATCATCTACATAGATGGCCAACATTATGAAATCCACATTGACATAAGACTTGATATAAATGTTGGGATCAACTTTGGTTCTTTTGAAGTTGATGTTGAGAAGGAGAGTGTCAAGCCTTTCATACCAAGTTTGAGAAAACTGTGTCAACTCATAAATGGATTTTAGCAATTTACAAACAATGTTGGGTTAATTGGGAGGTGTTAAACCTTTTGATGTTTCTACATAGGTGTCTTCATGCAAGATACCATTTTAAAATGTTATTTTGACATCAAATTGATGGACTTTGTAATTGTAGTGGGCTGCCAAAGCTAAAAGAATTTGAATAAAATTTATTTTGACTATGCTTGTTGGATTGGAGTAGGCTTAAGGTTCATTAAAGTTTGATGGAGTAAAACTTTTGGGGTTTTATTTTTGTGTGATGATCACACTTCAATTGTTTCAATCAATCGGGATGGCTTTTTACATTTCTCATCGTGAACGACTTGTATTAAACATTTGTCATTGTGCATGACTCTGCTCATGTGTTGTTTGATCATTTCTCCCACTTCTTGAGGTGACAACCATTTCCTCTTGGTCATGAATATTCAAGCTTGAAAATTCTTCAATAAGATCAAGGTTTGTACTATTTTACAAGGTAAAAAAATGAAGAATTTGATGTAAATTTGTTGTATAATAGATTCAATTGGGGAATTTGGAAAAGTGTTTAGTTGTGATTGTGAATTTAATTGAAGTGTTGGGTTTGTCATTGGCTTCAAAAAATTGGGGTCAAAAACAAATTTTTCTTCTTGAACTTCCATATTTGATGGACAATGCATTTGTGCATCATAAATGGATGATTCATCAAATTTCACATCTTGAAAAATTATGATTCTTCTATTTGATTTGTCCATTAATCTATTTGCTTTAGATTTTTCACTATAACCTGAGAAAATACATTTTATGGAATGAGGGTTTAATTTTTGTCTATTTTCTTTTGGACTTAAGGCAAAAGTTTTGTAGCCAAAAAATTTCAATTGTGTTAATGTGGGCTTTATTCTATACCATACTTCGAAAATGTTTTTTTATTTAAAGCTTTTGTGAGACTTCTATAAATTGTAAGTAATTGGAAATATTTAATGTTTCACCCCAATATGACTTAACAAGATTAAAATGGAAAAAACATTGCTAGAACAATGCTTACTAAAGTTCTATTTTTCCTTTCATTGACACCATTTTGCTAAGGACTATAAAGAGTAGTAAATTGTCTTGTTATCCCATGATCTTGACAAAAAATATTAAAATCATTAGACTTGTATTCACCTCCATTGTCCAACCGTAAGATTTTGATTTTCTTATGAGTTTGAATTTCTACTTGTTTTTTTAAATGTTGAAACTTTTCAAATGTTTATGATTTATGTTTCAACAAATAAATAGTAGTATTTATCATCATTGAAAGTTATAAAATATGGACATCTCGTGTGAATATGTGTTTGAAAAGGACCACAAATATCACTATGAATAATTTCTAATATTTCCGTTGCCCTTGAGGTACTTTCTTTCAAAAACTTAACTTTATGTTGTTTTCCTTTAACATGTGAAGGACATTGAATTAAACTTTTTTTCATCAAAGGACTCCACACCTTTGGACATAGATTGTATTTCTTTCAATCTTCTTTGATTGATATGACTTAATCCCATATGCCATATATTTGCTTTATTCATATCTACTATGACTAGATTAGCATTTTCATTCATCTTTTGCTTGTTAGTGACCTTAGCTTATATAGATCAACTTCAAGAATACATTGGGCTATTTTATTTCCTTTATAGTTTTTCAATATATGTTTACCATATTTTTATAATGATTTATCATCTTGCTTGGTCAAGTTGCATGGTTGAGAATAAGTTTTTTCAAAGGCTAGGCAGATGCAATACATTTCCCATTTTTTTTATTTGACCATTATTCAATTTAATAGACACATCCCCTTGGCCAATTATTTGGTGTGTGGTGTTGTCCCCTAAGAACATTAGTTGTCCTTTCTCCCATTTATTATATGTCACAAAGGACTCTTTGTCATGTGACATGTGTTGGGTTACCCTAGTATCAAGATATGAAATATTATCATTTCCACCTTCAACTACCATGGCAACAACAAATCTTTTTTTTGTCTTTAGTAGCAATATTTGATTACATCTTTGTTGTTTTTTCAGCATTAATTTTTATTTTGCAATATTTAATTGCATGACCAGGTCTTTTGCAATGGAAACACTTCATCTTTTTCTTTGTTTCTAGTCTTTAAAAAATAGATGTTGAGGCATTTTCTATTTCTTTCCCCTTAATTTTTTTGTGAACTTCAACCTTTCCTTTCCAAGCTCAATAAGTTTCTCACCTTTCATTTTTATTATTTAAAAAAAATTTATGTTTGTGATTTTTTTCATTTTGTGTATATGTTTTATTTACTTTCATTGCAATTTTTCTCTCCCTTTCATTATTCTTTGTTAACATATATGTGCAAAGGTTTTTGGCTACTAAAAATAATTGCATGTTTTGCACTCATTATACATTTACAGTTATTTCATGATGTATATGAACAAACAATTTTATAAATGATTGTAAATTTTTGAGCTCTATTTTCTTTGCTCTACATAGTTCATTAAATTAAAATATTATAACATAACCCTTTTGTGAAACACATTTAGTTTTGGTGGCTTGATCCCATCAATATTCTTTTGTGAAAAATGTTTTATTTGGAAATGGAATCACCAAGTGAAAATGAAAATGTAACAAGAATTGAAAATGAGTTTTGTAAAATTCTTCCCAATGAAGTTTCTATGGAAAAGGAACATATGATAAAAGCTTTAGAAGAAAATTCAAGTTTTCAAATAAAAACTAGCTCCATTCATGAAAGGATGTAAGTCAATATTGAGAAATTGCATGCTCAAAGAGTATTTTGGAGACATCATAACAAATTTGCATTATATTGGGTTCTTTACCATGTAAATGATAATAGGTAGTGGATAAAAAAATTCCTTGAGTTATGTATTGCATGTTTTGTTACAATAGTCCAATTAATGCATTTAGTTTGGTAAAAACTCAAATAAGGAAATGAATAATTCATATTATAAAACCAATGGAATAATGGCCTTGAAAAAACATGTGGATGCAACTCATGTTGTGATTGCAAAAAAATGTGAGGGGGAAATCCTTCCAAAAGATCTTTTCAAAAACAATGATGTGCAATAAAAATAATTCTTACAAGATCTTGGCCTTTTGGTTGTCAAAAGTCACTTACCTATTCAAATTGTGAAGAGTATATGGTTAAAGCATGTTGCAATGCACTTATGTCCAAGAGTTATGTTTCATTCAATAAAGTTTTATTCACAAGAAGTGTTGCCCAATTTCATGGAGAAGAAAAAATAAGAATATGTTTTGCCAAAATTTGTAGAATCTTATTATACCGCAACAAGTTTTAATTTATGGATTTCAAAAGGGAACACATGACATTTTTGCTCTAGTGATAATTTAAAAAAAAGGTTGATTGGCAACCGAAACATATCACAATAGGTTTGTTTGATGCAAGTGAACTACAAGACAAGTTTTGGTAAGAAATTTAACTACATTGCTAGATGTGTATGGATTACAAAAGAGATCGTTACTTATGTTTAAAATGAAAGGGCAAACTTGAATGCAATAAAACAATGGCACTAAAGTTTGTGGCTAGTTGTGAGACTTTGGGTTTGAATGAAAGTTTTTCAAGTATATGTTTTTGCCTTGAGTTTTTCGAAACATGCCATATGGGAAAATACAGGATTTTTTTTGCAAAAACTTCAAATGTGTGTCCATTAAGGCTTTTCAATTAAATCTGCAAAAAACACATAACATGGCCCGAAAATCCAGGAAAAAAAAATGGAGCAAAATTTGTATGGATTTTGGAATTTTCCTAGGAAAGTTGAACATTTGAACCAAGATTTAAAAATCTTCAAATTTTGGTATCTTCATTCCTCTCATGAACAAGGTATTCTTATTATGAGGAATAAAATACAAAATCATTATATTCTACACCTGTGAAATGTTATCATCACTTACATCCATTGGTAGATAATGGGAATGCTTTTGTAAAGGGGCCATTCAAAATTGCAATCCAAATATTTTTGAAATGTTGCTAACAAAAGTGAACCAACCAAAGAACTATTGATATTAAAAAAATATCAAATGGATGGAATGTCCTTTTCAATGGTGGCAAAAACATGAATCCATGTTCCTTACAATGGGGTTTTTTGCTTGCCAAATATTAAACATTGTGAAGTCACAAATAAAAACTAAGAAACTTTTTTCTTTAGTTGATATACTCACCAATTTTAAGAGATGTCATTACAATTAAAGAATTTTAAAAAGTTAATATTTGTTAACAAGAATTGGTATAATGATCTAAGAGTTGGTTGCAAAGCACCTTTTAATTTAGTAGAGATCATTGAAATGAATGTAGACTTAAAAAATGAGTTGGAGGAATTTGAGACTAAATTTGAAAGGGAAGAAATTGTGGACATGTGAAAGTTTGGAAAAAAACTTGATTTTCCTTGTCAAAAGTTTTGTGGTAGTTACATGTTTTTATTTTAGTTACCATGGTTATTTTAAGTAATTGAAGATAATTGGGGTTAGAATTGGTTCAAGTGGGAATGTGGTTTCAAACATTTTGTGTTTGGGATATAATCCTTTTGTGCGAGTAAGTGGTGTCAATCATCAGTTTAGATGGATGTGTTAGGTTTATGAAGTGTTATGTTATTTTGTTTATGGAAGTTGATAATGATGGTTATAGGCGCTGACATTGGAGCGCACAACATCCCATTTTCCATTCTTTGGGCTAATAATATTGATTATTTTAATTTTTGTGAATTAAAAAAATCTCAATTTTTATAATCTTTATGTTGATAACCTAGTTGCGGGAACTGCCCTTGAAACCCACTGGTTAACAAATTTGTGAAAACTGGCAATGTGAGAACCAGGTAGGTAGTTTGATTTCCAATTTCCTTAAACCCTAGCTGGTTCTCTGAAGTAGTTTATAAAAATTCAAAAAAAGAACTTGCCAGTTTCTTTAAAACTAGGTTAATGACCAGAACCGGCAGTTCTCATGAAAAAGAGAGAACCACCAAACACAGGTATAGGCCACACTGGACTCATTCCACCTAGGAACTTGTCAAGCCTGGTAGCGTGAGATGGTGTTCTAAGAGCTTGGTAGGGTGAAACAGTGTTCCAAGAACCTGGTAGAGATGGCATTCCAAGAGCCCAGTAGGGTGAAACAGGGTTCCAAAGATCCTCGTAGAGATGGGCTTCCAAGAACCCAGTAGGGTGAGATGGCATTCCAAGAACCTGGTAGAGGTGATGTTCCAAAAGCCCGATGGGGTGAGATGGCATTCCATCAGATGGTATGCATAGGGCCAGTTTCACACTTTTTTCCAAGTGTCTTCCCAGCCTCTGTGGCCAACACTTGACTGACCAATCAAAAGCCCCCTGTTAAATCAGTCGGCTATGCGTTATACCCATAGAACCCACACCCAACAAGATACTGGAACTGTAATGTGTCAGCACTGTACTGTCTCCACTCTCTAACCCTGATGCCTAGATATGAGCGCTATCAGGTGTGTCAAGTCCATATGCAAGTCCCATTCATTCTTCAGAAGTCAAAGTCTCTTGAACAATAGTGAAAAAAGAATTATATTCTTACATAGACAATTGATGTTGGTCACTCTGTAAAGCATCAAACCACTGACTGTGTCTTGAGGGCAAATAAAATCAAGCCCAGCTCACATGCATCTCTGTTCCCAGTAAGATTTGATCCCTGGCAAGCTGTCCAAACTTGGGGTTACACAGTGAATGACAACAACCCATCAAACTCTGAGGGAAGCGATTGGGTCCCTAAACCCATAAACCCTACACCCTACACCAAATTTTTACAACCCATAGACTCTGCAGGAAGAGATTGGGTCCCTAAACCCATAAACCCTACACCCTACACCAAATTTTTACAACCCATAGACTCTGCAGGAAGAGATTGGGTCCCTAAACCCATAAACCCTTAACTGTACAACCCAAATTTTGGAAAATTCTGAAAGCTAATCCTTCTGCATCAAATTTCAAGACAGGCTGGAAGGGACGTAGAACTTCAGAAACCTCTTTTATTACCACCATGGAATGATCTGTCAAAGGAAAAAGATTCAGTCAGAGTACTTATGCCACAAATTCCACAGGAATCCAACTAGAAGACCAGACTTGCCCAGAGATTGATTGATCATCTACCTTCCTCCAACATTCCAGTGATGAACACCCAACCACTCAATGGTTGTCATGAGCTTCAAACCATCTTCCAACCAAGTCTCTCATGTAACAAATTTTCAGATGTACAACAGCCTGAGGCCATCACTCTTAAGAAACTCTTGTTCAACATGACAGTTTGCTGCGCTACCAAGAAGATCCTCACATACCCAGATTGTCATTGACTAGAAATGTAGGGCAGCTGGCTTCCCTGACAGTTTGGTGTCACAGAAAGGGCACTTCTTAGTCTTCTCCCAAATATTAACAGCACACTCAACACATGCCCCTGCATGGTTGCATGGCCTGAAACATGCTCGTTGCTTCAACTCTTTGTTGTTGCCACCTTTCTTCCGTTTTCTCTTAGAATAGCTGCCTTCCAGTTCCTCTGCGCAGATAGCACACTCAAATTTCTCCAGAACTCGTGAGATCCTCTCCTGTTCATCTTTTAGAGCACTATGGAATGTCTTCTCAAGTGCAGCTTTTTCAGTCTGCTGTTGTCTCAAAGCTTCCTTTTTGTCTTTTTGGAGTTGTCTTGTCTGCTCCTTGAGTGCATGCACTGCCTGTGTAGAAAAACAAACATAACACTCTCATTTGTATTAATAATTTTGCTTGACAGATGTCTGAGAAACACTCAGAACATTTGAGCTCAATGTTTGTTGGAACATTCAAGCTCAACCTCAAATTACCAGGCGAACAAACATCCCAATCCAAAATGCAAGGAACAGAAACAGATCAAGAAGCAAAACAGATTTGTTGTACTCTCATGGCCGTATTGAGATGAATGGCTAGTATGTTTTTTTGTTCTTCAAATTTCCGACTCTCTTTTTTCAACTGTCGTTTCTCTTTATGAACTTTGTCTTCTGCCTGCAATAAGCATACGACTTCTAGTCAGACACTCAAAATATGCACACAGAAATCTGCACCTACAGTTGAGCAAGATTTACCTGTCCAGGCCATCAATTTAAAATTGAAAAAACACTATCCACAAACAATGCAATATCTGATAGACATATTTTGTCTGGAAGATAGGCAAAGAATTTGCACCAAGTCTCAGAGAGAGATTGATAAAGAGAGAAATAATGACATGATGTACTTACATGTACTGCATGTACAAGACTTTGAAGCAGTTCTGTCTGTCCATCCAGTGACTGCTTTGATTTCCAAGAATCCCTGGACTTTGAATCACCCCTTGAATAATAATCCTGGGGCAAAATGTCAGAATCTTTTGACTTGGCATCCCCCGTGTCCTTTGACTTTGATTGCATTGGAAGTTTCGTGGAGGAGTCATCCTCTTTTTCTTTGCCTGCTCTTCTTGCCCTTTTCCCATTTCTGTTGAGCTGCCCATCAGCTGCCACCTTGTTGTTCTTCCCTTGTACCGACTGCTTTGACACTAACTTGTTCCAGACCTAAAAAAACAAAGAAACACAATTTTATGCAGGAAGCATTTATTATTGTTTCAAGCTGACAATTCAATTCTTTCTTTAAGAAGAGCATCCAACCAGGGGCTACTTATCCAGAGAAAATGAATTTGCAAAAGAAGTGGGAAGCAACTCTTGCTATTGTCTAACACAGGAAAAATGTGTGAAGGAAGGGGTTTGTTTTGTACACAGCTTTCAGAATTTGGGGTTACAGACAGAGAGGGGATGATGATGATGATGCTCACAATCTCTCTGTGGCCAGAATTTGGACCTCTGCACTTGGTACATCTACAGATTCTCTTTGTGGATCGAGAGGGGCTCATGTCCTCTGTTGATGATGGCCATGGCACATTCTTCATCTTGCCTCCTTCCCTTGGCAATGCTGCTGCTTCTAGATCATTTGTATCGAGGAGTGTCAGTTCCAGCTTCTTCTTCTGCTGGCTCCCTAGTAACAACCCAGGCCCTAGTAGGATTGCAGAAGAGACTGTCAGCGCCTGCATCAAAAGGAGAGTCTAGAGATGAGGGGGAAAAAAAATCTACACTTGCTTGCTTGATTCACTGGCACAGACCTGCTTCAGCAATTGGCTTGGCAGCAGATTCAGTCACCACCTGCAGGTTGTTGTTGCTCATCGCATTCTTGTTTGGCGTGACAGAGCCGGCGGCCTTGGCTTCCGATTGTTGTTGTTGTTGTTGCAGCAACTCGTTGTTGTTGTTGGACACCCCCTGCTGCTGATGACGACGACGACGACTGGCGCTGGAATCGCTCTCACTACTACTACTGCTGCTACTGGCCTCCCTCTTCTGTCGCTTTAGGCCCCGCCGGCCACCACCTTCACCATCATGCTGCTGCTGCGGCTGCTTCTTGGCCGTCAAAGACGACATGGAATCCGACGACCCGGTGTTTAACGAGGTCACTTCTTTCGACATATTTTCTGCTCATGAGTCCTCCCCCCCACCCCCCAAAAAACAAAATCCACAAAATTTCGATTATGCGAAACAAGAACCCGAAAAAATGTCGCCTCAGATACATACGTAAAATGAAAATCTTTCCGCGCAAATCAAGAGAGATTTCGCTTGCACTCGCGCTCCACAGACAGAGAGCGAGAGAGAAGAGAGATGCACTAAGTCGCAAGCGATGCGCGCAGTTGCCGCCCAACGGACGCACAGTTTGGTGGCCGAACTCTCGCTCTCTTCTCACTCCCTCAACCGGCGCCGGGCGGGCGGGCGAGCGGGCGGACTGGTCGGACGGACGGGCCCCCCGGTTCATAGTAACTGGATAAAACGTAAAACTTAGCGACCAATAGGATGTCGCTATTGGAGGGTGAAAACCGGCGTTGTGCGGGTACCCGATTTCAGTTCCGGGTCCGGGTCCGGTTACCCGGAACCTAACTGGAACCGGGTCCAATCTGTGGAACCGGGACCAGGTGTAAGGGGGTTAGGGGAACCGGATTGGAACCGCCCCCGCCCTTTCCCCGTGGGGTTTTTTTTTTTGGATTTAAAAAGCAACTGGAACCAGGCTTGGTTCTTTAGTGGTTCAAATAATTGGAATCGGAAATGTTTTTTTTTGAAAAAACTCGGTTTTGGTTCCAATCTTAGGATTTGGGGTTTAAAGTTCTCATTAGGGTCTGTTGTTTGAAGTTTTCAGTTTTGAGTTGAAGTGCTGAAGCTCAAAGCTATCTTTTCTTTTGTCTTGTTACATTTTTCTTCTTGTCGGTGGTGTTCTTCACATTGGTGTTCTTTTTCATGTTAAGGTTTCACGCCAGTGCTCAAGGTGTTATTTTTCATGTTGGTTTGGTGGTTTTTAATTTTCATGTTATGGTTGTGGGTGTTGTTTTTCAAGCTCGTGTGTTGTAGGCCGCCATTATTAGGTACGTTATCACTTTTTTTCTTTTGTCACATTACAAATATTTTTGTTGTTACCAGGTGTTGTGCATAGTTTTATTTTTTGGTTGTTTTTTTTTGTTCTTGGTTGCTTCCTTCCGGCCATCGTTGTGGTTATTTTCTTGTGTTCCTGGTTGCATTATTTTTTACCATTGTTGTGGCCATGGTCATCCTTTTCTATTCCTAGTTGCGTTCCTCTTGAACATCGTCATGTTTTCTTGTGTTCTTGATTTCGCTTCTCTTGGCTATGGTTGTGGTCATCCTTTTGTGTTTTTGGTTGCGCTCCTCCTGGCCATCATCATGGTTGTCTTCTTGCATTCTTGGTTGTGCTCTTCTTGGCCATTGTTGTCATCCTTTTGCATTTTTAGTTATGTTCTTCGTAGCCATTGCCATGGTTATGGTCATCATTTTGTGTTCTTGATTGCTTCTTCTCGGCCATCGTTGTAATCCTTTTCTTGTGTTATTGGTTGCCTTTTCTTGGCCATCGTCGCGGTCCTTTTCTTGTGTTATTGGTTGCCTTTTCTTGGCCATCGTCGCGGTCCTTTTCTTGTGTTATTGGTTGCCTTTTCT
>Ga0116228_10002157_pt1 | contig 16892 bp, 9 predicted proteins | sample S1TSphfallax_2_FD_89694 | JGI IMG/M metagenome (GOLD analysis project Ga0116228, IMG submission 89694) | Host-associated microbial communities from peat moss isolated from Minnesota, USA - S1T2_Fc - Sphagnum fallax MG | ecosystem: Host-associated > Plants > Peat moss > Unclassified | place: USA... | reverse complement strand
TTTATGAGTGAGGATGGGAGAACAATTGATACTGTATGTTGGATTTGGTACAACCTGTTTATTTTATTAGTGAAATTTTGCTAGAAAGAGAATTTTAATTTTTTTTTTTGAAAATGAAGTGATTTTGGAAGTTTTCAGTTGCTAGAAGTGAAAATATGCGTATAATTAAAAATGCCAGATTCCCTAAATTTGGTTTATATGGTAGCCAATAATATGAAAGGATGATTAAAGATTTGTATTTCATATGTGATTGATAGCCAGATTTGGCTAAATCTTCATCGGGGGCAATTGCCACTTTTTCTACATCTTCCTATTTATGATTGTCACTTTGGTTGCATACTCAAATTCCTGATGTGATAGCCTAAACCATTGTTGGGTGTATATATGGTTTTAGACATACCCTTCGTGTAAGAGTAAATGAAAATTGAAACTTATTTACACCTTGTTTATAGTGTAAGAAATTTCATCCACACCCATTTGTGTAATTATAAAACCATGAAAATTTATTTTGAGCCTTGTAAAATCATGTAAATGTAAATGATTTACATTTATTCGTCCATTTGTAGTGGAGGCATAAAAGAAGCAAATAGGTAGTTTTTTTTTTTTCAAAAATCCAGTGGGGGGAAAAAAAATAATAGAGGTGGGAATATATATATATATAATATTGTGAATTGTGCATGAGTTAATAACAAATAATGAGGTGGGAAGAGTGCAAGGTGGAAGAAAATTTGATGATGAACTAAGTTAAGAATAAAAAAATTAATAAGCAAATGAAGTGGGGCAAGATGCCCTCAAGAATGTTCACTCAAAATATTTCCCAATAGCATTACATTTTGTCCCATATCCTTTGCTCAAAAGTGTGGACTTGAGCTATTGTACATACTTGAACTAAAGCCAAAGTTTTCCAAAGCACCATACCTATAGATAATAAACTTATACTTGGAAAGCATTAAAATATTGAAGGTTTTTTGGTAAATTCAATCAAATTGATCTATTGCAAATGAACACCGGGCTTTGGGATGCACCTACATCAGGATGCACCACAACTAATAAACATGGATTGCAAATGGGATCCAAACACCACAAATTATAGTTGTAATGGATTGTTGTATGCCAATAGATAAAATGATGTCTTGTTAAATTAATAAATATATTTTAAAATAATTTGGATTCTATGTAAATGTCATTTTGAATCTTACAAACTAACTATAACATGTATCTAAACTACATTTAATTTTTAAAAAAATCAAAAGAAATACATAAAATCATACGATTGATTTCAAACTTTGTGTACAACAGAAACATGCCCCATTCTATGAAAATACATGTTCATTGGATGAACTTGATGAAAAACCAAATCATACAAAAATGTCAAAATTCTGAAAGTTTGAAGGAAAGGGATGTAAGGCAAAGGACTTTTTTTTTATAACCATTTGACCAAAAAAATATGTTCAATGGGTTCAAAATGTGTAGCTTTAGGTGCAAGTCACATGTATAGAATTAATGTTGCCAAAAAACATGTTTGGTTGTCCATTGAAACTCATTTTGGGATTTTTTTGGATTTTCTATGTTTCTAACTATAAACCAAAATATTCATATGCAATTATGTATGAATGTGAAAACTCACCATTTTCACATGAATTATCTTAAATTATACTAATCAATTTTCCTCGCTTAAATTTGTTTCAAATAAATGTATTTGCAAAAAGTAGCTCAACAAAAGTCCTAGAGTCTTTTTTTCTTTTTTTTGGGTACCCCAATCATGAACCATTTTGGTTATTTTGTCATAAGTGTGGGGTTTGGCTCAAGCTAGGCATTGCATATGTTACAATGCAAGGATGTTCTTTTTATGTTCACTACATGTGCATTTTAGGATTTTGTAGAGCCAAGACCATGTGCCAATTTTCCTTTGCATGTGTTGAAAACTTGGTGTTTACGATCTATGGAAAAAATCAAGGATGTGGAGGTGAAGCATGCAATATTTGATTTTGCTTGCACATAATGATGTTCATGTCCATCAATCTTTGGGAAACCATTGAATCTTTCAAGGAAATAAAAGGGGAAAAGGTGGTGGAATGTTTTTATACCTATAAGCCTAATGATGCATGGACCAAAATGTTTTGGGCTTATTTTTGCCAACTTGGTATGTACCTCCATCATTCTCAAGTATTTGTTTTCATTTTTAATACTAGATATAATACAAGTTGCATCAGCTTGGGTTATTTATTCCAATTACAACCTAACCCTTATATGCATTATGGATCTCCATGCAAAATTATGAACAATTGGCCTTTGCCAAATTGCCACATTCAAATAAAAACCCATGCCAACATAAAATCTTACCATGGGGCCTTGAAATGTTGATTTTCTTTTGATACAAAGGGTCTTAAAAGGTGTCACATCAACTAGTTGGTGTGGAAATTAACTATAACTATGGCATAACATTATATCCACCGAGTACAGATGAAAAAATGAATGTTCATAAAAACAATATACAATGAAATAACTTATGACAGCAAGTGTAGAAAAAACATTGTTGATTTCACACACCAATGTGCTTCAACCTACCTTTGAAGGCAACAATGGTGATGATGTTTGGATGGTACAAAACTAAAAGCATCTAGATTTCATTTACAAAGTTCTAGCCCCTTTCACTAAATATGCATGTTACATGTGTGAATGGGCATTGCACAATAATTTGTGCTAGCCTCAAGTTATTGTTCTCCTAACATGTATCGACCTTACCAAGGAAAATATCATCAAATATTGTGGAACATGGTATGGAACCAATTGTGATGGTTTCAAATCAATGTTTGCATATCCAACATATTTCCAAAGTTTGGCAATGGTTATTTGGAAGATGAAGATAACAAGGACCATGGTGAAAAAGTTGATGTCATTGACATTGGGGGGGCTCACATCCATGGATGACAATGGTCCCAATGTGTATGAAGCTATCACAAATTGTGAACCAAAGGGTCATTTGCCCCCATGGAGTAAGGCCTATTTTTATTACAAAATACAATGGTTGAAATCATTTCTAAATGCAAGGAAAGTGGTCTTGTACTTTGTGATCATGCAACATCACTACTACAAGTTGTTGCATCAAACATTCCAAACATTTGTTTGACACAAGCCAATGAATCAATGCACATGGCCATTATTTTTAATCAAATGGAAGATGGCTTGGAAAATTCAATTAGTTAATTGAAAAACTAACTTGAAACTATGTTAAAACATGTAATTTCTTACACCAAGAGGACCAAAAAGTATAAGAGGATTTCACATTCATACTTGCCACCAAAATAATATGTGGTGTTGAATCCATTCATGGAAGATGGTCATGCAAAACTTGTTTTCACATGCACACCTCAATGTTTCAATTGCCAATTTTTCCTTTCCACGAAGCATTAAATTCCTACCCATGCATTCAATGCTCAAAAATCTTGCAACAAATATACATGATGTGAGTTATAACATAAGAAACTTTAACTATTGACTACAAAGGTTTCCGCAATACTCATCTACTAAAGGTGCACGTAAAAAACCCAATGAAGGTTCAACATCACTAAATGCCCATAATGCAACATTAATTACCAAGAAAAAAGGAATATTTTCATGTTAATATTAATATGTAATGCCCTAAGTGGTTGGATATAACATATTTACCACCTTTCCTTCATTGGCGTAATATAAATAGGCATTTGGCTAAAAATTGTGCTTATATATTGTCCTAAAGGTATTGCACAACCACAATATGAACTAGAGGGTTTGCAATACCTTGATAAGGGTGATATAAATAGGCCCAAGGTTAGGTATTGTGTTAATATATTGTCATGAGGATATTACATAGACCCAAGAAAATCTAAAGGTTATGGATAAATAACCATCGTTGTTAAAAACCAACAAAATCCAATGATAATTTGCGCATCAAGGTAATAGAAATAAGCCTTAGGTTAGATAATGTGTTTACAAATTACTATGAAAGTATTGCACACACCCAATAGAATATAAAGCGTTTGCAATACCCTAATCGAGGTAATATAATAAACCTTAAGTTAAATATTATGTTTACAAATTATCATTAAAGTATTGCACACACACAAGAAAATCCAAAGGGTTTGTAATACTTTAATCAAGGTAATATAAATAAGCCTTGGGTTAAATGTAGTGTTTACATATTGTCATGAAGGTATTGCACACACACAAGATAATCCAAAAGGTTTGCAATACCTTAATAGGGTAATATAACTTGATTACACTTTTGAAACAAAATTTCAATATTTTTCAAACATAAAGAATTTCATTAAATGACCCTAAACCATAGGGTGTAGTCACATTAACATGTATCATAGTTGTAACCACTGTTTAATTTTGTGTATTTCAGATTAAAAAAAGAAATGTATTACAAATGGATTTTTAATCCAATTTTATTTTCAATATATTGGTATACAGATCAGAAAAAATTAAATCAATTTTATGAATAAAAATACACAAAAACATTTTTATGTGATGTAATTAGTGCTTTTAAGTAATAATTAAACATTGATAGAAACACAAAACACAACTTGATTTTTTTTCCATGACTTATTTTGGCAAATTTTTAATATGAAATCTTAACATAATAGTATTAGCAAAACTTTGAAGGTTTTTTAATACATTAAAATGATCTATTGAAAAGATTTCAAGAATATTTTTGAAAAACAAGTGAAAAACACATGTCTAAAGGGATAGGTGTGGCTCCTATAAGCATGGTCGGACCTCATAATGCAATAACCTCATCTATCATTAAATAATCAATTAAACATGAATTTAGACATTAAATTGATGTATGCAAAATATGCCTAATGTATTATGTAACCAACTACAACCATACAAATTTTCATACATTCATATTGAATGAAAAATGAAAGAACAAAATGTTGCATGATAAAATATTGATGTCAGGCCATAGTAGTGACATACTCTCAATTCGATTCAAACATACGCGTATTTTACATATTTTTGGGCTTTTAAAAAAATACTTAAAAATACTTTATACAAAGGTCAATTTTCAAGCCTTTGTATTTTTATAATGATTTTTTTAAAATACTTGAAAATACTTCTTTTTGAGCACCTTTGAGAAATACTTGTATTTCGTATGTCACTACTATGTGTCAGGCACCATGGTACAAAAAATGCATAAGTTCAAAATATGTCCAACATCTGTATGTTTATTTTAAAAGCCCAAAATCAATTAATTTTTTTGAGATTTGTCCACTACAAGCTACTCAATGTCATGAATAGAAGGAGTTGACATGCCATTCACCTTCTTGTAGTTTATTGCAAAATCTTGTGCCTTCTAAGCATGGTGGCACATGAACAACCAACAATTGGCCAAAACCACTTACACAACCATGACCCACAGAACCCTCCTTGACATTGTTTCGAAGCCTATGATGACAACAAACACATGAATGAATATAATGAATCTTGTATCTCAAATGCAATGCAAAAATACATGTGATTTTGAATGTGTAAGAATTTACCGTTCACAAATCATTTCTAATTCATGGTATTGTGTAGGCAAGCAAATCTCTTGGTGTTGCGCTATATTATTGTAAGTTATCTTTCGGTTTTAGATGTCCTAGGTGCCCTTTAAGGCCTTTACACAAGTGGCTTGACTCCTTCGAATGACTAAGCCAAGTTTTCATCTCACTCCACCTTGGAAATTACATGGGGGGGATGAACCGTAGACCCCATGTAATGATGCCAAGAAAAGTGAACAAGGTAAAGGAGGCTAATTTGACCAATGTGGATTTTAGAAGTTGTGAGGTTAGTAATGCAACAAAACTAAAGTTGGTCCCACTCAAGCTCAACATGCTTCTTGGCCCAATCAATCACCTTGTGTTTGTTATGATGAAGTCGAGCCAAGGGGTTGTTCAAGACCCATGCAATCATGGTTGCATGGTCTTAATGCCTTAACCCCTCATGCTAAGTAAATGGATGCCCAAACTTACTAAGCTTTGTGAGAATATCATGTTCTACCTGTAAATGACATATAAGGTTATACTCGTTGGTGTATGTTGCATTGCAATCATCTGTCTTACAAACAAACTTACCTTCATCCAATGTGTACCCCCTTTTTGGTAACTTTGGGGGGGCATATTTTCCTTTGCAACAACAAACCCCAAAATAAAAAACCCAATGAAGGTATTAACATTATGGGTGAAAGTTTTAAAATGCACAATGAGGTTATTACAACCACTATAATGCTTGAAACATGTAAATGAAAACACAATAAATTGCCCAAAGCATTAAGGTATTGCACCTTGAAGCTTTGCAAAAAAACCCCACCCACCCTTTCACATGGAGAGAGAGTGTGGGCACAAAAATTTAATTAATAAAGTCAAATTTTCACCTATAGGAGGGAGCAAAATAACATGTTACATGTGTTACTTTATTGAAGGAGGAACTTCTTGCACATTTTCTTTTACCATGTAACAACAACTTTTCAACTCCAACCTCCATTGTAATACAATGTGGAGATGTTGTAGTTTTTTATTCAACATTGGATACCACCATATCCTACATAATAAACATCAACTATGTCATGATGCTCCTCCATCGTCACCAATTGAACTACTACATTTTCCAACTCAACATTGGTTACCACTACATCCACCAATGCAATTATTTTGTCAACATTTGCTTCTTGATGCTCCTCCATTATCACCACTGAAATTACTAAAATTTATACTTTAGCACCTTTCATTGGCTCCTCCATTGTTAATGTTACTATTGATATTAATTCAAAAGGTGTTTTAAAATTTGTGACAAAGGATGGTGTAACCCAAAAATAAAAAGGGACCAATGCATTAATGTTGGGTCACTCAAGCCTAAACATGTACTTAATTTTTCGAACTTTGGAAAAGTTTGAAAATAACTTAGAACAATTTACATAATTTTGAAAATTTCAAAATTGCAAATAGAAACTGATGGCCAACAAGTTGAATGCATATTATCATTATTAAAAAAATGAAATAAAATTAATACCTAGTGGTCACCATGTGGTAAATAATGGAAATGAAAGACTCAAAAGGACTTGAAGGATTTAAAAGAGGGCTCAGACAGGATAATTGAATATTGTGTAGATCACAAAAGAAAAAAATGAAATAAAGCTAATACATGGTGGTCATTAAATGATAGATAATGAAAAGGAACGACTCAAAAAGGATTTGAAAGATATTAAACACTTCCAAAATAAAATAAGTTTTAAGAGGATAATTTGAATATTGTGTAGATCATGAAAGCAAAAAATGAAATAAAATTAATATATGGTGGTCACTAGGTGATAAAGAGTAAAAATGGAGGACTCAAAAAGATTTAAAACATTTAAAACATTTCCAAAATAAAAGAAGGCTTAAGAGGATAGTTTGAATATTAAGTAATTCACCCAAAAAAATTGAAATAAAACTAATATCAAATGGTCATTAGGTGATAAAAAAATGAAAATGGAGGACTCAAAAGGATTTGAGGGATTTAAAATATTTCCAAACTAAAAAAAAGAAGTAAAAAAATATCCATCATTTTTGATAAATTTATTATATAAAATAAAACAATAAATTGTGTCATACAAAATAAAAATTAAGAAACTTGGACTGGAAGTTTGAAAGCCAAACAAAATCATCATTTGCTAACATATTATTATTAACACACAATAATTAAAACACACAATTACATCGGCACTTTCTAAAAATAAAAATCCAACTAGAGAACATTGTTTTTTGCCCTTTAGAACTACAAACAATAATCCGAACCAACTACAAGCAAATTTCAATAATTGGATAAGTAAACATAATTTAAGGGTGAATAAAGAAAACACATTAAATTAATTTGCCTTAGGTATAAAAATGAATAAAGAAAACACATTAAATTAATTTTCCTTAGGTATAAAAATAGGTCATACCTAAAAGTTGAATAATGCTAGAGCCCCATTATCATTTTTCATATATTTCATGAACCAAGAATAATTCAATGAAAAAGTTAAATGAGGCCTTAAATATTTGATAATGATTTCATAATGGACACCAATTGTCCTTGCCATCAGCAATCCAACCAACATTGGCCATAAATGAGATCCAAGTCCAACCATTGGACCTTTTTTTGACAAATTATGTCCTTAAAAAAACTCAATGAAAAGACTGCTACACTTGGAATTTTGAAAGGCCTTACTTGATTCATTGTCAATGAACAATGTTTAGTCTTCTATCCCATATGGTAGTCCTCAACATGCAAAGTACACACAATTCAAATCCTTTTAAGATAATGATATGTTCTTGTAGTGAGTTGACCCAAGGTGTTGGTGCATTGTTCATGTCCCCAAATAAAAACAAATTGGCAACAAATGCTTATAGTGTCAACAAAGGAAAAACTTGCATCACATCTTCCAACATCTTCAAATCACAATATAAATTTCTTTGGACCCTAAAAACAAAAATGTTGCAGTCCAATTCTTGATTCTAATTTGTTGATGTCAATATTGTTCCCCTTCACACAATGATTCCCTTGTAAAACAACACATTGTGAGAAGTAACACATCATGCCATTCACATTAAAAAATCAACAAATTTTTGGGCGCAAAAAGATATGATTGAAAATGCTTATGCAAACCTCGAATGGATGAAGATGGACATAAATAAAAAATCTACAAAAATCAAAAGATGTCACTCTAACTAAAAATTTGCAAGAATTGGATTGACATCCATAATATGGTTCAAGATAATTTTCAATGTTGGCCTTGAACATTCGTAAATTAAAAACTAGGAAAATTCAATAATCACATGGATTAAAAACACACCAAATATTACATGGTGGTCATTAAGTAAATTTAAGTCTAGAGAGTTAAAATTATGACAAAGAACACCAAGTGGCCATTAGATGGTTGCATAGAGGTATGAAATTTAACCTAGTGGCCACTAGGTCAAAAGTAGATGCCTTGAAGACAAAGGCTAAATGCAACATTTGCAATAACAAAATTAAAATTTTAGTAGATTTAAAAGGAAATATTTCAAATATTCAACTAAAGAAATTAAGATGAAAAATTAATAAGATTTTTTTTGTTTCATTTTCAATTTCACATTGTTACAAAATGAAGGTTTGTAGCCACTATTTCATTTCACAAATAACATTTTATATTGTCTAAGATCATCATGTTTAATAAATTTATTCCTACCCAAGGGATTGTGCCATACAAATGAAGAAACACCATATTCGAAGACATGAAGAGATTCCAAGGGAGAATGGTCCCCAACAAATAATGGTCATCCCCATGAGCATTATCAAAAGACTCCAAAAAGATGGCTTTAAATGGCTGATTAAACAAACTTTTGTATGGTGTATAATTTACGAGCAACATGTTGGCTATGTGAATCTATAAATACATAAAAAAGAAACATTAAGGTTCTTATGAAAAACAGGCTTATCAAGTTTATCCGACAAGAAATGCGCATTTTGCATGCAAAATTTTAAGGAAAAAAAGAAAAGGAAAATTTTGGGCTACTTATTTCGGATATCAATTGATTTCTATAGAAATTGGCGTTATAGGCCATGGTGCATTTTTCAAACGTCTAAAATTTGACATCATTTTTTGTGAGACTTCTAATGATACCAAAAGGATAATCCTCCACAAAGGTGGGAACATTAATCTTAGTATAATGAAATGACTCTGAGTATGGAAAAAAATCCACAAAAGATAATTATATTCTTCTTTCACATCCTCATAAGATTCAACAAAAATGACATTACAAGGTGGATTTTGGCAAGTTGTATAAGGTGTATCATCTACTAACAATGCATTTCCAAGGTGAGTATTAGGATACCTAGGGGGAAAATCAGAAAGGTTTTTATGATAAATAATTTTATTTAAAGTGGGACATTCAAAGCAACTACTATCTATCCCTTTTGTAAGGGAATTACATACAATGCTTATTAATTTTGCATAGATCTTGACCAATAGTCCTTTGAGAATCAATCTCAATACTCGTTTTTTTCACTATTTTTTCAAGTAGGTATTCATCTTGTAAAGCCAAGCTAAAGTCCATATGTATATAATATACTATTTTATACACTTCATGAGGAATTCCTTGAGACCTAACCTCAAAATAACCATCATGTTTAATATGGGTGATAACAAACATATATGTTATACACTTCCTAGTTCAAGGACACTTTTCAAATTAAAAATGATGTGTAAGGGACTCACCTTAAGGTCCCTTACATTTGTGAATGGAGGAGATTTGAGACCTCTAAGAATAAACACTTGAAACTTTAATCCCTTATCTTCTTCATCATTATCAAGGAAAATTGGATGAAGCTTTTTATTTCTCACACCATCAAGTCCTACAAAGGGTGACTATGAATGGGATGGCACACATGGCCGAAAGGATGGGAAAAACAAAGGTGCACATTGAGGTGGGGACATTGAACCTTGATGTAACAAAGGCAAATTTGGAGGTGGTGATGGTGTCCTGGGTCTTAGATGCAATTCAATGCCATTTAGTTGTCTAAGTAACTGAACAATGGTCCTTTGATTTCCACCAAGGCCATAATGAAACCTTAATTTTCCCCAAACACTTAAATCTTCAAAAAAAATGTTATGGAATTCATTAGATACATAGCTTGGATCAATGAAAAAAATTGTTGTTCAAATTGGGGACATTGACGAGAATGCCACATGAGGCATGGATGGTGGAGAAGGAGGTGTGTATTGAAAAGGGGATGTTGAAGTTGGATGTGGAAAAGGTAAATGATGAGCTCGTGATGGTGTCCTACTTCTAATTTCATATCCTTTGCCATCCTAGTTTCCAAGTAAGTGAATGGTCGTCTTCCAATCTCCACTAAGGCCATAACAAAACCCTAACTTTCACCCTTCGGCCAAATCTTCAAAAATATTGTTGTCGAACTCTTCGAATTCATACCCAACATCAACGATAGGAATTGGCAAACTTTGTTAAACATCAACATTAAAATAATGTGAACATTATTCAATTTTCCCTTACATAGACGTTGGATGCCACGTAGGAATTTTTAAAAAAATTCATTGTTGGAATTCAAGTTCATTAGTCCTTTTTTTTTTCAAGATTAACAATTCCCACTAGACATGGGACAACTTTCTTGGCCCCCAATTCCCATATTGTATAATTTGACCATGACCATCACTTGCGTAAAAAAAATGCACAAGGTCAAAATGTGGCCACACGTGTTGTAATAGACATGAAAACCACATGTGAAGTGACTTTCCGTCCCTCTATTCCCAGTTCCATGAGATGATTATATTTGAAGGTACATATGTTATTGGTGAAGGGAAAATGCGAAGTGTATTTCTAGATATTGAATTACGTTTGTAGTTGAAAACAAATAGTTTGGCTCCTATGCATCACTTATAATTTGGATTTGATAGATATATTTTCAAAGTTCAAACTTTTCAAATCCTAAAATTTGATGTTAAACTACCACCCACCTAAACCAACTTTTAAGGAATTGACATAATGTTCAACTTAACAACAAACCTTTAGTCACTCAAAACATTGTTGCCATCACATACGTTAACCAAATATAATTTGCATTAATTCATTGAAAATTTAGTTACAAGGCACACATGCCTACCAAATTTCAACCCTACAGTTAAGTCAGTAAAAAGTTATGCCATAGAACCCAAGAGGATTTTACGAAAGTAGAAAGTTCAACTTGATAGCAAACCCCCAATCACTTAAAATGTTGTTGCCCTCACATACAATATTCAAATATAGCTTACATTAGTTCATTAGAAAGCTAACTACAAGGCACACTAACTTGCCAAATTTCAAACTCTGCACCTAAATTTTAAAAAAATTATATTACAAAACCCGAGAGGTTTTATGAACATTCTCTAAGATTTCTAACTCCAAATCTACCCCTACTCATTTCCATTCTTTCAAAGGTATTACTATGATCCAATCTATTTTCCCTTTTTTCCATTGTCTATTAGGACTCATTACTCTTATCCTCCCAAAAAAAGTTGTAGGAACAGGTTTTCAAAATTCAAATAAAAAATCATGTCCAAAAATAAAGAGATAAATGATTCACACCTTTAAAGAAAAGGAGAAGGAAGGAAACAAAGGAAGACCCCAACTTGGTGGCCAATGGAGGGTTCCAAACTTGGTGGCCAATGGAAGGTTCTAAGTTTGGTGGCCTTTGGAATGTTCCATGCTTGGTGGTTAATGAGGAAGGATCTTGCTTGGTGACCAATGGAAGTTTCTAATGCTTAGTCGCCTTTGGAAGGTTCGAAGTTTGGTGGCCTTTGGAAGGTTCGAAGCTTGGTGGCTTTTAAAAGGAAAAGAAAAATAATCATTTTCATCTTTTTCATTTTCCCCCCAACAAATTTTACTTCAACCTTTTTTCATTGATTTTAAGGTTTTACTTTATCATGGTTCTAGACCGTTACTTTATGCCTTTCCTTCATTTTTTTTGACCTATAAATTGTAATCACGCATCTTGATGTACCAAGTCTTCCACAAGTTCATCACCAAATTGATTTTGATTGAAGATTTTATCCTTTCCTTGAATTCATGGCATCACACATGACCACGTTTTACGGGCTTCAAGCCACATAAATGAATGAAAATTTACCCTGAGAATTGTCCTTATATTTAACATTGATTTAACACTTTCGTGATGAAAATTTTGAACCGCGAGAAGTGCGCCCCATCGTGAAGTTGAACCCCCTCGAACTTGATATTATCACATTTCTTTAAACTCTTGTACCTTGGTGATTTTGTTATAGGTCGACCTCACTTATGGTGATGAATCTAAAAAAAATTGCGAAGGTTTTTATAAAACTAAAAACACCTCCATCTTTGCATGGCCTTCAATTCTTGGTATTGAACATTATCGTTGGTTACACGATCCAATTCGTCAACTACTTCCTAATAGTATGGTGGATTATTTAATTTGCACCATTCGACGCATCCTAAATTTCCTATGGTTATGAATTATCACTATGGCATAACCTAGGAATCAACATGTATTTGCAACTCCTCATTGAACTTATCCATAACCTAAATAAAAACTTCATTCATCATGAAATCCATGTTGCCATTACCACCTTATCACATTATTTATTTTAATTGTTATGTTGTTTTGAATTAATCTTACAATTGCAATGTTTGAAGATTATTTTATTTCCATTAAACCCTTCATTAACACCCCTTCAACTACTTCAAGAATCTCAGTCATCCTCGCTTGCACGATTGTCCATGAAATACTAAAACAAAACCAATGATTTGTTGAACATTACAAATTTTGGTGTTTGTTTTTAACCCCAACCCTTTAAATTCTTCTCACTCCTAATCATGCAATTGAGGTTTTAAAATGATGATTACCAATTTTTGTTAAAGAAAAAAATCAACCCTAAACCTTATTCACCTAATATCGAATTTTGAAAACAAACTAACCCCCCATGCAACCATGCGCACTCATCATTCCTTATTCTAACATGAAATTGTTAAAAAACCCTAATAACCTTATCACACATCAATATCCCTGATGCAATTTTTAAAAATTGAGACTACTATGCATGGTTGTTAGTATGACTCACACCACACAGTAGCCATCAAATGTGTGAAAACAAACTCATGTTCCATAAACAACCACATTGTTAACATGGAAAGGGAATTCTAAACACTTTTCTATCCTCAAACCACACCTAAGGCCATTAGGTCAATCTCCATGGCTACAAATCTTATGTCCACTAATTGGAGATAACATCAAATAAAAAACCATTCAACCACCTAGTGGCAACTAGGTGAAGATAAATATTTAACAAAGATGTAATGTCCCACCTAATGGCCACCAATTGGAGATAAATTTTTAACATAGAAATAGTGAACCATCTTGTGGCCAATAGGTGGGGATAACTTCAAATAGAAAAGCAACAACCCACCTAGTGGCCATTAAATGGTGATAACTTCAAATAAAGATGAAATGTACCACATTGTGGCCACCAAATGGAGATAAATTTTTGATATATAAAAAAAAAACCACTTAATGGCCATTAGATGGAGATAAATTTCTTACACAAAAGGAGGGAAATATTTAGTACCCACTAAATGGAAATAAATATTGTTGACGAAAAATCCAACCCAATATGCTCAAATAAAACACATCAATGTTCAACATCACTTTGTTTGAAGGTGGATGTAAAGTATGATGGCTCACTTTGTGTGGCATAATTCAAAATTCTACAAAATGCAACATGCTTAACACTTATGGAAAAAAATATAACATGTTATTTCTCAACTAGGCATTAGTTATAGATCACCAACTTGATTATGAAGTGTTTTTTTATAAATTTTATTTCAAAATAATACATTCATGATAAGTTATGGACTATCGAAGTCCCAAAATATGGACTAGTTTAGGGTTTTGGAAAGTTTTCAATTGAGGTATTGATCTTGATTTTCAATCCATATGATTATTAGCAACTAAGTATAAAATGAACAATGAAATAAATAATTCAAATTTGAAATCATTTTCTAAAAATCATTAATTAAAAAACAATTATGGACTTTTGAATGGTCAAAATTGAACCTTATTTTCAAAAGTCCCAATAAGTCAAAAAAAATCTTGTTTTTCAAATTTTTTGTTAGAGGCCCATAGTTTTGGAATTTCTAGTTGGTTCACGGTTCATTTGGACTTGATTGATGTGCCTTCATGGTTTTTAGAATTCATCCATTGTGACGAATATGTGACAAATGACATCATGATCTTGTTTCATAAGGTTTTACTAGGTTTGAAAATAAATGTAAAATTTTGGTTTCGAAGGGAAATAGGTGGGTCGTGAACGTTTTTGTGTTCAACTTTGATGTTCCTCTTTTAAAGTAGAGTTATCATTTTTGGAAAGCTTTGCTCTTTCAACATGTTACATTGTCCTTTGATAATTCATGAGTTTCTTTTTTTTTCGACATATTTATTTTTTGTTTGAAAAGGTTATTTTAAAGAAAACAATTCATGGGAAACTCTAGAAAGAAAGAAAAGCACCATGGGCTAGTTAAAAGTGGTATAATGCAAAGAATAAATGATGTAGAATCACCACTAAAAAATGTGTCTTAATTCACTATGGGTTTCATTAGATTTTGAGTAATTTGGACATTTTTATCTAGTGAAATTGTTTAACCCCCTAGTGAACGAGGACCAATTGCTATGGACAATGAATTGTTTCACTAGTACCTAGTGAAACAAGGTTATTCTCAAGTGAAATACAAATTTATTAAGCCATTCACTTGTTAGTTAATTAATTAGCCAACATGAAATTCAATAAAAAAAATTAATTATTTAATATATAATATTATTGATAATTTCATGATTTTTTAGCCTACGAATTATTGACACATGTCACTATCTAGGTTAGGTTTAAAACCTAGCCTATGTAGGTAGGCCACATAATCAACTTAGGCACCTATTTTAAGAATTATATAAGAAAGTATTCGATCAACATACCATTGTTGACCACATAACACCATCCATGAGGTTTGATCCCTTGACCTTTGGAATAGAGGCAAACACCTTTACCATCAAGCCACCCCACTGGTTGTGATAATATGTTACATTAGATTTTATTTATAAAATACTTCGTTTTAAACATTACAAAAACATACACTTTGAAAATTCATATTTTATTGAAATTTTGTTCAAATGAAATAATTAGAGTTATTTTTAAAATTTTCATTAATGAACATAATTACATTTATTTTCTTTTGAAAGTTTAAAATCATTTGAACAAAAAAATAAATTGAATATCACTATTCAATAACATTTTTATGACCATTCTTTTGGGAAAACAAATGTTTGATAAATGGATAAGATTTTTGCTAATATAATAATACTACCTATGTTAAGCTACTTTCAATTATTATATGACTATTTTTCAATAATTTAAATTATTTCACCCCACATAATTTACAATTATTTATGGTTATTTTCAATTACTTTTGGTTTGTTTTTGTTATTTCACCCTAAGTTACTTTTGGTTATTCTAAATTACTTTTGGCTATTTTAGATTATTTCACTTTAGGTTTTTTTTGGCTATTATAAGTTTTTTGGCTATTCTATGTTATTTTTGGCCATTATAAATTATTTTAGTTTTGGTTACTTACAGCTATTATAAGTTACTTTTGGCTAATCTAAGTTATTTCATCTTAGGCTATTTTTTATTATGTGAGGATATTATTGGTTGCTTTTGGCTAATTTAAGTTATTTCATCTTAGGCTATTTTCGATTATGTGAGGATATTATTGGTTGTTTTTTGTTATTCTAATTTATTTCATCTTAGGCTATTTTCGATTATGTGAGGATATTATTGGTTGCTTTTGGCTATTGAAGGCTATTTCACCTTATGTTATTATTATCAATTCTAAATTATTATAAATTATTTCACCTTAAGTTACTTTTTTCTATTATAAATTATTTCACCCTAAATTTTTTTGGCAGTCCTAAGCATTTCTAATACATGGTTATTGGTTGTTTTTTTATTGGGGTTATTGGTGGTAATTAATAGCTATTAGTACCTATTCTATTGGTGGCTATTAATGGTTATTCTATTAGTGGTTATTAGTGGCCATTAATGGTTATTCTTTTATTGGTTATTGATGGTTATTTTATTAATGGCCATTAGTAATTATTGTATTGGTGCTATTGATGGTTATTTTATTAATGGCTATTGGTGGTTATTCTATTGGTGGCTATTGTTGGTCATTCTATTAATGGTTATTGGTGGTTATTCTATTAATGGTTATTGGTGGTTATTCTATTAATGGTTATTGGTGGTTATTCTATTAATGGTTATTGGTGGTTATTCTATTAATGGTTATTGGTGG
>Ga0116228_10002151_pt1 | contig 16918 bp, 13 predicted proteins | sample S1TSphfallax_2_FD_89694 | JGI IMG/M metagenome (GOLD analysis project Ga0116228, IMG submission 89694) | Host-associated microbial communities from peat moss isolated from Minnesota, USA - S1T2_Fc - Sphagnum fallax MG | ecosystem: Host-associated > Plants > Peat moss > Unclassified | place... | reverse complement strand
GCCTGACTGGAATCGCCGGATGTGGGCGGATAGCTCCGGGCTGATACAAATGCTCTGCAAACAACTAGCTAGAGCGGCCCGACGAACGCCGACGATTTTCCAGTCAGGCTGAAGCCGCTCTAGAAAAAGTCTTTTCAAACGAGACATGCTTCCTTCGCGCGCACACACGCAGCCAGACGCAGGAAGTTGCGCAGCAGATCGTGCCCATGTTCGCTGGCGATGCTCTCCGGATGGAATTGCACCCCGTAGACCGGCAAATTCGTGTGCCGCAGCCCCATGATCAGCCCGTCATCCGTATGAGCCGTGGCTACCAGCGTTGACGGCAAGGTGTCCGCCCGCACGACCAGGCTGTGATAGCGCGTCGCGGCGAACGGATTGCGCAGTCCGGCGAAAATATCGGTGCCGGCATGGTTGATGTGGCTGACCTTGCCATGCATCGGCGCCGGCGCCCGCACCACTTCGCCACCAAACACCTGCCCGATCGCCTGGTGCCCCAGGCACACGCCGAGGATCGGGATGCGCCCCGCGGCAGCCCGGATCAGGTCGCAACAAATCCCCGCTTCGTTCGGCGTGCAGGGTCCGGGCGACAGCACGATCGCCTCCGGCGCCAACGCGATGGCTTGGGCCACGCTCAGGCTATCGTTGCGCCGCACGTCGCATTCGGCGCCAAGCTCGCCCAGGTAATGGACGAGGTTGAAGGTAAAACTGTCATAGTTATCGATCAGCAGGATCATGAGAGACTATAGAAAGAACCCGCCCACTCACGCCAGCCCTTCGCCGTAGAGTGGGCTGCAGCCCGCCGACCCCCGGCCAATCGCGACAAAACCAACCGCCCACGCCCTAACTTGCGTGCGTCTGGCTCTGCTCCAACAGACTCGCTGGCATCCACACGCTGGTGACTTCCCATCCGAACTGCCACCCGTGCCGCACCAGCGCGAGTTTCAGCCGAACCGGCGCGTCAGTCGGCGCCTCGGACGCGGTGCGCAACGTCACCACGAATGTTGTCAATCCGCTGAACCGCGCCGCTTCCAATCGCGGCCCCGTCGCCGCGCCGGTTACCGGCGTGAGCGCGCCAAACGCATCCGCCACGCGCTGCGGAGTCACTTCGTTATCCACCGCGGTGCCGGCGATGTGCGCCGCGAAACTCGCCCCGAACGGTGGCAAATCATCGCTCGCCGCACTGATGGCGGTGGGCGCCGGCCGCCCCTCCAGACTATCGCGAATTTGGTCCTTCAGACCGGCGCGCACCCGGCCCCAATCGATATCGCCCTGCAACGCCTGCACGTCGTGACTTTGCAGATCCTGCCGGAGCTTCAGCAGAGTCGCATAGGGCCACGCCACATACAGGGCGACAATCAGTCCGGCGGCGATGAGTGGGCGGTTTCTCATGCGCCATCAACGCAGGCCAGCCATTCGAGTTGCCAAACACAATTGCGTGATCCTCGAATATTCCCCCGCAGCCAGCGTAGGGCGTGTCAGAGCACGCCCTGCGCTGGCGTTCAGGAACGAGGTTGTTGCGATTGGAGACCACTTAAGAAAGCAAGAGTTTTTTGGTTCTTTTCTTCAAAAAAGAACTACTTCTTCTCCCTGCCTCACTGCGGATCAACATAAACCGCACTAATACTATTGTAAGGCGACCCCTCCGGCGTCAGCGCCTGCGTCGACCACACCAAGTAAACAATCATGTGCTTGTCCGGATCGGGGATCCGCGAAACGCGAATTTCCTTGAACAGCCAGTTCGCCGCCGCACCGAAAACGATTTCGTTGTCCGGCAGCTTTGCCTTGATCGTCACCTTGCCGGTCGCGCGGCATGCAATCGAAAAGCGGCTTGGATCAGTCGCCAGACCCAGCGACCCCTTAATGCCGCCGGTCTCGGCCCGCGACATATAGCACGACACCCCATCTACTTTCGGATCGTCGTAACGGTCCACCACGATGCGGTCGTTACGCCCAAGCAGCTTGAACGTCGTGCTCACCGCGCCGATGCGCGTGGGGTTCGCGTCGGCGCGCGCCGCCGGTGGCGCGAGCAGCATGGCAGCGCAGGCGAAGGGTGCGAGCGAGAGACCAAAACGCATCATTCTGCTTTCACTTTCATCCGATTGGCATCGGCCATAGACGTAGGGTGGGCTGCAGCCCAACACCGCAGCCGCCCGGCCGCCCCAGCTGAACCACCCAGCGCACCAGATAGGTTGCGCGCAGGCACGAAAAAAGCCGCGGCCCTTGGGCCGCGGCTGTTCCACCAAATGTCGTCGTTCTACCCCACGCGGATGGACGCAGCCTCCGGACCCTTCTGGCCCTGGGCCACCTGCATTGTCACTTTCTGCCCTTCGGCAAGCTCGGTCAGCCCCGCGCGCCGCAGTGCGGAGGCATGGACGAACACGTCCTTGCCGCCATCGGACGGCGCAATGAAGCCGAACCCCTTCGCTGTATTATACCACTTCACGGTGCCCTGCTGCTCCGGCCCGCTAGCCACCGGCGCATCGAAACCGCGCCGAGGCGCGCCAAATCCGCCGCCGCCGCCGCCACCACCACCGGCGCCGCGATCCGGCCGATCGCCACGGTCGAATCCGCCTGGCCGCGGCGCCCGCGGCGCCCCGCCTGGTCCGCCGGCCGGCGCCGCGCTCGCCGTGCTTTCGTCAACCTCGAGCACCTCGGTCACCTGCGGACCCTTCTGGCCCTGCCCCACGCGCACTTTCAGCGTGGCGCCCGGGTTGACACTGGTGGCGCCGAGCCGCGCCAGCACGCTGGCGTGCAGAAACACGTCCCCCGCGCCCTCGCCGAGTTCGACAAAGCCGAACCCTTTCTCGGGGTTGAACCACTTTACGACCGCTGTCGTTTCCGGTCCGCCCGGAGCTGCCGCCGGCGCCGAGGGCCGCCTGGCAAAGGAAGGCGCAGGGGTTGTTGGTTCGGGGAAAGGCGGGAAATCATCAAATCCCCGCTCGCGCCGCCCGCGCCGCTGCCAGTTGTCCGTCTTGCCCATACTACTGATCGTCCGCCATGAATTGTGCGCACTATCGCCCATTTTCCTGCCGGACGAAAGTGCAAGGGACCTAATCATACACCGGCTTCACGCCGATGAAACCCCCGGAATGGCCCCAGGCGGTCGCCGCGTGCCAAAATCAAGCAACATTCGCCGTCACGGCTCTGTAATTTTTCTAGCGCGGCGTGTCCCCCCACGCAAGATGCCCGCCAAAGCCGTGACGCCAAAGCCGGCCGCACCATCCCGCGCGCCGGGCACCGCTCAAGCGCCCGTGCAATTTGCGGCCATATGCGGCGGCACCGGGGCCACCGCCGATAGCGCCGGCGCCAGATCGAGACGGATCGAACGCGCCAGCAATTGCAAGCCGCCTGAACCGCCGGCCCCATACACCGCGTCGCCCATCACCGCACACCCCAGCGCCGCGCAATGCACGCGCACCTGGTGCGTCCGCCCGGTGCGCGGCCGAACTTCCAGCAACGACGTCGCAGGCCCACGCGCCAGCACCCGCCAATCGCTCACCGCCTCCTGTCCGCGTGCATCGACCACCATGCGCCAACCGTCCGGCCCCGAGACCTTGCGCAGCGGCGCGGCAATGGTGCCGCTCGCCTCCGCCGGGCCGCCCTGCACCACCGCCCAATATATTTTCTCCGCGCGCCCCGCCGCGAACGCCTGTTGCGCCGCCAGCAGCGCCGATTTGGTCAGCGCCACCACGAGGCACCCCGCCGTATCGGTATCCAGCCGATGCGCCAGCCACGGTCCATTGCGCCGGCGTGACAGTGTCGGGAAGAAATCCTCCACGCTCGCCCCGCCGCGTGGCCCCGCATGCACCGGCAGCCCCGCCGGCTTGTTCAGCACCACGAACCGCGCATCGCGAAACAGGGCAGGTGGCGCCTCACCCACGGCCGGACCAGGCGCACCCGCCACACATGTCACACGGCTCGACATTCCAACCATGATCAGGCAACACTCTATCCATGCGCTCGATCGACCCCTGCCGCAGCCAACAACCGTGCCGTCCAGCGGCGGCGCGCGCACGCACGGTCATGCAGCCCAAGGCGTAACGCCGCCGCATCGACCCATGCCGCTCCGCCCTTCCCGGCGGCGCAACAATCCGCCGGTCCCCGCTCCCCGGACCCAGGATTTTCCCCATGTTCTCCACCGAAACCGAAATCGACGCCATCGGCCGAGGTCTGCTTGCCCGCACCCTGCCGAAACCGGAATGGACCCACGCCGCCCATTTCGCCGCCGCCATGTGGCTGCTCCGCCGCCGGCCCGATCTGCCCGCGTCCACGCACATGCCCGGCATCATCCGCGCCTACAACGAAGCGACCGGCGTCGCGAATACAGCCTCCGCCGGCTATCACGAAACGATCACCCAGGCCTCGCTCGCCGCTGCCGCCGATCACGCCGCGGCGCATCCCACAGCGCCGCTCCACACGCTGGTCAACATGCTGCTGGCCGGCCCTTGCGGCGACAAGGATTGGCTACTCGCCTATTGGTCCCGCGCGCTGCTGTTCACGCCGCGGGCCCGCGCCACCTGGGTGCCGCCCGACCTTGCTTCGCTACCTTGGTAGGAAGGAAAGAAGGACGTCTTTCTTGTTTGAAATAAAGCAACAAAAAACTCTTGTTTGTATAGGCGGTCAATCGCCTGGCTCGACATACGGCTCAATATGACCACCGATCAAAACATCATCTGCGGACTCAACGCCGTCTGGGCGTTGTTCCGCCGCCGGCCGGACGACGTGGTTCGCTTGTACCACACCGACGCAGTGCGCCATAAAATCGGCCCGCTGCTGGCCGAAATGGCACGCCTGCGCCGCCCCTATCGCGAATTGCCGCCCGACGAAATGGCCCGCGCCGCCGGCACAACCCACCACGCCGGCATCGCCGCCGTCGCCCGCGAGCGCCACATTCCCTACATCGACGTGGACGATCCGCCGCGCGTCCCGCTGATGCTGGTGCTCGACCAGGTCGGCAACCCCCACAACCTCGGCGCCATCGCCCGCAGCGCCGCCTTCTTCGGCGTCTCCACCCTGCTGCTGCACGAAACCCAATTCGCCGCCATGCCGTCCGACGCCGCCTACCGCACCGCCGAGGGCGGCCTCGAACATCTCGACGTCTACCGCACCAAGCACCTCTCCCGTGCCTTGCGCGGCCTCACCCCGCATTACCGCATCGCCGCCGCCACCTTGGAGCCCGACGCCGTCCCGCCGGCCACCGTGCCGCGCGACCGCCCCACCGCGCTCATCATGGGCCACGAGGAACATGGCGTATCCGGCAGCGTTCTGGCGCTCTGCCGCCGCCGCATCCGCATTCCGGGCGCCGGCCCTGGTAACGTGCAAAGCCTGAATGTCGCCCAGGCCACCGCGGTCATGCTCTACGCATTGACGCGCGAGTCCGCTTAGGGCCCGTGCGACATTAACTGAATCAACTTGCAGGGTCGAACGGGCTCTAAGCTTTTGTTTGAAAAGGCATCTTTGTCGGCGTGCCGACGCACTTATTTGCCGACGATGCCTTAGCGTCGGCGCCGGCCCACACCCCCACCCGGCCACCCAACGACAATATACCTGCTGTGGGTGGCCGGGCGGCGGTGTGGGCCGGCGCCGACGCCAAACAAATGCTCTACGCATTGACGTGCCGAGGGCCCAAGGTCGATATGGGTTGACGATAGTAATCAAGCAAACTGCAGCAGGCTGAGGAGTGCCCGAAAAAATGCGTCTTGCCCTTCCCCTCGCCCTCGTCACGGCGACCGGCCTCGCCGCCGCTCCCCACGCCCACGCCGCCGCCACCTACACGCTCGACAAGGTCGAGATAAACGGCGTGAAGTCGGTCCCCGCCGACCAGTTGCGTGCCGGCCTCAAGGACCAGCCCGGCGCGCGCGTCAGCACCAACGATCTTCTGGCCGACCAGGACGCCTTGACCAAGGAACTGGAGGCCAACCACGTCGTCGGCGCGGTGAAGACCTCGCTGCGCAACAAGAACAATGGCCATATCGACCTGATTTTCGACGTCGATGACCAGGGCGTGCAGGCGCCGAAGGTCACCACCGTCGCGCCGAAACTCGGCACCGAAATTTTCGTCGGCAACAAGAAGATGGCGACCGATGACCTGGTGGCCGCCAGCGGATTGCAGCCCGGCGAGGAGTTGTCGGACGCCAAGATCCAGGCCGCCCGCGACGCCATCGGCGCCGCCTACAAAAAAGCAAATATCGGCGTGCAACTGGCCGGCGCGGTGAAGCAGGACGGCGCCAAGGTCGATCTCACCTGGACGATCACCGAACAGAAAGGCGCCAAGAAGAAAAAGAGTACGGTAGACGAAGGGGGCATGGCGACAGAAGCGCAGTAAAGCGGCAACGGGGAGCCGGGTGGCTCCCCCCATCTTGGTCACCCATGAGGCTTACGTTTGAAATAGCGTAGAATCGGTAGCCTTCTCCGCCGTTTGTGGGTAAACCTTCCCGTCGCGTCTCAACCTCGCACGGAGCCCGTATGGCCGCCGCCTCCCAAGCCCGCTTCGCCCCGCCGGGCGGCGCGCCAGGCCGCTTCATCTCCCCCGCGCTCCGCACCCTGATCAGCCGCAGGCTGACCGAAATCGCCGGCCTGCTGCTCGCCATGACCGGGATTTTCCTGCTCCTGTCACTGGTCTTCTACAATCCGCGCGACCCCTCGCTGAACACCGCCACCTCGCAGCCCGCCACCAACCTCGGCGGCCCGGTCGGCAGCGTGCTGGCCGACTTTCTGCTCCAGGGCTTTGGTCTGGCCGCCATCCTGCCGGGCCTGGCCATGCTGATCTGGGCCTGGCGCATCGCCAGCCGGCGCCCCGTCGGCAACCTGTGGGTGCGCGCCTTCTGCCTCGCCATCGCCCTGCCATCTTCAGCCGCCGCCTTGGCTTCCGTGGCACGCGACCTGCAAATCCCCACCGCGGCCGGGCTCGGCGGCGCCTTCGGCCATCTGCTCGTCACCACCGCGCGTGATTCCGGGGAAGCCTGGCTGGGCGCCGCCGGCGGCGCCATGGTGCTCCTCGGCGGCTGCCTGTTCGCCCTGCTGTTCACCGCCGCCGCCCTCGGCCTCCACGTGCGTGAATGGGGCGCGCTCGCCCGCGGCGCCGCCAATGCGGCCATGATCGGCGGCCGCTTGACCGTGCGGGGCGGCGCCCGCGTCGCCGCCTACGGCCGCACCTCTCCCACACCTGGCCCCACCACTCGACCCACCAAGGGTGACTATCTTCCCGGCCAGGCCGAAATCACCCGCCGCGCCGCCGCCACCCCACGCCAGCCGCCGCCGCCCGAGCCACCGCGCGTTGCACAAACCCCCACCTTTCAAAGCAGCGTCGCGGGCAAGCTGTTGGGCAGGAAAGCCCCGCCCGCCCGGGTCAGCATGCCGGAAAAGCGCCCCCAAGCCGTGCGCCAGGAAAGCCTGCCGCTCATCGAGGCCGGCTGGAATTACCCGCCGCTTTCGCTGCTCACCACCGCGCCCACCCGCGCCACCTCCGGCCCCAGCGAGGAAAGCCTCCAGAACAACGCCCGCCTGCTGGAATCCGTCCTCGCCGACTACGGCGTGCAAGGCGCCATTCGCGAAATCCGTCCCGGACCCGTGGTCACCCTCTACGAACTCGAACCCGCCCCCGGCATCCGCAGCGCCCGCGTCATTGGTCTGGCCGACGACGTCGCCCGCAGCCTCTCCGTCGCGGCCGTCCGCATCGCCACGGTGCCCAGCCGCAACGCCATCGGCATCGAAGTCCCCAACCAGAAGCGCGAAACCGTGTTCCTCTCCGAACTCCTCGAAGGCGACGCCTTCGCCCGCAACCAGGCCCGCCTGCCGCTCGCGCTCGGCAAGGACATCGCCGGCGGCCCCATCATCGCCGACCTCGCCCGCATGCCGCATCTGCTCATCGCCGGCACCACCGGCTCGGGCAAATCCGTCGGCATCAACGCCATGATCCTGTCGCTGCTCTACAAGCTGCCACCCGACGAATGCCGCCTCATCCTGATCGACCCGAAAATGCTCGAGCTCTCGGTCTATGAAGGCATTCCGCATCTGATGGCGCCGGTCGTCACCGAACCCAAGAAAGCCGTCACCGCGCTGAAATGGGTGGTGCGCGAAATGGAGCGCCGCTACCGCAACATGAGCCAGCTCGGCGTGCGCAACGTCGGCGGCTACAACGACCGCGTCGCCGACGCCCGCGCCCGCGGCGAAGTCATCAGCCGCCGCGTGCAAACCGGCTACGACAGCGAAACCGGCCGCCCAACCTTCGAGGAACAGCCGCTCACCCTCGAAAAACTCCCGTTCATCGTCGTGGTCATCGATGAAATGGCCGACCTCATGATGGTCGCCGGCAAGGACATCGAAGCCGCGGTGCAGCGCCTCGCCCAGATGGCCCGCGCCGCCGGCATCCACGTCGTCATGGCCACCCAACGGCCGTCGGTGGATGTCATTACCGGCACCATCAAGGCCAACTTCCCCACCCGCATCAGCTTCCAGGTGATTTCAAAGTTCGACAGCCGCACCATCCTCGGCGAACAGGGCTCCGAACAACTGCTCGGCCACGGCGACATGCTCTACATGCAAGGCGGCGGCCGCATCACCCGCGTGCACGGCCCGCTGGTCACCGACCGCGAAGTCGAGGACGTCGTCGCCTTCCTGCGCGAACAGGGCGAACCCGCCTATCTCGACGAAGTCACCGAAACCCTCGACGGCGATGACGCCGACAACGCCGCCTTCGCCCTGTCCGGTGCCCCCGAAATCGGCGAGGCCGGCCTCTACGACCAGGCCGTCGCCATCGTCGCCCGCGAGGGGAAAGCCAGCACCAGCTTCATCCAGCGCCATTTGCAGATCGGCTATAATCGGGCGGCGAAACTGATCGAGCAGATGGAGAAGGAGGGCGTGGTGAGCTCCGCCAACCATGTCGGCAAGCGGGAGGTTTTGGTTCGGCGGACCAACGAAGATTAAGAAAAAGCAGTTCTTTTTTGAAAAAAAGAACCAAAAAACTTTTGCTGTTTTGTCCTCGCCCGTCCTTACAGGCTCGCCACCAAATTCTTCATCTTGGTCGGCTAATGTGATTCGGCTATATGTCCGCAGCCGGGTGCTCGCTATGCGCTTTGACGTGCTTTTATCCTCGCGATGCCTGTCCGACGCGCAACGTTGGCAGCTGGTGGCGTCCCTGTACGACCAGGTTCGTTCACTTATCGAGGGCAGTGTCGCGCTGCTCGTCACGCTGTGCGTGTGCGCCTTCTACACCGGCTGGTGGGGTTTTTGGGCACTGGCTGCCACAGCATTGGTGGTGACCGCCCTTCGCCTCCTTCATCGGCGCGGCTTCGTTCGGGCCCGCCGCGAGGGTGGAGATGGTGCGGCGTCGCCGGAGGCGTGGGCGCGCGACTACACGATCGGCATTTGCATCATGGCCTTGCTGTGGGCCGCGATGTTGATCTGCGTGACCTTCCAGTCGCGCAACATGCTGCTGCTGACGTTCGTGCTTCTCGTGCAGCATGGCTGGCTGGCCGGTGCCGGCATCCGCAATGCGGCCTCGCCCTCGGCGGTTTGGGGTCAGACGCTGTTGATCCTGGTGCCGACCATCATCTGCACATTGTTCGGGACCAGCAGCCTGATCCGGCTACTGGCGCCGGTTGGCTTTTTTTACATGCTCATATTGCTCAAGGTTGCGCGATTTTACGGCGTTCAGATGCTGTCACTGATGGAATCCGAGCAGCGGCTGGCGGCGGCAAATGAAGTATTGCTGAAACTGTCGTGCACGGACGGGCTCACCGGCATCGCCAACCGGCGCGCGTTCGACGAGAGGCTCGCCGCTGATTGGGCCTATGCAGTGCGACAGGCGCTGGATATCGCGGTGGTGATGATCGATGTCGATTATTTCAAGCGCTATAACGACCTTTATGGTCATCTGGCCGGCGATGAGTGCCTGCGGGCGATTGCCAGGCACGTCGCGGCGGCGGGGTTGCGCGCGTCGGATTTGTCGGCGCGGTTTGGCGGCGAGGAATTTGTGTTGCTGCTGCCGGGAAATGCCGACCCTGACGCGGCCGAGGTGGCGGAACGTTTGCGCCGCGCTGTGTACAACGCAAACCTGCCGCATGACGCCAGCACTCTGGAACGCGTGACAATCAGCGTCGGGGTTGCGTCCATGGCGCCCGGATTGCAAGATGTTCCGGCGACGATCATGACGCTGGCGGATCAGGCTTTGTATAAAGCCAAGCAGGGCGGACGTAATCAGGTGTTTGTGGCAGCGCCGGCGCAGGTCAGGAAGGAAGCAGTTCTTCTTTGAAAAAAATAACCAAAAATTGTTAATCACGTAGGGTGGGCTACGACGCACCTCCGTTCAAGCATTTGCCGCGTATGTGAGGCTCGGCATGTATCCGAGCGATTGGGCGTTCCAAGGTGCTGCATTGGCCGACACTGGCGAACGGCGGTAAATTGGTCCAACGGTGGCGTTCAAGGATGCGTTGGTTGTTGCGGTGGGCTGAAGCCCACCCTACGCTCGCGTCTTTCCAAAAAAGAACTGCTTCCTTTCCTATCGCTGCACTTCGCTCACCCTCCACCATGGTGGTGCAGTGCCCAAGTGCACTGCACCCTCCTTCCTGCCGCGCGTCGTAATTACTTCAAAACGATCTCCACCCGCCGGTTCTGCGGCTCGCGCACGCCGGGCGCGGTGGGGACCAGGGGGTTGCTTTCGCCGTAGCCGTGGATGGCGATTTCGCTCGCCGGCACACCGTCATGCACCAGTTCGCTTTGCACCGATTCCGCTCGGCGGACGGAAAGCTTCTGGTTGTAGGCGACCGTGCCGGAAAGATCGGTGTAGCCGTCCACCTCGATCCGCGTGGTTTGCACGTGGGTCGAAGCCTCCGCCGCGGACGCCACAATCTGCTTGGCCCGCGCTGTCAGGTCAGCCCGATCCCAGTCGAAGAACACCAGATAGGTGCGCACCGGGATCGGCGCCGGCGCCGGCGAAGGCGCCACCACCTCGGGCGGCGAAGGCGGCAGCGGCGGCGGGACGGCGCCGAATTTATAATTGATGCGCGCGTAGTAGAAGCCGCCGTCGATGCCCCATGGCGTTGCCAGAATATATTGTTCGGCGTTCTGGTAACGCGCTTCCGGCGTGGTCTTGTCGGCGTATTTGTTGAACAGATTGTCGGCGCCCAGCACGAACTGAAGTTCCGGGGTGATTTTGTAGCCGATCTCCATGTCGGCAATCCAGGTTGGCCGCGCCCGGTTATAGGTGAACGGCGCGCCGCCGGTGTAGCCATCGGCGAGAACTTCGGCCGCCTGCCCATACCTGGTGCCGCGCAATGTCAGGCTCCAGGGGTCGCCGGTATAGACCGCCTGAAAGATCGTCTTGCTCTTCGGTGTGGCGTCCTTGATTTCGGATATCACGTCAGGCGTGAAGCCGGCCGATGCTGCCTGGTGCGTAATGACGATGCTGTTGAGGTTCGACGCGATCAGCCAGTTGATGCGGCTGTCCTCGGTCAGATAGGTCACGTAATCCCAGGTCAGATCGCCGCCCTGGGTGCGGGTGTTGACGCCGTTGGTATAGAACTGCGCGAAAATGCTGCCTGCGGCGCCGGCCGGCACGCCGCTGCCGTTCAGGGCGAACGCCTCGGCCACCAGCGGACCGCTGAACAGGCCGGAATCCTCGATCTGGTCGCGGATATCGATCCAATAGAGGTCCACCGCCAAATGCATGTGCTCGATCGGCGTCGCCACGAAGCCGGCGGTATAGTTTTGCGAACGTTCCGCCTTCAGCGGTTCGCTGCCGAGCAGGCGGGCGCCGGCGGAATCCACCGGGAACTGCGCGGTCGCGTTGGTCGGCGCCACGTTGACCGCCGAAAATCCTTCCTGCGCCAGGGTCGGGGCGCGGAAGCCGTTACTGATGGTGCCGCGAATGCCGAATTGCGGCGAGAAATCGTAACGCGTGGTGAACTTGCCGGTCTCGGTATCGCCGACGTCGCTGTAATGTTCGAACCGCCCGGCAACATCGACCTGCCAGTGGGGCAGGGGTTCCGTTGCGAAATCGGCATACCCCGCTTCGTTGCTGCGTTCGTAATAATTCGCCGCGGCCGGGCTGAATCCGGGATATGCCTGGGCGCCGCCCTCGTAATAGCTCGGGAAATCACCGTGCTGGATCTGGTAAGTGTCGTGCCGGAATTCACCGCCGAATGCGATGTTCAGCGGCGCCGCGAAAATCGGCACGTCAACCGGCTTGCTGATATCGAGGTTATTGGTCCATTCGGTATCGTTGAATTCGCCGTCGTGGAATTTGGTCGGCGAGTAACCGAATGAATTCAGGAAATCCGGATTGACCGAAGCGAGTGTCGAAATGTTGTCGATATCGCCGCCGTAGGTGGTGCTCAGATCCCAATGCCAGTCGCTGGCGAATACGCCCTTGACGCCGAACGTAACGCCATAATCATCCTCGTTGAACGCTTCGAGAGGCGTGAAACCGTTCGGGTAAATGTTGATCACAGCCGGCGCATCACCATAGGCGCCGGCATAATTGGGATCACGGAAATTCTCGAACGCCTCGGCATGCCGGTAGCCGTAGGTGGCAAACGAATAAAGCGTGACGTCATCGGCGATATTATATTCGGTGTTGTAGCCTAGATTGACCACATTGTACCGCGGATCGCCCTCGATTTGACTGGTGTTGGTCGGAATCACATGTGGCCCGCCCTGCACGCCGTTGGCGACCAGGGGATTTGGATCGGCGGCGGTTCCTGTCTGGCCGATGAAGCTGCCATCGCGATTTGTGTGGTCATGGTAACGGTAATCCGCGGAGAGATCGAAAAATCCCTGGCCGTTCAGCGAGAAGCCGTAGCTGCCACCCAGATTGTTGGTGAACCCGTCACCCTGGTAGGTCTGGCCTTCCTGCGCATAGGCACTGCCGCCGTGGTCGGCGTGCTTCAGAATGACGTTGATGACGCCCGCCACCGCGTCCGACCCGTACTGCGCCGCGGCGCCGTCGCGCAGCACTTCGACATGGTCGATCAGGCTGAGCGGAATCATGTCGAAATCAACCGGGTCGGAACCGCCGACCGGGCCGATATCGGCGTTGATGTTGGCCGAAACGTGGCGCCGCTTGCCGTCGATCAGCACCAGCGTGTCGTCCGGGCTCAAGCCACGCAAGCGAGCGGCGCGCACCAGGCCGGCGGTGTCGAAACCGAACGACGGCAAATCGAGCGACGGCAGCACCTTGTTCAGCGCGTCGAACAGATTTTGCTCGCCGGTCGCTTGGAGCTGAGCGCCGCTGATCACGTCCACCGGCGCCAGGCTGTCGTTCTTGGTGCGGTTGAACTGCCGGGTGCCGGTAACGATCACCTCCTCGGGCGCGGCGCCCTGTGCCGCGTCCGCGGGGGCTGCGGCCGCGGGGGCAGCTGCGGTGGCTTGCGCGACCAGGGCGGGATCGTTCGGCGATGAACCTTGCGGCGCGCTTTGCGCAAACAGCGGCGACGGCAGCATCAATGCCAGGGCGGCACCGGCAAGCAGCCGGCGTCTGGCGGATCGATGCGTTACCACGCCGTGGTTCTGTTGCGGGACCGAGCGGAGATCATGTGGCATCTGGACAACCTATGCGCTGGAAGGTGGCTGTGTGGTCGCATGGCGTGCCCCCCCGACCATTTTGTTATTTTGTTTCACCGCGGCGCCAAGGAATACCAGATCGGTGTCGCGACGCACCATTGCCCCAGCAGAAATCGCAATATTGATCGTTCAGAGAGGTAAACGTACAACAGTCCGGCGCTACTTCGCCGCATCGCGTCCCCAGGACCTAGCCAGACCCGAACACTATCCGATACGCTCCGCCAAACCTGCGGCATTGCGAATAATGTGGATTGCCGCCTCGCGTGGTGCGTCAATCACGTCGGAGAGGCTGTGTTCGATCTTCAGCCGCTGCTGCCCGGTGCGCTGATTACGATGCGGGCGCTGCAACAAGATGATTACGCCGCCCTTCCTGGGGCGGTCCTATTGGGGCGGAGAATATAATTTCGAGATCAAGCGGCTGATGCTGCGCCACGCCTTCAACGATGTGCCATCAGTGATTTTCCGGATCGGCGAACATAATCTGCGTTCCCGCAAGGCAATAGAGAAAATCGGCGCCGCGCTGACCGATAGAGTGCAGCATGTAACGGTCAGCGGCCGGCCTTCGACGAACGTCTACTACGCGATCTCAAGACCGCAATTCCTCAAAAAACTCTGGGTAAATACTACGCTAGTGTAATAAAATGCGCCGCCGCCGCAACCTCGCGGGCAACGCGCACCTGCCGGGCCTCGGCCTCGCTATCCAGGCCCCATTTGGATTGCTGGAAAATATCGTCAAGAATGGAAAGTCGATACGCCGCATCCGCCGCCAACACCCCCTCGGTCACCGCCAGCCCAAGGATCAGGCTGCCATAGGCCGGCACCAGCACGCCCAAACCCGTCAAAATCCAGATATCCAGCCGACCCACCGCATCGGCGAGCGCCGCCAGCGCTTCGCCCGGTTGCTGCACCGGCCTCACACCTTCGGTTAGCACCAGGTGCGCGCCATACCTGTCGCCGGCCCAGTCCAGCCACGGTTGCCACGCCTGGTGCTGGCTGATCACCAGCGCCGGCGGATGCGTGGCGCGATAGCACAACAAATCGCTCTCCGCGTAACGAACCAGCGCGCCGACTGTCGGAAGCCGATCCGGCTCGATCCGGTACCGCGCGGTGCCGGCAAGTTGCGTCAACGGCAGATCGTGCCACGACAACGCGCCGCCCACCTGCCCCCCGGCGGCAATCTGCCACTCCGCCGCAAGCGCCTCGCCAAGCGCCGCGCTGCGCACCGCAAGAGGCACCCCGCCCGGCAGCCGCGCCGGCTTGCCGTCCAGCAAAATGTGCCACCCCGCCTCGCCCTGCACCGCCGCCGCCTGCCGCCAGAATCGTTTCATCAGAGCTTGATCGCTTGAGGTTGCGGTAAGGAAGGCCAGGGGTCAGGAGGGGGGCACACGCAACGGTTCGAACCGCGCGCGTGCCCCCCTCCTGACCCCTGACCTCCCCTTGTACAAATTGGGGTCTGGGGACTTGTCCCCAGCTTGGTCCAGGGGCAGAGCCCCTGGCCTTCCTTACTGCAGCCGCAAGCCATCAAGCGCTAATGAAACAGCCCGCGCAGGAGATCGATCGGCTTTTTGATCGGGGTATTCGACGGCCCGCGGCTCGCTGCCGGCATCGGACCCGGCATGCCGCCACGGGCCAGCGCGAGTTTTCCCGCGCACGCGTCACTGATCGGGGCCGGGCCGCCGATCGAAATGCCCACTCGACCGCCGCCAAGCACAGGGTCGAGCGCTGCCTTGAGGTCACCAAAGCCGCCCGTGAGCGCAACCGGCGCGGCGACGCCGGTGCCGCCGATCCGCACCATCGGCCGCAGATGCAGCGCCACCGTTTCGGCGCCCAGATCGATATCGCCATCGCCGTCCATCGCCATTTGCGGCGTGTCGAGCGCCAACGTTCGCACGCGGCCAGCGCCATGGCTGAAATCGGCGCGGGCGGCGAAGCACCGCACCGGCACGTCGCCGCCGAGCGCCGGCACACCAGCCTGGCTCAATGCGCCGCCGAGCATGGTTTGCAATAGGTCGCCGCTGACCGATCCGTTCACCAGGCTGAGCCCGAGATGGCCGTCCAGGGCGCCTGCCAGGGCATGTGGCGACACGCCGGCACTGCTCAGTTGCGCGTCCACCTGAAGCACGCCATTCGCGCCGCCGGGATCGCCCAGCAGGCTGCTGACCTTGGCCGCCGAAAGTCCCGGCGATCGGAACGTCAGCGCCACTTGCGGCGGTTCGGCGCTCGCATCCACGGTCAGGCCGCCGATGAGAATGCCTTGCGGCGCGGTCATGCGCAGCGGGTTCACCACCACCCGCCCGCCGGCCGCCACCATCTTCAGGCTGACGTCCCGATACGCGTCGCCGCCCAGCGTCATGCGATCGAGCGTCAAGCTCAGGTCGCCATCCGCCCCATGCAGCGAGGCGAACGGCAACGGAGTGTCGGGGATCATCGTGGCCACGGGGACTGCCGGGGTCGTCGGCGGGGTTGCCGGCGTGGGTGCGGGCGGCGGCGTTTGTGGCGCGCTCATCATCGACCACGCCGCGATTGCCGCGTCGAGATCGAACTGATGCGACGTCAGCGCCCCATTCAACGTCAGCACCGGCGCCCAGGCGACCGTAAGATTGCCGGTCGCATCCCCGATCGACGACTGCAGGGCAATGTCGCGCATATCCAGCCCGCGCAGCCGGAACCCGGCGTCACCTATATGGGCGCCAAAAATCAGGTTCTTGATCTCCGGCAGCGGCCGCCTTGCCAGACTGGAGAGATCGGCGAGGTCGGGCGCCCGGACATCGACCGTCAGGTCGAAACCGTTGGCGTTCGGCGCGGGTGGCATGGTGCCGTGGGCCGACAGCGTGGCCGTCCCCGCCTCGGCACTGAGCGTCACCGGCAGCGGAATGTTGCCGGCCAGCACGTCCGGCTGCGTCGTGGTGCCTGCCACACGAAGCGGCGCGCCCTGGTAGGTGCCATCGACATTGAGCTGCGCCTGCTGGCCCGGCCCGGGGGCGGAAAACACCGCTTCCTTCAACATAAGGCCAGGGACGGCGGCGCTCAGGTCGGCCGCGCCGGCATGCAGCGACAACGACGACGTACGAAACGTGCCGTTGCTGCCATCCGACATCCGGGCGGTCAGGTTCACATCGTGCAGCGGCAGCGCCAGCGCGGTGGGCAGCCAGGGCGCGAGCGGCGTGAGGTCCGGCGCGTTGGCGGTGAGGGTGAATTGATAGCCGCGCCCCTCGTCCGGATGGCTGATCGTGCCGACGAGCTTGAACGTCGCCTGGCCCGCGGTGAGCGCCATATTCAGCGGCCACCAGCCGGCCAGCGCGGTGACGGGTCCGCCCTGCAGCCGGGCAAACGACCCGCTGCCCACGGTAAAACTGAT
>Ga0116228_10002149_pt1 | contig 16920 bp, 14 predicted proteins | sample S1TSphfallax_2_FD_89694 | JGI IMG/M metagenome (GOLD analysis project Ga0116228, IMG submission 89694) | Host-associated microbial communities from peat moss isolated from Minnesota, USA - S1T2_Fc - Sphagnum fallax MG | ecosystem: Host-associated > Plants > Peat moss > Unclassified | place... | reverse complement strand
TCATCACGGAACTCAATATTTCGAAGCAGGCAGCCGGCCAGCTGGTCGATACGTTGGTTACACGCGGTTACTTGAATCGCAGCGTCGATACGGTCGATCGTCGTAAGCTTAAAGTAGGGCTTACCGAGCGCGGTCGTGCCGCGGCCGCGGTGATGGTGGCTGCGCGGATGCAGATCGATGGCGAATTGCTGGCGCGCGTCGAGCCGCAGGATCTCGACGCTGCGCGGCGGGTGCTCATGGCGCTGATTGAAATCGGCAAGGAGGGCTGAATGGACATCAAAGGCACGCGCGACTCGCTCAACGTCGTGGATTCGAATGTCGCGGAATCGCGGTTTACGAACGTCAAACTGGCCAACTCCTCGTTTACCGACGTCAATCTGCAGGGATCGACCTTCTCTGATGTCAACCTGAGGGGCGGCAAATTCAGCGATGTCAATCTGACGAATGTCGCCATCGAGCAGGCGAATATGGATGGCATGTCCATCGACGGCATGTTGGTTTCGGACTTGATCCGGGCGTACAAGCGCCGAACCCGGATCGTGTTGTATGCAAAGAATCTCAGCGGGGTTCATACGTTCTATCAGTCCGTGCTCGGGTTGGCGCTGGACGAGGCGCATGTGGACCATGTGCTCCTGGCATCGCACGGCCTGGAGTTGGTCATCGTCAAAGTGCCCGAATCGATTGCGTCCACCATCGATATCGCCGTTCCGCCGATGCGGCGAAGCGGGACGCCCATCAAACCGGTGTTCGACGTGGTGAGTATCCGCAGGGCCCGGGAGAACGCCCCTGCGCTCGGCGGCGAGGTGTATGACCCGTCGCAGGAGTGGGCGGAGGGCGCTTATCGCTACTGTGATGGCCAGGATCCCGAAGGCAACGTGATTCAATTTCGCGAACGGGAACCGGCGCCCGCGTTTTGAGGCGGCTTAAAGCGGCGTCACTGCGACAGCCGGTTGGCGCTGGGTTAATCTTGTCGTTGCTGGCGAAGAACCCGAAAGAGAAGCAACGAGGATCCCCATGCCGATTCGATCATGCCTTGGTCCGGCTGTCTTGCCGGCGCTGTGTCTTGCGCTGCTGACGCGGCCTGCCGCTTGCGAACAGTTGCCCATCGCGCGGGTGTTCTCGCCACCGGCGTTGAACGGACCCGCGCCGCGCGATGTGCAGTTTTCGCCGGACGGCGCGTTCGTCACTTACTTGCGGCCGGAGTCCAACGATCAGAACACCTTCGATCTGTGGGCGCAGCCCGTCAAGGGAGGCGCTCCTCGCCGGTTGGTCGACGGCGCGGCGGTCGAGCCCAAGAGCGTGCTGCTCACGGAGGCGGAGAAGGGCCGACGGGAGCGGCAGCGCATCGCCGGGGATCACGGCGTCGTGGATTACAAGTGGGATGAGGCCGGCGATGAGATCCTCATCCCGGCGGGCGGCCAACTCTACCTCGCCGACGTGAAGAGCGGTGCGGTAAAGCAACTCGGCGACACGGGCGGTGCGGCGCTCGATGCGAAGATCAGCCCGAAGGGCCGCTATGTCACCTATGTGCGGGACCAAAATCTGCATGCCATCGATGTGCAGAGCGGTCGGCAGATTGAGTTGACGACGGAAGGCAAGGACACACTGTCGTTCGGCGTGGCCGAATTCGTCGCGCAGGAGGAGATGGACCGTTACACCGGCTACTGGGACTCGCCGGATGACCGGCTGATCGCCTTCACCCGTGTGGATGAGTCCCCGGTCGATGTCGTGCCGCGCTTCGAGATCGGTGCGGAGGGCGCGACCATCGTCAATCAGCGTTATCCGCGCGCCGGGCATGCCAACGCCATCGTCGACCTGTACGTCGCGCCCTTGGACGCCTCCTCGGGCACGCGGTTGGCGCCGGGCAGTCGGGTGAAGGTGGACCTCGGCACGAACACTGATGTGTATCTCGCGCGGGTTGACTGGTCGCGGGATGGGAAGACGCTGTATGTGCAACGCGAGAGCCGCGACCAGACCACGCTGGATCTCCTTGCCGTCGATCCCTCGACCGGCGCGTCGCACGTCATCATCACGGAGCATCGCACGCCGTGGATCAACTTGAATGACGACTTTCGGGCGCTGAAGAACGGCGACTTCATCTGGGGTTCGGAGCGAACCGGCTTTCATCATCTGTACCTCTACCACGGCGATGGCACGCTGGTTCGGGCCATCACCCAGGGTGATTGGCCAGTCGCCGCCGGCAGCGGTGCGGGACTCAAAGATTCCGCGGTCGCCGGCGTCGATGAAGGCCGGCAATTGATCTACTTCATCGCCTCGAAGGACGGGCCGTTGGAACAGCAGCTGTACGTCACGAGCTATGCCAAGCCGGCGCGGCCCGACCGGCCGTCAGTCATCAAACAGATCACCACGGGCGCGGGTTGGTGGAAGGTGGACGTGGCGAAGAACAACCGCAGTTTCGTCGGCGCGTATACGGATCCGCGAACGCCGACCCATACTGCGTTGTACTCGATCGACGGTCGACGGCTCGCCTGGATCGAGGAGAACAAACTTCAGCCAGGCCATCCATACTGGCCGTATCTCGATCACCTCAGTTATCCGGAATTCGGGACGCTGCGTGCGGAAGACGGTCAGACGCTGTACTACTCGATCACCAAACCCTACGGTTTCGATGCGTCGAAAAAATATCCGGCGATCGTCGCCGTTTATGGGGGACCCGGCGTGTCGACCGTGCGCCGCGAGTGGGCGGGGGGCACTGATCAGCTGCTCACCCAGTCCGGCTACGTGGTGTTTCGGCTGGATAATCGCGGCTCCACGAATCGCGGACTGGCATTCGAAGCGCCGATCCGTGCGGCAATGGGCGGCGCGGAGGTCCGCGATCAGATCTTGGGCGAACGGTACCTCGCGTCGCTGCCGTTCGTCGATGCGACACGGGTCGGCGTGATGGGGTGGTCCTATGGTGGCTTCATGACGATCCGGCTGCTGACGGAGCCCGGGTCGCCTTTCAAGGCGGGCGCGGCCGGCGGCCCGCCGTCGGACTGGCGGTTCTACGACACGCATTACACGGAACGCTACATGGGGGATCCGCGGACCGATCCGTCGGCGTACGACGCGGCGGGATTGCTGCCGAGATTGCCGATGCTGGCGCAGGCGGGCGCACCGCGATTGCTGCTCGTGCATGGCATGGCCGATGACAATGTCGTGTTCGAGAACTCGACACGCATCATGGCGGCGCTCGAGAACCAGTCGACGCCCTTCGATCTGATGCTCTACCCGGGCGAACGTCACGGTGTGCGCACCCCGACGAAGCAAATCCAGCTCTGGAAAACTTACCTGGCGTTCTTCAGTCGCACGCTGGGCGGGGTAGCGCCCTGAGTGGTGGCAACGAAACACGCGAATCGCATTTGGCCGCAAGGCCCGCGGCCGGGCGGTCAGACGCCCTTGAATGCCGGGGGGCGTTTAGCGACGAATGCAGCAATTCCCTCAGCAAAGTCCTGGGTATCGGCGAGTTCGCCCTGGAGGACGGCCTCGAGTTCCAGTTGTTCCGTCAGGGTCGTCGTCGGTTCCTGATTGAAAAGCGCCTTGATGCGTTTGTAGGATTGCGTCGGGCCCGCGGCGAGTCGTTGCGCCAGGGCCTCCGCTTGGGGGATGAGCGCCGAGTCCTCGACGCAGCCCCAGATCAGCCCCCAGCGTTCGGCCTCGGGCGCGGTGAGCGGCTCGCCCAAGAGGGCGAGGCCCTTGGCGCGCGCCGTCCCCAAGATGCGGGGTAGAAAGTAGCTGCCGCCGAGATCGGGCATGAGCCCGAGCTTGGGTGCGAACAACTCGATGAAGGTGGCGGAACGGCCGGCCAGCACGATGTCACCGAGCAGTGCCAGACTGACGCCGGCGCCGGCGGCAATGCCGCCCACCGCCACCACCACCGGCACCGCCAGATCGGACCAGGCGGTCACCATGGGATTGAAGCTTCGGCGCAGGGCGCCGGCGATATTCTGTCCGGTGCTCTGCGTTTTGTCCTTGAAGAAATCATCGCGTGTCAAATCCGCGCCGGAGCAGAACGCCCGCCCGGCGGCGGTCAACAGCACGGCGCGGATGCCGGGATCGGCGGCGAACGCGGTGGCGGCCGCATGTAATTCCTCGACCATCGGCAGATTGAGCGCGTTCAATTTGTCGGGCCGGTTGAGCGTCAGATGGGCGACGGCACCGCGCTGTTCTAGGCTCAAGAATTCGAATTTCATGACTGACCTCATTGTCGTTTGGAGCGGGTCGGGTGCTTGCATCGGGTCGCGCCTGCCCGCAACCACCCTGTGAGTATAATGGCGTATGCCCATCCCAGCCCTGTTGCTGAATCGCCTGCGCCTGCCGGTCATCGGTGCGCCGATGTTCATCGTCTCGACACCGGATTTGGTCATCGCGCAATGCAAGGCGGGGGTCGTGGGCTCATTCCCGGCACTGAATGCCCGCCCGGCCGCGGAGCTGTCGGTCTGGTTGGCGCGCATCACCGAGGAACTCGCGGCCTACTCGCTCGCGCATCCGCGCGCCAAGGTGGCGCCCTTCGCGGTCAATCAAATCGTCCACCCGAGCAATGATCGACTCGAACACGACGTGCGCTGCTGCGTCGAGTACCGGGTGCCCATCGTCATCACCAGCTTGAGTCCGCCGGCCGAGGTGGTTAGCGCGATCCACAGCTATGGCGGCCTGGTGTATCACGACGTCATCAGTCTGCGGCATGCCGAGAAGGCGGCGCAGCAGGGCGTGGACGGCATCATCGCGGTGTGTGCGGGTGCGGGCGGGCATGCGGGAGCATTGAGCCCCTTTGCGTTGGTGAAGCAGATCCGTGAGCGGTATGCGGGCACCATCATCTTGTCCGGCGCCATGAGCACCGGGGCCGATGTGCTGGCGGCGCAGGCGCTTGGCGCGGACTTGGCCTATCTCGGCACCCGCTTCATCGCCACCACCGAGGCCAACGCCAGCGCCGCCTACAAGCAAATGCTGGTCGATGCGCTGGCGGAGGACATCGTCTATACCTCGCTGTTCAGCGGCATCGCCGGCAATTACCTGCGCGGTAGCGTGGTGAATGCCGGCCTTGATCCCGATCACCTGCCCGAGGCGGACAAGTCGACGATGAATTTCCGCAAACTTGCCGAATCGGAGCACAAGGTTTGGCGGGATATCTGGGGCGCCGGTCAAAGCGTGAGCGGCATCCACGAGACTTTGGACGTGTCGACCTTGATCGACCGCATGGCAGCCGAATACGACGCGGCGCGGGCGCGGCTCACTTGCGGCTGACCGCGGAGCAGCTGCAACCGGCACTCGATCGGGGTCTCGGCGCCGTCTATCTGGTGTCGGGCGATGAACCCCTGTTGGTCGGCGAGGCTGCCGATGCCATCCGGGCCGCGGCGCGCGCCCGTGGCTACGCGGACCGGACTGTTTTCTTCATCGATCGCAGCTTCGATTGGGACGCTCTCAAACAATCCACGCAGTCGCTGTCGCTGTTCGCCGAGCGGCGCCTGTTCGAGTTGCGCATGCCCACGGGCAAGCCGGACAAGGGTGCCGCGGTACTCATCGATTTGGCGACGCGGCCGCCGCCCGATGTGCTGTGCCTCATCGTCACCGACAAGCTCGACAACAAGACGGGCGATGCCGCGTGGGTGCGTGCCATCGAGAAACACGGCGCCTGGGTGCGCGTTTGGCCGGTGGACATCGCGGCTCTACCGGGTTGGCTGCGCGCGCGTGCCAAGACCCTGAAGATCGAGATCGAGCCGGATGCGGCGCGGATCGTCGCGACCCTGGTCGAGGGCAACCTGCTCGCCGCCAAGCAGGAACTGGACAAACTCGCACTCCTCGCCGGCGGCGCGCGCATCGATGCCGCGTTGGTGCTGAGCGCGGTGGGCGACAGTGCCCGGTATGACGTATTTCAACTGGCCAGCGCCGCGGCGGCCGGCGATGCGCAGCGTGCGCTCAAGGTGTTGCTCGGCTTGAAGAGCGAGGGGGTGGAGCCGACGCTGATCCTCTGGGCGCTGTTGCGTGAGCTGCGCGGTCTGTGGCAAGCGCGGGAGCGTATCCGGCTGAAGAGCAACACGCGCGGCAGCGGCTGGAACCAGGCGGCGACTCCCTCACCTGAGGCACAAGCCCGGATCGCGACCATGCCGCTCGCGCCGTTGCTGCGCCAGGCGCATCAGACCGACCGGGTCATCAAGGGCCTGGCGGCCGGCGATTCGTGGACCGCCATCACCGGCCTCACGGCGGCGATGGCCGGCGCTTTGCAAGCGTCTGCCGAATCAGGCAGGGTATCCGTATGAACTCCATGGGCATCTTCGGCGGCACCTTCGATCCGATTCACTATGCCCATTTGCGGACGGCCTTCGAGCTGCAGCAGGCGCTGCGCCTGAAGGAGATCCGTTTCCTGCCCGCGGGCAACCCGCCGCACCGCGATCGGCCGTTCGCTGACGCCCAACTGCGCCTGAAAATGGTGGAATTGGCGGTGGCCGGTCAACCGGGATTCGTGGTCGATGACCGCGAAGTGCGTAAAGAAGGGCCATCGTACACCGTGGAGACTTTGGGCGAACTGCGCCATGAATATCCGGATCGCAGTCTGTGTCTGATCGTCGGCATGGATGCGTTCTTGAGCTTGCCGAAGTGGCACCAGTGGCGTGAGTTGCTCGATTTGGCGCATTTGGTGGTGGCGCATCGTCCGGGCTGGCGCGCTCCGGGGATGGGGCCTTTGGGCGAGCTGTTGGTCGACCGGGGAACCGGGCGGGTCAGCGATCTGCACGAGCAACGGGCGGGCTGCATATATATCCACGCTGTGACGCAACTCGAGATTTCTTCGACGGAAGTGCGTCAACTGATCGCCTTGGGCCGGGATCCGCGCTTCCTCATGCCGGATCCAGTGCGTAAACTGATCCTGGAAGCGAACTGTTACTCCAAATCACGGACAACTTAGTGCCAGCCAAAAAAAGCGCGACGACGACGAAAAAAGCGGGGGACGGCGCGGACGGCGCCGCAATAACGAAAAATAGCAGCAAACTGCTGGGTGCCGGCAAGCCAAAACCCGCCGCCCGAACACGGTCGAGCGGCAAGACAAAGCCGGGTGGTAAAGCAAAATCCGGCGGTAAACCAAAGCCCGGCGGCAAGCCAAAGGTGGTTGCCAAGCCAACGACGGTTGACAAGGCGGCCGCGGCGGCCGCGCGGTCGGAGGCTCTGAAGGCCGTGGTCATCGATGCCTTGGATGACATGAAGGCGCTGGAAATCAAAGTGTTGGATGTGCGCGGCTTGACCGATGTGGCGGATACCCTGGTGATCGCGAGCGGCACCTCGGATCGGCACGTACGCTCGGTTGCGCAGCGTTTGGTCGAGAAGACCAAGGAGGCGGGATTCCGCCCGCACGGCATCGAGGGGCAGCAGGACAGCGACTGGGTGCTCATCGATCTGAACGAGATGATCGTCCATGTGATGTTGCCGCGGGTACGCGAGTTCTATGGTCTGGAAAAGCTGTGGGACATGACCGAAGCGAAACGGGCCGTACGCGCGTAGCGCGCTGCGCGCAGACTCGGCTGCGATGAAATGCCGCTTGATCGCCGCGGGCACGCGATTGCCGGCCTGGGTGAACGACGGCTTTCGCGAATACCAGAAGCGGTTGCGTTCGCCGCTGGTCCTGGAGCTGACGGAAATTGCGGTGGCGACACGGCGGGCCGGCGAGGATCCGCAGCGTGCAGTCCGGCGCGAGGGCGCAGCCATGCTGGCGGCCATCGATCGGCAGGATTATGTCGTGGCGCTGGACGTCACCGGTCAGTCGATGAGCACTCTCGAGGTCAGTCAGTGGCTGCAGCTGCGGCTCGCCAAGGCGGAGCCGCTGGCCATGCTGATCGGCGGTCCGGACGGTCTGGCCGAGGAATGCCGGGCTCGCGCCAATTATCGTTGGTCGTTGTCGCCCTTGACGCTGCCGCATGCGCTGGTTCGCGTGGTGCTGGCGGAGCAGATTTATCGCGCGATGAGCTTGGGCAAAGGACATCCGTATCACCGCGCCTGAACCCAAGGGGATATTCACCGCCATGTCCGCCGACACCCTCTACCTGGCCTCGGGGTCGCCACGGCGGCGCGAACTACTCACGCAAATCGGCGTGCGGTTTCGGGTGCTCACGATCGAGGTCGATGAGCGCTTCCTGGCGGGCGAGGCCGCGGATGCCTATGTGCGGCGCCTCGCGGAGAAGAAGGCGCTCGCCGGTGCGGCCCAGTTGGCGGGCAGCGCCCGGGGTGGGGCGTCGGCGCCGGGGGAGGCCGGGGGGCTGCCGCAGGCCGTGGTGCTGGGGGCGGATACGGCGGTGGTGGTCGATGGCCGGATCTTCGGCAAGCCGGCGGACGGCGCCGATGGGGTGCGCATGCTCACTGAGTTGTCGGGGCGGGTCCATCACGTGCTCACCGCCATCGCGCTGGCGACGGCGTCGGGCCTGCACACCCGACTGTCGCAGAGCGAGGTGACATTCCGCGAAATTTCCACCGCCGAGGCGCGCGCCTATTGGTTGACCGGTGAGCCTTGCGACAAGGCCGGCGGTTACGCGATCCAGGGGCGCGGCGCGGTGTTCGTCGCCGCTCTCAACGGCAGTTTTTCCGGCGTGATGGGTTTGCCGCTGTTCGAGACCGCTGTGTTGCTGGACGCGGTGGGCGTGCCCCGCTGGCGCGACGCGAGCGGCACGGACGGCGGCGGCGTGGACGGCGGCGGCGCGCATGGCCACTGAGATTCTCATCAATGGCAGCCTGCACGAGGCGCGCGCCGCGGTGGTCGAGAATGGCGTGCTGCAGGAGGTGTTCCTGGAGCGCGCGAGCCGCCGCGGCATCATCAGCAACATTTATAAAGGCCGCGTCTCGCGCGTGCTGCCGGGCATGCAGGCGGCGTTCATCGAGATCGGTCTCGAGCGCACGGCTTTCTTGCATGCCTCCGACATCTTCGACCCGCGTCACGCCGAGACCGGTATCGAACCGCCGCGCAGCGAGAACATTCGCTCGTTGGTGGCCGAGGGCAATGAGATTCTTGTGCAGGTGGTCAAAGACCCTCTGGGCACGAAGGGCGCCCGTCTCACCACTTACATCACGTTGCCGTCGCGCTATCTCGTCTACATGCCGCAGAGTCAGGGCGTGGGCGTCTCCGCGCGCATCGAGTCCGAGACGGAACGCGAGCGATTGCGCCACGCCGTGCAGGGTGGAATGCTCGCGCAGGAGAATGCCGGATATATCGTGCGCACCGCGGCGGAGGATGCGTCCGCGGAGGCGCTGCTCGCGGACATGCAATACCTGCGCAAGTTATGGGAGTTCGTGCGGCAGAAGGGCCTGCGTACCCAGCCCGGCAACCTGGTGCATGCGGACCTGCCGTTGCACCTGCGGGTGTTGCGCGATTTATTGCGGCCGTCGGTCGAGCGGGTGCTCATCGATCAGGCGAGCGCCCATCGGGAGATGCTCGAGTTCGCCGCCGCGTTCATGCCGGAAGCCGTGCCGCGAGTGGAGCTCTATGGCGAAGCGCGGCCGCTCTTCGAACTGCATCATGTCGAGGATGAGATCCAACGCGCTCTCGATCGCAAGGTGTCGCTGAAATCCGGCGGCTACGTCATCATCGATCAGACCGAGGCGATGACCACGGTGGACGTCAACACGGGCGCCTTCGTCGGCCATCGCAATCTGGAGGAGACCATCTTCCGCACCAATCTCGAGGCGGCGGTGGCGATCGCGCGGCAGCTCCGCTTGCGCAATCTCGGCGGGATCATCATCATCGATTTCATCGACATGGAGGAGGTGGAACACCGCCGCCAGGTCATCCAGGCCTTCGAGAAGGCGCTCGCCGACGATCATGTGAAGACCACGCTGTCCTCGGTCTCGCCGCTCGGCCTGGTGGAGATGACCCGTAAGCGTACCCGCGAAAGTCTGGAACATCTGTTATGTCAGCCTTGTCCTACGTGCGAAGGCAGGGGATTCGTGAAAACGGCGGAGACGGTTTGCCATGAGGTGTTTCGCGAGGTTGTGCGGCAGTCGCGACAGTTCGAGTGTCAGCAGCTGATGGTGCTTGCCCATCAGGACGTCATCGAGAGATTGCTCGATGAGGAATCATCCGCGCTGGGCGAACTCGAGTTGGTGACCGGCAAGCCGATCCGGCTGCAGGCCGAAGCGCTCTACTCCGTGGATCAGTACGACGTCGTGTTGATGTAGATGCTGTGGCGCAAGGTCGGAAAGATCCTGTTGGTTGCCTGCGGGGGGCTGTTCTGCCTGATCGGTGTTTTGATGCTCGGCATCAAGCTCGCGCTCGACCGGGTGCCTGAGTATCAGGCCGAACTCAAGGAGTGGGTTCATCAGCGCATTGGTTACCACATCGCTTTTGCGCACGTATCGCCGGCGCTGCGTTGGTCTGGACCGGAACTTTATTTCGACCGGCTCGAGCTGCGGTCGAAGGATGATGAGCGGGTGTTGGCCCGCGCCGCGGGCGGGCGTATCGGCGCGAATGTCTGGGAATTGCTGCAGACCGGCAAGTTGCTCGCCGGCCGCATCGAGCTCGACGAACCGACCATTTTCGTCACGCGTCTGGGCGAGACGGATTTCGCGCTGGCCTCGGAGCTCAAGTTGGGCCAGGGCCCTGCGACGCTGCCGCCGTTGACCCTGCGTGATCTGCCGGTGGGGACGCTCGCGATTCGCGACGGCGTCATCACCATCCTCAACTGGAACGACTCGCTGCCGGAGCTGCAACTGCGCGGTGTGAACTTGAACATCGTACGCGGTGGCGACTTGATCGAACTCAAGACGGCAGCGCGCCTGCCCGCGGTATTGGGTGGTGAGCTCAGTCTCAATGGGACGGCACGCGGCGACGGGCCGCTGCGCGGGCTCGATTGGACGGCGCTGGCGCGTGCCCGGCATCTGACGCTCCCGGGCTGGCATCAGCTGCTGCCGACGACCCTGGCGCGCCTGAGTTCCGGAGCAGGCGGCTTCGAGATGGCGGCGCGGGGTCACGGCGTCGAACTGACCCGCGCCGACCTCGACTTCGAGGCCACGAATGTGGAGACGCAGCTGGCGGAGCAGCCTGCGGTGAAGTTCGAGCAAATCGCCGGTGCACTCACCATGACGCACAGCGGCGATCGTTGGCTGCTGTTCGGCCGTCGGGTGCGGGCGCTGTCCGGCGGGCGGCGCGATCCGCAGTCCGAGTTCGACGCCAGTTGGCGAGGGGACGATGCGGGATTGCTTGAATTTCATGCTCGCGCGAGCTACTTGCGCATCGAGACCTTGCTGCCCTTGGCGGGGCTCCTACCGCAAAAAGATCTGCGCGAACGGCTGCAAGAGATCGCGCCCACCGGTGAATGGTTGAACACGCGGGTAAACCTATACCGCCAGGCGACTGCCGATCCCTGGAGTTTCGACGTGCAGGCGCAATTTCGCGGCGTGGGCTTCGCACCGGTGGGCCGTGCGCCCGGTCTGCGTGGTTTGAACGGCCTGATCGCGGGCAATGACAGCGGCGGACGGGTGGAACTCGACGGGCCGGATTGCGTGTTCGCCTGGCCGCAGCAGCTGCCGCAGCCGGTGATGTTGAAAACGTTCAAGACCACACTGTATTGGCAGCGCACGCGGCAGCAGCTATTGGTCGCGACGCCGTCGATCGACGTCGCGAATCCGGATGCCAAGGTGCATCTCCAGGCAGCCTGGTTGCAGCCGGGGGATGACAGCTCGCCGGTGCTGACGCTCGCCGGCGCGATAGACGACGGTCATGTCGAGAACACGCACTATTATTTGCCACACGCGTTGCTGGCGCCGTCGGCGCTCAACTGGCTTGAGCGCGCCCTCGTGGCGGGACGACTGGCGCACGCTGACGTGGCGTTTCGCGGACCGATTCGGCATTTCCCGTTCCGTGATCGCAGCGGGTTGTTCCTGGCGCGCGCGCGCCTCGAGGGCATGACGCTCAACTACCACGATGCGTGGCCGGCAGCCGAGGATTTGCAGATGCTGGCGGAATTTCGCAACGAGGGACTCAGCGTGCAACTGCAGGCGGCGCGCATCGGTGGTCTGCACTTGCGGCGGGGCACGGTGCGGTTCGACGATTTCAAGACGGGTGAGCTGCGCGTCAGCGTGGGTTTGAGCGGTGATGCCGAGGCGGCCATCGACTACCTGCGCGCGAGCCCGCTCGATGCCGCGTCCGAGCATTTGTTCAGCGGCGTGGAGGGCCAGGGACCGATCGAGGCGGATGTGGATTTGTTCCTGCCGTTCAAGGAGTTCGACAAGCGCCACATCGTCGTGCGAACGAACTTGCGCGGTGTGTCGCTCAAGTGGATCGGCAGTGGCGTGGCCGCCACCGACTTGCACGGCGAGGCGGAGACGGACGGCGCGCAGGTGGCGCGAGCGGACGTGCGCGGCAAGATTCTTGGCGGATACTTCGACATGGAGGCGCGCTGGCCGCGCAACGAGCCGGTGACGCGGACGCAATTGCAGTTCGCCGGGACCGTGAGCGGCGAGGCCCTGCATGCGGCCATGGGGCTGCCGCCCGCCATGGTCGTGGGCGGGAGCACGGACTGGCATGGCGTGTTGCGGATCGTGCCGGAGCCCGCGCGCGAACGCTCGCTGCATATCACGAGTACCCTGGCGGGACTCGAACTGGCTCTGCCGGAGCCACTCGCGAAACCTGAGGGTACGCCCATGCCGAGTTCTCTCGACGTGTCGTGGCCGGCCGCGGGAGGCACGCAGATCCGGATGTCCTTGGGCAATGTGGTGCATGGTGAGCTGACGATGGAGCCGGACGTCAGCGGCCAACAATTGGGGCGCGCAGCGGTAACCTTCGGGGCGGGCGCCGATTCGGCGTTCAGCGACAGCCAGGTTGTGAACAGCGGCGGGGTGATCGATCGGCTCGATCTCGCCGGATGGCTCAAGCTCTATAGTCCCGGCCCGAGTTCCAAACCACTCGGCAGCTTCCTCCGTACCGCGAAGTTTCAGGTGGGAGAAATCGACTACCTTGGGTTAGCCTTTCACGATGTGGGCATTCAATTGGACGCCTTGGAGAAGGCCTGGCGGATCGGCGTCGACGGACCCAACGTGGTGGGCAGCATCCTGCTGCCGACGGGAGCGAACGCCGGCGACCCGTGGCAGCTCGAATTCGAGCGCCTGAAGTTCGTCGAGGGTCCGGGGTTCGATGCGGCGACGGGCGGCGCGAATCCCGCGGCCGATGCGGGGACGCCGGCTGGCGATGCCGGGGCGCTGCCCGGCGATGCGCCGGCCAATCCGCGCGGCATCCCGGCCATCAACTTTCATGCGACGAATCTGGTGTGGGATGAGCGGCAGTTCGGCGACGTGCGCGCCACGCTCAGCAAACTGGACGATGGCATCGGCATGCAGGACCTGCGGGTGCACGGTGTCGGCTTCAGCGCCACGGCGACCGGCGAGTGGCGCGGTAAGGGTGCGGGACTGGGAAGGATCGTCGGCAGCGTCGTCAGCACCGATGTCGGCGAGACCCTGAAACAGCTGGGCTATGCCGATTTGATCGAAGCCAAGAGCGGCAGAATGGACGCCGATCTTAGGTGGGTGGGCGCGCCCACCGCATCGGCAATGCGCGCTGTGACCGGTCATGTTGAGCTCGCGCTCGACAAGGGTCAGATCACGGGATTGAAACCCGGTGCGGGCCGCCTAATTGGCCTCACCAGTCTCGCCGCGCTGCCGCGGCGGTTGTCGCTCGATTTCAGTGATTTGACCGACAAAGGCTTCGCGTTCGATACCGTTCGCGGTAATTTCGACCTGTATGGCGGCAGCGCCTACACCGATGACGTGGTGGTGAAGGGTCCCGCCGGCAGTATCGGTCTCATTGGCCGGGTGGGCTTCACGACCAGGGATTACGACCAGACGGCGGTGGTGACCGGCAATGTCAGCAGTACCCTGCCGCTGGCGGCCTTCGTCGGCGGCCCGGTCATCGGCGGCGCCGTGCTGGTGTTCAGTCAGGTGTTCAAACAACCCCTGGAAGGGCTGACTCGGGGGTATTATCGGATCACCGGAAGTTGGGATAATCCAACCGTTGAACGTATCAAAAGTGCAGACGCCGCTGCGGCGTCTGCAGAGGCACCGAAAGCATGGGAAAAGTAGCTGCAATTCAGATGACCTCGGGTCACATCGTGGGCGACAACCTCGCCGCCGCCGGCATTCTCCTCCGCGAGGCCAAGGAGCGGGGCGCCGTCATCGCCTGTCTGCCGGAGAACTTCTCCTTCATCGGCCTGCATGATGCGGCCAAACTGGAAGTGGCGGAGGCCGATGGGGAGGGACCCATCCAGGATTTCTTGCGCAAGACGGCGCGTGAATTGCAGCTGTGGATCTTGGGCGGCACCACCGTCATCAAGGGTGATTCGGTCAGCCGGGTCGCGAATGCCTCGCTGCTTTATGACGATACCGGCAAGCGGGTGGCGCGCTATGACAAGATCCACCTGTTCGACGTCGACATCCCCGGCCGCAGCGAAAAGTACCTGGAATCGAAGCATGTAACCCCGGGCCGCAAGGTCGTCGTTGCCGACACCCCGGTCGGCCGGCTGGGCCTGTCGGTGTGCTATGACATGCGCTTCCCTGAGCTGTACCGTGAGTTGGTGACGGCGGGCGCGGAGTGGCTGACGATGCCGGCGGCATTCACCGTGCCGACCGGACGGGCGCATTGGGAGACGCTGCTGCGCGCGCGGGCCATCGAGAATCTTTGCTACGTGGTGGCTCCGGCGCAGAGCGGCACGCACTCGAGCGGCCGCGAAACCTACGGTGATTCGCTCATCGTCGATTATTGGGGCCAGGTGCTGGAGCGCCTGCCGAAGGGCAACGGCGTCATCATTGCCGAGATCGATCTCGCCAAGCAGGCGGAAACCCGGGCGCGTTTCCCGGCCTTGGACAATCGCCGGCTCAAGGTGAGCCCCGCCGGTGCCGTCGAGGTTGCGGCATGAGCGTGGTACCGACCTACGAGGTCGCGGAGCGCATGATCCTGGCTCCGTCGGGTCTCGATGCCGGCCGCCTGTCCACCGTGCTCGACACCGTCATGAGCCGGGGCGTCGATTACGCGGATTTGTATTTCCAGCTGTCTCGAGAGGAGTCCTGGTCGCTGGAGGATGGCATCGTCAAAGAGGGTTCGCACAGCATCGAACAGGGCGTCGGCGTACGCGCGATCAGCGGCGAGAAAACAGGTTTCGCCTACACCGACGAAGTGCTCATGCCGGCGCTGCTGGAGGCATCCGATGCGGCCCGCGCCATTGCCCGCAGCGGCAATGGTCGATCCGTGAAGGCCTGGGAGCGGCCGCTCACCCATCGGCTGTACATGCCCATCGACCCGCTCGATACCATACGCGACGAGGACAAGGTCGCTTGGTTGATGAAGGTGGATGCGGACACCCGGCGCATCGATCCCCGCGTCAAACAAGTCATGGCTTCCCTCGCCGCTGTTCACGAGGTGGTGTTGATCGCCTCGAGCGACGGCATACTGACCGCGGATGTGCGACCGCTGGTGCGCATGAACGTCTCGGTGATCGTCGAGCAGAACGGCCGGCGCGAGCAGGGCTACAGCGGCGGCGGCGGTCGCTTTGGCTTGGATGAATTGTTGCGCGGCGATGAACCGTTCGAACATGGGCGCGAGGCGGTTCGCCAGGCGCTGGTCAATCTGGAGGCCGTCGCGGCGCCGGCCGGTTCGATGCCCGTGGTGCTGGGCTCGGGTTGGCCGGGGATCCTGCTGCATGAAGCCATCGGTCATGGTCTCGAAGGTGATTTCAACCGCAAGGGCACCTCGGCCTTCTCGAATCGCATCGGCCAGAAAGTGGCCGCCGAGGGCATCACCGTGGTCGATGACGGCACGCTCGACCGGCGGCGTGGATCCCTCAACGTGGATGATGAGGGGACGCCGACCCAGTGCACGGTGTTGATCGAGAACGGCATCCTGCGCGGCTACATTCAGGACAAGATGAACGCGCGGCTGATGGGCATGCCGGCGACCGGCAATGGTCGTCGCGAGTCGTTCGCCCACATGACGCTGCCGCGCATGACCAACACCTACATGCGCGCCGGCGAGCGGGCGCCTGAGGAAATCATCGCCTCGGTGGAGAAGGGGCTGTACGCGGTCAACTTCGGTGGCGGTCAGGTGGACATCACCTCCGGCAAGTTCGTGTTCTCCGCCAGCGAGGCCTACCTCATCGAGAACGGCAAGATCACCACCCCGGTGAAGGGCGCGACGCTGATCGGCAACGGTCCGGACGTCCTCACGCGCGTGAGCATGGTGGGTAATGACATGAAGCTCGACGGGGGAGTGGGCACGTGCGGCAAGGAAGGCCAGTCGGTGCCCGTTGGTGTGGGTCAACCGACGCTGCGTATCGATGCGTTGACGGTGGGCGGTACGGGCTGACGGCTGCCCTTGGGCGAGAGATGTAATGGCCGATTCCGCGAACACGCCGACGAAATATCCGCGAACCGACTTGAACGAGCGTAACAACATGAAGTGTCGGGTGATCAGGCCGCCCGTTGAGGGCGGTTGGTCGGAGCCCCCGATGTTCGAGTGGGAGTTGACCGCCGAATCCTGGACCGATGAACACCCGCACAGCGAGTACAACTTCGTGCTGGAGGGCGAACTGTTCGTCGAATCCGGCGGCGTGACGGTCGAGGCGAGACAGGGAGACGTCGTGCGGGTTCCCGCCGGCGCGGTGGGCAGATACTGGGCGCCCACCTATGCGCGATTGCTTGCCATTTATGGACCCAGCGATGGAAGTCCGAGTCGTCGACTGGGTCATGAGAAGTTGTAGACCCGCCCGCCATGAAACTCAAGAATTCTCCGGAATTGCCGACTTTCAAGAAATCGCGTTTCATGAGAGCCCGCCACGGTCGGCAGCACGATCTCCATACGCCGACGACTGCTGCTGTTGGGTGCGCTGGCGACTGCTTCGATCTGGAGCGGCGCGTTGCTGCAATATTTGCAGATGCGGGACCAGCGAGTGCGGTTGGAAGCGG
>Ga0116228_10002148_pt1 | contig 16929 bp, 11 predicted proteins | sample S1TSphfallax_2_FD_89694 | JGI IMG/M metagenome (GOLD analysis project Ga0116228, IMG submission 89694) | Host-associated microbial communities from peat moss isolated from Minnesota, USA - S1T2_Fc - Sphagnum fallax MG | ecosystem: Host-associated > Plants > Peat moss > Unclassified | place... | reverse complement strand
TTGACCACCAGATCATCCGCGCCGATGATGACTTCGAGCTTCAAGCCCTTGGGCAGGTCCACCGGCGCCGTGCTGCTCGCCGGCAGGTTCAACGGCAGAATGTTGGTCTTGGAAAACACCGCCGTGAAGATCAGGAAAAAAACCAAGATCACCATCATGTCGATCATCGGCACGATGTTGAGGTCATCACGCCCCTGATGGTAGCGAGCGTGATTGCGTCGGACCAGACGTGCGGACTTGGACTTCATGAGCCCTCAGATCGTGCTTCGAGCCGGCGTCGGTGCGCGCGCCGCGGCGGGCGCCGCCGCGGTGGTCGGCGTCGGCGCCGACTCATGCTGACGCTCCGTGATCGAATTCAAGAACTTCACCGAGGCAATTTCCAGGCTGTCGATCAGCGAGGTGGTCATGGACTCGAGAAACATATGGGCCAACAACAGCGTGATCGCCACGCCCAAGCCCGATGCGGTGTTGTTCATGGCCACCGAAATGGCAGCAGCGAGCAGACTGGCTTTTTCGGCCGGGTTCGCCGTGGCGACGGCGCTGAATGCTCCGATCAGCCCGGTGATGGTGCCCAACAGGCCGATCAGCAACCCGACATTGGCGAGCGATGACAAATAGTGGGTGCGCTTCTCGATCCGCGGGATGACCTCGAGCAGACTTTCATCCATGGCCTTCTCGATGTCGTCGCGTCGCCGGGCGCTGGCCACTCGCGCCACCCCATAATTGAGGATGGTGGCGATCGACGCCTTCGAATTCTGCGTGAGCTGCACCACCTGTTTGAAATTACCGGCCGCGAGCGCCGGAACGAGATCGTCCCACAGACCGCGGTTGCGCAGCGTCTCGCGGCTCAAGAAGAGGTACCGCTCGATCGCGATCGACACCCCGACCACAAAAATGATGGCCAGCGGGTAGAGGAAAAACCCACCGTCCTTGAAGAAATTGACGACCGAGTTGAAGAAATTCATTTACGCACTCCTAAAAATGCCCGTCCGCGCTTTAGTATGGAATTCAATCACATTAAGTTTTGTCAGGGCGGACTTACTTCTCACCCTGCGCTGCCGTGTTGCCGGTACTGCGCGGCGCCTCACTCGATTGCAAGGCATCGTAGTAGGCCACTTCCCGCTTGAACTCATCCCGATCGACCGGGGCCAGCGCCTCATCCAGCAAACTGTTCATGGGCTTGCCCGAATTGTCGCCGATATCAGACCTCTTCCACGGCACGACATACATGACCTTCGGCTGTTCCTGGCTGCCGGTGACGGTGGCCGTGGACAGATCCACGCGGTCGACGGCGGCTTTCGCAGCGGCAGCGGGGCTCGCACGACGGTGTTCGCTGTGTGTGTCGGTCCGGGCATCGCCCGGGCTGGCCGTCTCATCGGCCGGGCCCGAGGCGGGTCGAGTGTCGACCCGCGGCTCGCCGGCGTCGCGCTGTGCGTTCGATGAGGGTGGGGCTTTGGCGACGGGCGCCGGTGCAGCGCTGGGGGGCTGCGGGGCGCTGGGGGACTGTGGCGTGGCGGTGGGGGCTTGCGGTGTGGCGGTGCCCGCCTGCTCGGCGACGGCCGCTCCGCAGCACGCCAGCAGACAGGCCGCGAAGTAAGCCCCGAAAGGCGGGGCCCGATTGCTCGTCCTGGTCATGAAGCCTCCTTTTTTGCAGCTGCGCCCCGGGTGCCGACGCGTTTACGCAGTTCCACCAACCAGCCGGCGACCTGTTTGTTGTCGCCGGCGATCTGTACGTAATGTTCGAATTGCTCGAGCGCCTTCTGCGGCTCGGCAAGATACAAATCGTAAAGTATGCCGAGATTGAGGTACGCCGGAGCATACGTCGGCTGCGCCGCTATCGTACGCTGGTAGGCCGCCTCCGCCTCGGCAAATTTGCCGAGCTTACGCTCCACGATTCCGAGCTCATTGCCGGCCACCGCATCCTGGGGACTGCGCTCGAGAGCCGTTTTGAACGCCGCCTCGGCCTCAGGCAGCCGCCCGGCCTGCACATACAAGAGACCGAGATTGACCTCGGGACCCGCGTACTGCGGATAGGCCGCGCAGAGCTCCTTGAATTTGAGCTCGGCATTACCGGTCTGTCCGGCCCGCGCCGCCTGCAGCGCCTCGGCGTAGCCCAGCGCCGCCTGCGGCGGCACCGATCCGGTATCGCCCCCCACCGATCCCGCAGCGCTGCTCTCAGGCGCATCATGAGGTAGCGGCGGCGGCGCTGCAGGCGGCGCGCTTTGGCAGGCCGCCAGGAGGACGGTCAACCCGAGGCTTGCGCCCCCTCGGTTGGGTCGCCGCCGATTAGCGGATCGAATCAACCAGCGGATCACTGATTTCCACCTTGCCGTAGCGGCCTGGATTGAGTTGTGCCAGCGCCGCAAAGCTTTTTTGAACCCACTCATCGTAGGTGCCTTCCTTGGTGCGGGCCGCATTGACCTCGTGCAATTTGATCGCCTTCTCCTCGAAGGGGAAGGCCTGCTCCTCGAGCAACACGTCGTATTGTTCCAGTTCTTCCTTGTTGAGGTTCTTCGGCCGCTCGGAACTCATCAAATCCTTGCCCAACTGCCGGTACAGTTCGGCGCTCTCGAAAGTGGCGGCCGTGGTCACGCCCGCCACCTGATAATCCGCCGCCGCCGTATACGCCTTGAGCGCCGCCTCCATGGCCTTGCTCTTTTCGGCCAGCGATTTCTTCAAGGGCGCGACCAACTTGATGCGCAGGAACTCCTCTCGTGCCGGTTCGGCCAGAGTCAGCGTGGCCTTCGCCGCCAGCGCCCGGCTCCGATCGGTACGCGCCGCGCCCGCAGCGCGATCGGCCGCGATGATGTCGCGCAGCCAACGATCGCGATCGCCCAAATCGCCCGCTCTTGCCGCCGCGAAGGCCAGCCTGTTACGCGCCTCCATCGCCGGATTCAGGGGCTGCGGGAAGCGCTTCACGAAAGTTTCGAGCATGGCACGGGACTTGGCCGGATCGCCGGCCTTGTCATAGAGATCCGCCGCCTGCAGCAGCGCCTCGCGCTGAACATCCGGGGTCTCGGTGGGAGTCTCGGCGATCCGCTCGAACTCACGGGCTGCGAACCCTGTTTGGTGGAGTTCCGAATAGGCCACGGCGAGCTTGCGGGTCACGTCCGGTTGCAAAGGACTTTGCGGAAAGTTCAAGCGGAATTCCTGCAGCACCACAACGGCCCGCTCCCATTGTTTTTCCGTGATGAGCAAGGCCCCCGCATCAAAGTCTGCATTCGAGCGCACCTTCGAGCTGGGAGCCTCCTTCGACACCCTCAGGAAATCGTCCACCGCGCCGGCGCTGTCGCCCGCCTTGTTCCTCGCCTCGCCCTGTTTGTAGATCGAGGCTGCCAGGCGCTCGACGATGGCCGGACGCTCCGGATCATTGGCGCTCATCAGCGTCTCCGCACTGTTGTAGCCGGCCTCGGCTTTGGCGTAGTCACCCTGATCGAACTCCGAGTTGGCGATCACGGTCCAGGCGATGCGCCTCTGCGACGCTTCGGCCGGCGGTGTCTTCGCCAGCAACGCCTGCGCGGCGGCGATGGCACGGACGTAATCCTTGGCGGCATAGAGATCGGCGGCGGCACGGGTCAGCACGGCGGCGCTCTCCGGATGCGCGGGGAAGCTCTCGGCGAATTTCAGCGAACTGTCGACCTCACGGGCATGCAGCTTTGCCTTCGGCTCACCGGCCAGGGTCTCTTCCTCCTTGGAATATGCCACGACGGCCGCGTAGCCGGCGGCCGCGGCCTTGTCATGCGACCCATAGCCGTAAGCCGTTTTCTCGTACTCCTGCGCCGCCTCGAGATACTGCTTGCTCTCGAACAGCGTATCGGCGAGCAAGAAGTTGGTGGCCGGTGTTTCCGGATCGTCGGGGAACGACTTGATGAAGCGGCGGTACCACTTCGCCGCCTCCTGATCGTCCTTCAAATCGTGCGTGCGCTGCGCCTCCGCATGGTAGTGCTGGGCCAGATCCTTCAGATTGGTCTTGAGCTCCGCCACGACGGCCGGTTCGCCCTTCGCCGAGCGATTTTGCCAGTAGGGGGCACCGAAGCCGTAGTCCTCGACGAATTCCTCCTTGCCCTTGAGAACGAGCTCCGGAAAACCGCCCTTCGAATAGGCATCGATGGCCTGCATCTGCAACAACGGCGCTTTTTCGTTGCTGCGGTCCTGGGACACGAAGGCGCGATACGCATCGGCAGCATCCGTGTAGCGCTCTTTCTCGATGTACAGATCCCCCAGCCGCGCGTAGAGCAGATACGAGTACGGCCGGGGTTGCCGATGCTTCACGAATTCGTCGATGCTCTTCGGGCCGTCCAGATAGGAGAAGGTGATCGACATCACCCGCAGCGTATCGTCGACGAGTTCGCGGTTCGGCCGCGAGAGCGAGTCGAGTTCGTTCATCACGCCGGGATCATGCTTCGACACCAGCACCGAGTCGAGCACCTGCGCGAAGGGATTGAGGCTCTCCTCGTTCTCACCCTGCTTGAACAGCGACCAGCCGTCCTTGTACAGGCTTTGATTGTAGAAGGGCGACGCCGGGCCGAATTTGACGACCGCACCATATGCCGCCTCTGCGGCCCCATAGGATTTCGCCGCGAATAGCAGCTCACCGCGCCGGAACTGCACCTCATCGATGTAATGGCTGTTCGGGTAATCCTTGACGAGTCGATCGAGCGCGGCCAGCGCCTTGTCCGGCTGTGCGTCGAGATCATAGGCGCGTCCCAGCTGGTAGAGCACGGCATCGTTGCGCTCATAGTGGGGATAAGCCTTCAGCAAGGCAGAGTACAGGTGAATGGCCTCGGTCGACTTGAGGCCCTCGTTGGTGATGAGTTCGCGCTCGATCCGTTCGGATTCAGAGCTCTCCAGATTCAGGTCGGCGAGCCGGCGCAACGCCTCGGCACGCAACGCTGAATCGCCGGCGTTCAAATCGAGGAAGCGCCGATAGCTGTCCATGGTCTTGTTGGCGTCGACACCCTGCGGCGGACTGGTGTTGACATCGACCTGCTGGCCCTCCAGATCCTTGATGGTCGGGGGGTTGGTGCCGGCGGCACGTGTGCCGGCCGCGCACAGGCTCATCACGGCCAGGGCCGTCAACGCGCCTCTCATGGATTCGCCTTCGGCGTCGGATTCGCCTGGGTCGCCGGGTTCGCCTTCGGTTGCGGACGACCGGCCTTCTCCGCCGTCTTGTCGTAAATTGCCGCCAGCTCGTAGCGGGCCTGTATCTGGTAGATGTCGATGCGCTGCTTCTGGGCTTCGAGTTCGTGAATCGCGAGCGCCTGCAGATATCGATTCTGTTGCTGGGATAGCGCTGCAAGCCGTTTTTGCAGAGAAGCGATGCGCTCCTCGATGCCGGCCACCCGCCTGGCGAAATCACTGTTGTTGTTCGGCATGTCCTGACGGGCTTGCTTGACCGACAGATCCCGCTGCCGCGTCTCGATGAGGGCGGTCTCGAGTTCCTTGACGGCATGCCGTTCGTTCCACAAGCGAGCCTTGAAGCTCTGTGACAGCCGCCAGTACAGCACGCCCTTGAGCAGCCGCTCCCGATCGCGCATGTCGGAAAGGTCCGGATCGTCCGGATGCAGGGCGAGAAAATCCTCGATGTGCTTCAGCCGTGCCCAGTTGGCCCGCTCCTCCGCCGTCCCCAACGCGGCGACATCATTCGACTGCTCGATCTCATTGAGGCGCGAGGTGAAATCGACGCGCTTCTTGTTGAGCGCATCCAGATCGGTCGCGGCGACGAGGGAGTCTGCCTTGGGCACACGATCTTCGTACGCGTGCTGGCGGGTATCCAACATGTCATTGAAGGCGGCCAGATCCTCGCGCCAGGCATCGAGGTTGCGTCGCATGAAATTGAGCTCGCGGTAGTTCTTCAGGCCCTCCTGGAACTCATCGCCGGCGAGCAGCTGATAGAGGTATCGGGACTCAGGCGCATCGGGCAGCGTCTTCAACTGCCAGTACCAGGTGAGCGTGTTCTGCTTGTCGTCGGTGAGCAGCCGGTCGAGCAGTTTGCCGCTTCTGATCTGTCCAATCGAGTCATCGATGAGCTTTCGTTCCTTGTCGAACGAATCGATGGCGGAATTGTAAAAGTCAGCGGCTTGACCGGTGGCCCCCAGCTGATTGTAGGCATAGGGCACGGTCAGATAGGATTCTTGAACGGCCGAATCGAGCAGATCGCGCTTGCGCAGCGCGAGCCAGGGCACGAGTGCCCGCTTGAATTCGCCGAGCGAGGAATCGGCCCATCCCACGCCGAGCAGGGCCTTGCTCGAGTAAGGACCGTTGAGCCGCACGCGCTCGAGAATCGGCCGGGCGTCGGCGGGCCGATCGGCCTGCATCAGCGCAAACCCCTGCGCCAGATTGGCCTTATCCTTGAGCGCCAGCAGCTCCTCACTCGAGGTTGCCATCCGGCCCACCTGATCGAGATGCGGCATCGCGTCCGCCAGCCGGCCCTTGCGCACCAGCGCCACCCCCAGATTGAACTCGGCGTACGCGGTCCAGTCCGGCGGCCCATGCCAGGCGCCCAACGAGGCGATGGCATCATCGTACCGACCCTCCCGCAGCATGATCTGCGAGAGCAGCATGGTGCGCTCCGCGCTGATCCGCGGCTGGATCTTGTCCGACACCTGACGCAGCGCGCGCTCCGATTCCGCGAGGTAGCCGCGCTCGTACCAGACCTTGCCGAGATAAAACCATGCCTTGTTGCGCACGGCCTCGGTCGTGTTGGCGTTGAGCAGCTTCTCGAAGATCTTGCCGGCCTCGACATGTTCCCCGAGCGACAGATACAAGCCGCCCAGCAGCAGCTCCGCTTCGCCCTCGGTGTTCGGCAGCCGATCGAGCTCCTGCGCGGCGAGCAGCCGGGTGATCGCGTCGAAGTAATCATCCTGAAAGAAATAGAAAAGGACGTCGCCGTAGGACAAATCCTTGATGTCATGCGGCGGCAGGCCGTTCGGATCCGGTTTGATGTTCTTCGCAGAAGCGCACGGAGCCAACCCGCTCATCAGCAACCCGCCGAGAGCCAGAGCCCGCGCCCAGCGGATCACGCGCCGCGCTGTGACTCGCGTCGTCATTTCAATCCCAATCTTTGATCTTGAACTCTGGCTGGTGCTTTGCGACGCGGTCCGTGATCTTCAGCTCCAGGTACTTGGCGCCCACGCCCTTGTCGAAGGTGATGGTGGCGCCGCGCTTGTAGTCGCGCTCGACCGGACCCTTGCCGTTGAAAAATGCCACCAGTTCATGTTTCCCGACCTTGAGATTGCCGAGATACAGCTCCTGGACGCCACCCTTCAGCAAGGCCTCCGCCTCCCGGGCGGTGTACAAATAATTCTTGACCTCCTTGTTGTCGATCTTGATGGTCACCGAGTCGAGCGCAAAGAAGGCGCCCACGTCCATCGACACGTAGACGGCGACCTGGGTGTTGGCGGGAAACAGCAGCTCCTCCTGCAGCACGAACAAGTCCTTGTTGAGTTCGATGACGTCCTTCTTCATGCTCTGGACCTCTTGATCCAGGGTTTTGAAGTCCCCGGGCGGCTCTGCGCCGGGCGCCGCTGCGCCGGGCGCCGCTGCGCCGCCGTCACCGGTCGCCGTCGCTGCCGCGGCCGGGGCGGCGGGAACGGCCGGCGCAGCAGCCTGTGCGGCCGCCGGGGCCGGCGCGGCCACGGCGAGCGCGCCAACCGCAGCCACCGGCAAGGACGCAGCCAGCATGCAAGCACCCGCCAACAGGCTTGAACGCAACATGCTCGAAAGCTTGTCATACTTGAAATTCATAGGAAGCCTATCTTTATTCGCGTAAGTATTCGCGGATCCGGTCGAGGTAAGTGCGCTCGTCGCCGGGCTTGAAGCCCACACTCAAGAAGCGCACGACGCCCGAGCGGTCGATCAAAATCGTCATGGGCATCTTTTCAATCGAATAATCCCGGCCTATCTGCGGAGTCGTATCCAACAAAAGCGGGTAGCCTAATTTCATGCCGGCGGCGAAGTCCCGGGCACGCCGCTCATCCTCATCGACCGACACGCCGAGCACCACCAATCCCGCCCGGTTGTACGTGGTGTTGATGTGGTCGAGCACCGGCATCTCCGCCCGGGACTCCCCCTCCCACCGGGCCCAGAAATTCACCAGAACCACCTGGCCGCGGAACTCGGAAAGCCGCAGATTGGAGCCATCCAAACTCTTCAGCACGAAGTCCGGCGCCGGTTTGCCGACCAGGGATGCGGCGGGAGAGGACGCCCACGCCAGCGATGCGATCCAGACGAACCCACTGAGACAAAGACGCTTGCTCATGCGTTCACCGCGTGAGCTTTGAGCTGGCCATCGTGAAGCTCAACATAGGGACCTTATGCAAAATCGCACAATGCGAGCCGCAGTGTCAACGACTAACCCGGCACGGCGCCGTTCACCAAGCCGGCGAGTGGTTGGAAGGCGATGTACGGCTCCAACGCCGCTCCAACCCCAAGTGTGTTGTTGAGATTCGGGGCGGGATAGAGGGAGGCGAACGCCGCCGGCGCGGAGGCGGTGTGCAATGCGATGTAATTGAGAACCACCATCTGGGCCAGATTGAAAACGTTGTTGCCGCCGGGACTTCCGGACGTGTTGATCGAACCGTCGGAGTTGAAGTTCCCGATCTGCAAGCTCATTTCGGGGTTGCTCTGCGCCGCCACCGGCTTGCCCGCCGGATTATAGACCAGGAAATACGTGGCCGCGACGCTCTGGTTGTCGGCCGTCCAGACACACTTGCCGCGGCCGGCCGCTGAATTGTCGATCATGCCGTTGCTCGCCAACGAGCCGTCGCTGAACACATAGATCATCACCGGCTTGCCCACTCTCGCCGCATACTCGAGCACCGCGCCGATGCAGTTGCCCAGATTGAAATCGCGGGTCTCGCCGGTCGCACGATCACCGGTGTGATAATCGAAGCCGTCCATTTCGATGGTGCCGGCCGCGGCATTGCCGTCGATCACCAGCTTCATGATGGCGGCGGTCTTTTGATAATCGGTGTTCGCCTGATATTCCGCCGTGTTGAAGATGCCGCTGGGACCCACGATGTTCGGGTCCACGTCGGGATTGACCGCGGACGGACTGTTGTACTTGTCGACGATGTAGGCCGCTTTGGTGAAGCCGCAGCCCATGATGCCGGGGCTGCCCGGGGAGGTGCTGCTGGCCGGTGTGCCGAGCGCGGCCGCATTCAGCGTCGGATTCGATGCGTAGGCCGTGACCTGCGCGTACTTGGCGTCGCTGATCCGCTTCATCGATTCGAGCGTGTTGGTGACATCCGACGGATTGGGCAGGAGCGTGCTCAATTGACCCGTGCTCACCAGGCCCTGGGTGTCGGCGGAACTTGCCACCTTGGTCGGTTGGGCGGCGGCGATGATCATGGTGGGGGGGGCGAGGGAGTTGCCTCCCGACACCGAGCTCTCCGAACCGATCAAATTCAAGAGACCACCGCGTGCGCCGTATTGATAGATCGCGTACATCGGATTGTGGACGTTCACGTCGGTGTCGTTCTGCGACAGTGCGGGAATGACCGACCCGTTGGTGCCCGCCATCGCCTTGGCGCTGGCGCGAGCCTTCATCCCTCGAAGGTGAGCGCTGTCCGAATGGAAACGCAGACCGAAGCTCGCGTCGACGAAACTGCCCGCGGCGCTCGAGTTCGGCACCATGGTGCCCGGCAGGCCGAGTTTGTTGTAACCGGCGACACTCAGGAAGTCGAGCTGCCCGCCGGGTCCGCCGACCAGCACGTTGGAGCCGGCGATGTTCCCGCCGCCCGACAGATCGAAACAGATGAAGGGCACCTTGCCCGCACCGGTGGTGATGTTGCAGGTCGAGAGCAGGGCCTGGATGTCCGGCGCGAGCGTGGCATGCGCCGGGCGCGTGCCCGCGAGCAGGCCGAGCAGAGAAGGCCCGACCACCGTCGCCGCCCCGGTCATGAAGCTCTGGGCGATGAATTGACGGCGCGTGGTCGGCCGGGGGTGATCTTGATGGAGCAGCGGTTGGTGAAGTCCCACGGCCTGGTTTCTTCTGCGCATAGATGATGACCTCTTCATGACCATTCCTCAGTTGATCAACATGTCGGCGCTGCCGAACGCCGCCGCGCAGGCCGCAGCGGTCACCGCCTGAACCCGGGCGGTGTTGTTGCACGCCGACGTGCTGCATAGGTTGTTGATCAAATTGCCGAGCTCCGTGGTCACCGTCGATGCCGCCGGTGATGAGTTGAGGCCGTTGCCGAGCACCGCGGCGGCGAGCGGTCCGGTGACTGAGCTCACGCCTGACGGTGTGGCGAACAGCGACGGGCTGAAGCTGACTCCCGGGAACATCTGCGCGGCCAGCGACGGCGTGTTGACCATGACATTGCAGTACTGGATGGCGATCTGCGCCACGCCCACCTGATTGGCGGACGAGAAGGACTCGAGCGTCGGCTCCGACGGCAGCTGTTGCTGCACCGCCTGATAGGTGGACAGAACCGCCGGCTGCGACGTGGGCACGCCCGTGAGCACCGACAGTGTCGAGTTGACCTCGGCGAAAGTGCGCACTCCGACATCGGCCACGGTGGGCCCGAGGCCCATCGCCGGCGTCACCGGCACGGGCTCGACCACCACGTCGCTGTGCGTTCCCAACTGATCGAAGGTGAGGAAGAACTGATCGGTGAGCGGACCGCTCTGCAGTCCGATCACCGTACCGACACTGGAGAGCACCTGCCCCTGCGCGGTGTAGTTCGCCGACGTGATCGTCGTATTCAGCGGAATGTAGGCCTGGCCGACGGAGGGGATGTTGCCGTTCAAGCCGATGCGGATCCCCTTGACCACGATGTTGTTCGGCGTAGCGGTCGGATCCAGCGATATGAACGTCGGCTGATAAAACAGATAGCTGTAGCTGTCGTACTGGCTGACGGTGAACATCACATAGGATTGCGACACACCGGTCACGTCCGACACGTTGAACAGCATGTAGTAGCGTTCTCCGACACCGGCGTTGTAATTCTGCAGCACCTGGGCGGCGGTGAGTGCACGGCTGTGGATGGCAACCATCTTGATGAGTCCCTGCCAGGACCGGTCGCCGGAAGTCTCATTGCCGAGCACCAGCGCGAAGGTGCTGTCCCAGTTGGCGATGGTGCCGCCCTTCTGCGGATCCGGCACGTTGGCATTGACGCCGTTGACGTAGATCTGGCGGCCGTTGACGGGATCATAGGTGAGCACCACGTGCTGCAGCGAGGCCTGCAGCAGCGTGGCCGCGTCCGGCGTCTGCAACTGCGGCGTGCCATTCAGGTTTGAATTCGAGCTGCGCAGCATGAAGTCGTAATCTTGATTGGTCTGGCCCAGGGTGAAGTTCCGGGTGGTATCGCCGCCCGAGTAGCTCACCATGTAGGAGTTGTCGGCCGCGACCAGCGCGGGTGCGACCCACGCTTCGACCGAAAACTCGCCGGTGGCCTGGATGAGGTTGTAGAGCTTGGCGCTGCCCGACGTGGTCGCCTGCAACTTGCCGCCGGCGCCCACCGTCACCCCCCAGCCGCCGGCCCACGTCACGCTGCCGGTGATGGTCAGATCGGCGGACGGATCGACGCCGCTGGTGTCGTAAGCCACCAAACCGGTGCCGGTTTGGAACTGGTACATCGCGATGGTATCCGCATCGTAGCGATTGGCGCCGCTCGCGATGGTGCCCTGCTGGAGCGTCAACGCCTTGCTGACCACCAGTGATGGATTGATGTTGGTCGGCGTCAGCATCTGCGCGAAGGCCTGGATCTGCGAGAGCATCATCGCCGCGTCGGTGGCGCAGTTGCTCCAGCAATTGTGCATGTCGGTGAGCAGCCGCTGGTAGAAGCGCGAATTCGTCCCGCAGGTGGTCGCGTTGAAGGGTACGCAACCGGTGAAGTCGATCTTCGGTATCGCCGCCTGATAGGCATTGGCGATTTGCGCCACCGGCGCCGCGAAATACGGCGATTGCATGGTGGCAGCCGGAGCGGCCGTCGAATGACAGTTGCTGCAGTAGACGCTGGTGAGCGTGTACACCGTTTGCTCGTAGTCCATGGGCGAGGCCGGGAAATTGAGGCTCTGGCCGACGGTCTGTACCGGGGGCGCCACCAGTTGCACCGTGGTGGCCGAGCTCGCCCCCGTGGCGCTCGCCCAGTTGCTGATCCAGGTGGTCAGAATCGTGCCGCAGGCGCTGTTGTCGGCCAGCCAGCAATTGTGGCCGCCCGCCACCTTGGTGACCATCAGCGAGGACGAAGGCTGGGAGAGGTTCACCACCGTGTTTGCCTGCGCATAGGCCAGATTGACGTTGTCGCTGCGGGCGAAGTTCGGCATCTGCGCGGGAGTCGTCGCGTTGTGGCATTGCCCGCAGCGATTCTGCACGCGGATGTTGTTCCACAGGTTCACCTGGAAGGCCTGCACGTCGGCGGTGGCGGCGGCCGGCCCCGTATACGCATTGACCGAGCTGGTCGGTGCCTCGGTCGGCAGCGCGCTGGTGGGCGCGCCGCTGCCCCCGCACGCCGCCAGCAGAGAGGCTGCGGCGAGAGCCGCCCAACCGGCAGTGCGGCGGAGCATCGTCGGGCGTCGGTTGTTCATGGGGCTTTGGCGGGTGTCGGGGGGAGTTTGCATGTCCATGTCAATTCCCCGCGCAGTAGGCGGCGCTCTGCGCGAACACCTGCCGCAGGTTGTAGCCATTCTGGAACGAGCTGACCATCTGGGTAACCTGGCTGACGTCGGCCTGGGTGTCGGGCTGGCGCAGACAGACATCCTTGAAGACCCGGGTCACCTGACAGGTGGCGAAGGCGGTGCTGCTCTCCAGTTCCTGGCCAAGGGACTTCGCGCCGCTGCCGCTGCCGGGCAGCGCCGGACTCCAGCCGAGCACGGCATTCGGGCCGGTGCGCCAGCGATTGCTCCAGCTATCGTCCGGAGTCGAGAAGCCTTGCGGAAAATTGGTCGCATTGATGTGATACTTCGGCTGCACCTGGCCGGCGGTGTAGACGATCTGGCCGACCGGCCAGGCTGTGGCGCCGATCTCGCTCGCGGGATAGGAGAAATTGTAATAGGCGAAGGCCTGTGCCATCGGATCCATGCCGCTGTGACAACCGATGCAGTTGGTCAGGAACAATGTGCTCACTCCGCCGGGACTGCGGGTCACATCCTGACGTATCCGATCCGGCGGCCGCGTGGTATCCATGACCGTCTGCATGTCGTTGCACAGATGATTCAGCATCGTGAAGCGGAACATCGCGCGGTTGGTGCCATTGACGAAAAACGCGCTCGCCGCACCCCGCGTGGTGAGCACGCCGGCGGTGGCCGCGGCAGGGATCCCCGTGATCGCCGACTGGGTGGAGGACACCAGGTGCGCCTTGAGATCGACGTTGTTCTCGTCCATGGTCTGATACATGTCGTTGTTGTCGGGCGAATAGGCGGGCACACCGGCGGCGGCATCGGCGATGTAGACCAGATCGGCGGAGAGCAGGGTGTTGAAAGGCACGTTGTCGCGAACCATGCCGACCACGGTCGCGGTGTAGTCGTTGAGCGGCGCGAACACCGTCTGATCCCGGTTGGTCCACGGCGTCGCGAGATTGCGGATCGTGTTGTTGTAGAAGGCCGGATCATTCGTCGCGAGGAGCGCGGCACTCACCATGTTGGTGGCCATCATCTGCGCAAGCACGCTCGGGGAGGGCGGAACGCCGGCGATGCGGTTGTACATTCGCGTCGCCTGGGTCGCGGTGGGATTCTGCGCGAACGCTCCCGGCGCCAACAACAGCCACATGCCGACACGCGAGGCGTGCCGAATCACCAACTTCATCCCGATCTTCATGTTCACATCCACTCTTTGTGATCGATGGTTCTTCGTGGTGGAAATATACGCAGCGATCAAGCCTCGGGAAATGTCTCAGCCGCACGACGTCGGCATTTCGCGACATTCCTCGGGCGAACGCGAAGGCCTAACCTGCTGCCTTCGTCACGTCATCCACACTCGTCGAGCACAGAGAATCGGATGTCGGAAACTTCTTCTGTGAATGCGTTAACAGTACGCGCTCAAGGCTCGAACGATGATGCGAAGATTGCGCCGATTAAGTTCAATGACAACGCGCGAAGCGGGACCGCAGGTAAACCAATGATGAATCATCGCTCGTGTGACTCGCGTCACGGTTTGCTCAATGTGGCTGCCGTGCTCGTGCCGCTGCTTCTTCTGTTCGGGTGCAGGGGTGCCGAAAGCGGTCACGCACCGGGACTCGCCGGCGGCGAGACGCTGACGCCGGGCATCACGAATTATCCGCTCGCCTACATCAAGCAGCCGGTGCCGCCCAAGGACATCGACGTGCGGGATCTCATCACGTCCATCACCGGCAGCGATCTGTACGTGCGCACACAGGCGAGCGCGGGCGGCGTCGAGAAGAACGTCACCCTGCCGCTCACCGGCGGCAAGGGCGCGGTGCGCGATCTCGATGTCTCGGTGGATGGCACGAAGGTGGTTTTTTCGCTGCGCATGCCGCTCGACACGACGAAGGCCAACACCGACCCCGCCCAGCCCACGTGGAACATCTATCAATATGACGCCACCACCGGCACCATCACCCAGCTGACCAACGATGACATCACCTCCGGTCACGACGTCGGGGCGCATTTTCTGCCCGACGGCCGCATCGTTTTCGCCTCGACCCGGCAGCTTGCCACTCAGGCCATCCTGCTGAACGAGGGGCGTCCGCAATACCAAGCGGTGGAGAACGTGCCGAACCTCACCCCGCAGCCCATATTCTTGCTGCATGTCATGAACGGCGACGGCTCCGACATGCATCAGATCACTTTCAACACCAACAACGATTTTGCCCCCTCGGTGCTCGCGAATGGCCAGATCGTGTTTTCGCGCTGGGAGGTGACCAATGGGGTGGACCAGATCAGCCTGTACACCACCAATCCCGACGGCACCGGGCTCGAGCTCTACTACGGAGCGAACAGTCATGCCACCGGCGCGAACGTTGCGGGCACAAATGACAACGTGATTCAATTTCTGAACGCGCGGCAGCGCGCCGACGGCAAGTTGATCGCCATCGCGCGCCCGTTCTCGGGCACGCAATTGGGCGGCGACACCCTGTTGATCGACGCCAATGATTTCGTCGAATATGACCAGGCGAGCTCGCCATCCGCCTCCGGCGCCGCGGTGACCACCACGGCGGCCGTCGGGCAGGTGAGTGCAACCTCGCTGGGGGTCACCACGGATGCCAACATGCCCTCGCTCGGTGGACGGTTCGCCTCCGCCTACCCGCTTTATGACGGCACCAACCGGATGCTCGTGAGCTGGGCACCCTGCCTGGTGCAGAGCGCAGCGGGAACCACCGAGATCTGCACGAACGGCAACACCACCGGACCCACGGTGCAGCTCGCGCCGCCACCCTACACACTCTGGATTTACGACTTCGATGCCGGCACCTTGAGTCCCGTATTGAGCGCCGCGACCGGGGTCGAGATCGTCGATCCGGTCATCTTGGAGGCGCGTAGCCCGGTCCCGACCTTCATTCCCGACGCCTCACCGTCGTCGACCGCGGGACAGACGCTGGTCACCAACCAGGTGGGCATCCTCGATATCAGCAGTGTGTATGATTTCGACGGCATCGATACGGCCAAGCCGAACATCACGGCCATCTCGAATCCCGACCAGCCGGCCTTCTATCAGCGCCCCGCGCGCTTCATTCGCATCGAGAAGGCGGTCGAAATACCCGGACAGAAAGTGCGCAAGATCAATCAGTCGGCGTTCGGGCCGGCCGGCATGGGTATGCGCGAGATCTTGGGCTATGCGCCGGTCCAGCCGGACGGATCCGTCCAGATCCAGGTGCCGGCCGACGTACCCTTCACCATCGACGTGCTGGACGCCAACGCCCGCCGCATCACCGCCCAGCACACGAGCTGGCTGCAATTGATCCCCGGCGAAACCAAGCGCTGCAATGGCTGCCACAGCACGGCAAATCACGTCTCGCACGGCCGTTTGGGCTTGAGCACCGCCGTCAACACCGGCGCGCCGACCACGAGCCTGCCCTTTCCCAACACCAATCCGGCGCTGTTCGCGAATGCCGGCGAGACCATGGCCGAGACCCTGGCGCGCTTGAGCTGCGCCTCCGGCAGCAGCATACCGTGCTCGCAGATCCTCGCCACGGATGTGCTCTACGCGACCGTGTGGACCACCGGCGTGACACTGCCCGCCGGCGATGTCGACACGCCCATCGCTTACCGGTATTCCGACCTGCAGGAACCGGGTGGACCACCCACCAATGCCAACTGCGCGCCGTGGAGCGCCCAGTGCCGCATCACCATTCATTACGCGAACGCCTCCACCTTGACACCGGTGTTCCTGCAAAACGTCTGGAATCTGTCGTCACGCACTGCAACCATCAAGAACATCGCCAATACGCCGGCCGTTTGCGTGACTTGCCACGCCGGAGTCAGCGCCGCAAACGCGATCCAGGTACCGCCGGGTCAGCTCGATCTGACCGGCGCAGCGGACACCGCGGACACCACCGTGGTGACCTCTTATGAATCGCTGCTGTTTCCACGCGACGAGCAGACGCTTAATATGGGGGTGTTGACCAATGTGCTCGTGAATGGAGCAGCCGTGGCGTTGACGGCGCCGATGACCGCGGGCAGCGCGAATGGGTCGACGAGTTTCTTCGAGATGTTCGATGGTACATTTCATGACCCTGTACTCGATCACACGGGCTTTTTGACGCCCGCGGAGCTGCGTTTGATCTCAGAATGGTTGGACATCGGTGGCCAGTTCTACAACGATCCCTTCGTCGCACCCGTAGCGAACTGAAGCCGATGCGACGTCTGCTGGCTTACGCGCTGCTGCTGCAGGCGCTGATGGTGACTTTGAGCTTTGGTGCAGAGCACCCGCTGGAACTGATCGTAACGGCACCGTTTCTCGAAATGCACTCGGGGCCCGGCCGCGGCTTTCCGGTCGTCTACGTGGTGGGTCGGGATGAGATCGTG
>Ga0116228_10002147_pt1 | contig 16936 bp, 18 predicted proteins | sample S1TSphfallax_2_FD_89694 | JGI IMG/M metagenome (GOLD analysis project Ga0116228, IMG submission 89694) | Host-associated microbial communities from peat moss isolated from Minnesota, USA - S1T2_Fc - Sphagnum fallax MG | ecosystem: Host-associated > Plants > Peat moss > Unclassified | place... | reverse complement strand
CGATCCAAGCGCTTCGAACCCATTCAGCAAATCGTCGCTAATGCCGCCGAGGACCTCGCCAAGAAAGTGGCTGAGTCTGGGCGCCGGGTGGCCGAGCTGGAACGCCAGTTGCAACAGCTCAATACCTATCGTGACGAGTACGTCAACAGCTCCCAAACGACACAGGGCGTGATGGACGCCGTGAGACTGCAGAATTATCGATCATTCCTCGACCGGCTCGGCGAAGCGTTGCGCCAGCACGTCGTCAAACTCGACGCGGCGCGCGCCGAGCATGAGAAGCGCCGGCTCAAATGGAGCGACAAACGGGTCGAGGCCGAGTCGCTCGGACGAGCGGTGGAACGCTTCCGTCGGCAGGAAATGCATGAGACCGAGGAGCGCGAACAGCGCGAGGGTGACGAGGCCGCCTTGCGGATCTTATTGGCTCGTGACGATGGGGGTAACCTGTAGGCACCGGGGAGCAACGCGCTCACCACGTGTATCATCCGCCGCAATGGACCAAGAGCCGAGTGAACCCGTCGTCGTGCCGCATACCGACCTGGCGGCCGATGTGCTCAAGGCACTCATCGAATCCTTCGTGCTGCGCGAAGGCACTGACTACGGCGAGCGAGAACTCACGCTGGATCAGAAGGTGCGCCGGGTGATCCGCGAACTCGAACGGGGCAGGGCGCAGATTCTGTTCGATCCGGACACCGAAACCGTCCACATTGCGTTGGCACGCGAGGTGCATATTTCCTCGATATGAATGCAACACCCGTTATCCAATTGGCCGTCACTCCCGCTGTTGCGCCGACCGCCGCCGGCGCCATCGCCGCGGGTGGTCCGCCCACCAACGCCTCCCCGACGTCGGCGGGGTCATCGAACTCGAGTTTTGCCGGTGCATTGCAGGCGGCCGGCGGCAAGTCGGTGAAAAAGGCCGCAACCAAGAGTGCCGCGGAGGATGCCTCCGGCGCGGGCTTGCCGCAGTCCGGCAGTGAGGCGCCGTCAGCAAGCACTCTCTTGCCGGGAAGCACGACCTTGCCACAGGAAGCCCTGGCGGCATCGCTGCAAGCGGCGTCCGGTACGGGCGCTGCGGTTGCGGGCGGCGATGCGGGGGCGCAGGGTGTGATACGGGACGGATCGATATCGGCGGCGACGGTTACCGGCTTGGCTCTCGGGGCAGGCAACTTGAGCGACGGCTTGTCGGACGGGGCGAGTGCCGCCGGGAAGACTGCGGCCCCAGCGGCAGGATCACCGGACGGCGGCGATGCCAAGGCGGCCGCCACGGCGCTGCCCGCTGCTGCAAGCGCTGGCGGATTTACCATTCCGTCAGACGAGAACACCCCCGCAATCGCCGCCGGTGCCACCGCTGACTCGACCGCGAGTGCCGCGGTGAGCGCCGCGCAGGCCTCCGCTGCGGCTGCCACCGGCGCCGCGGCAGCCGGCAAGGCGGCCGCCACCCGAGCGACGGGGACAACGGCCGGGACCCCGTCGCGCGAAACTGCGCGTGACGGAGTGCGAAAAGCGACATCCTCTTTCGCGCAATCCTCGCAGTCCACAGAGGCCGGCGACGATGAGGCGACATCGCTGGCAAATGCCACGGCGACTTCTGCCTCGGCCGCGCAAGCGACCACCACCGCGCTCTCCACCCTGCCCGACAGTGGTGATGGTGGCCGTATCTCCATGGCCCTGACCGCATCCGGGTCGGTGGGCGCAGCGAGTACGGCCGATAGCAGCACGAAGGCCGCGGCCGTCGCGGCTGACGACAGCGCCGGTGACGAGGATGCCGCGGCCGCCGGCAATGTCGTCGCCGACATATCAGCGACCGCGGTGGCGCATTCGGCGGTCGCGGCGACCAACCTTCCCGCTGCAGCCGTGACGGCCGCCGGCGGTAAACATGGGGGGGATGCGGGTGACTTGACTGCCGGCTTGCCGGCGGCGGCAGCGGCCGGTCTCAGCCAGGCCGGCGCGACGACGTCCGGCGGTGCGGCGACCGGCGCAGTGACGGTGCCGACGTTCCAAGTGCACGCCAGCGTCGATAGCGACGGATTCTCCCAGGGCCTGGCGACGCAAGTTTCCTGGATGGTCGGCAACGGCGTCAACAACGCCAAATTGCAGGTCAATCCGCCGCAACTCGGACCGATCGAAGTGAGCATCTCGGTGCAGGGAGATCAAGCCCAGGTGTCCATGACCACGCACAGTGCGGTCGCCCGCGAGGCATTGCAGGCGAGCACGCCGCAACTTCGCGACATGTTGGGCGCCCAGGGTTTCGGACAGGTCAACGTGGACATTTCGCAGCGCTCTTTCCAGGATCGCTCTTCGTACACGCCGCCGTATGAGCGAATGGCAACGTCCGAACGCGAGACGGCCGCAACCGGCATCACCGCGGCGGGCAGCGTCACTTCTGCGCGCACCTCAATGGGCGGTTTGGACGCGTACGCCTGACCCGGCAGCCCGTCGTCAGGCAGGCTGCCGGGTCAGGCAGGCTGCATGTAGCGGCGGAGCGCCGGCGTCGTGACGACGGTGCTGAAGATCGCCATGATGACCAGCATCGTGAAAGTTTTTGGCGAGATCACGCCCAGGTCAAAACCCACGTTGATGATGATGAGTTCCATCAAGGCGCGCGTATTCATCATGAAGCCGATCATTCCCGCCTCCTTGTGTCCGAATCCTGAACGGCGCGCCGCGAGGTAGGCTCCGCCCCATTTCGTGAGCGACGCCACGGCGAGTATGGCCAGACACCAGCCCCAGTCGGCGGCTTGGCTGAGTCCGCCGATCGAGGTTCGAAGGCCTGTGTAGGTGAAGAAGATCGGCAGGAAGAACACGGTCACGAAGCCGCCCACCCGCTCCCGCCATGCCATGACCAGCGCCTCTTCGTCGAACAGGATGACGCCCATCATGAAGCCGCCGAAGATGGCGAAAATGCCGATGAGATAGGTCGTCATTGCGGCAGTGAAGACGACCACCAGCAACCCGCCGAGAAGGTTCGGAGCCATATTGCCCGCGCGCGGATTCGAGCGACGGATGGCTTTCTTCAGCAAAGGCCGGATAACGAGAGCGCTCGAGAGGGCGAACAGCATCACCAAAAACACACGCATGACGAACTCGGCGCTGTCGAAGCGACTCACCGCGAGGGTGGTCACCAGCGCGAGCAGCAGCCACCCCACGACGTCGTTGATGGCGGCCGCGCTGATGGCGACGACGCCCAAGCGCGTGCGGGTCAGATCGAACTCCACCATGATGCGCCCCAAGATGGGCAATGCCGTGATGGAGAAGGCGGTGGCGACGAACAGCGCCGTATTGAGCGTTGCGGATGGGGCCGTGGAGTGCGGGCCTGTCATCAGCAGCGATAGCATGAATCCTGCGGCGAACGGCAGAACCAGCGACGCCACGGCGACGCGGAGAACCGCCGCACGGTTCGCCCGTTCGCGCAGATGCGAGAAATCGAACTCCAGTCCAATTTGAAACATGAGCAGCACCAGTCCGAGCTGCGACAAGACCAGAAGGGGTTCAGGCGGCGCGGAATGGAAGACGACATCGAAAGCTCGCGGCGCAATCCAGCCGAACAGTGAGGGACCGAGGAGGATGCCGATGATGATTTCACCCACCGCTGATGACTGGCCGCAGCGTTTCGCAAGGCTTCCACCGATGCGTCCGGCGAGCACGATGATCGCGAGTTCGAGCAGCGTAAAGAACAGCAGCAGCTCGCTTGTATGTGCTCCCGCCTGCACTGCGGCGCCGGGAACGCCCAACCTCAGATCATTCCGCCGTTGATGGAAATGATCTGGCCGGTGATGTAGCCCGCTTCGGCCGAGGCGAGATAGCCGACCAGGCTCGCAACTTCGTCGGCCGAACCCGCGCGCTTCATCGGCACCAATTGGGCGATCGTGGCCGCATCGAACACCGCCGAGCTCATGTCGGTCGCAATAATTCCCGGCGCGACGGCGTTGACGGTGATCCCGCGACTGGCGACCTCCAGGCTCAACGACCGGGTCGCCGAGTTGAGCGCCCCCTTGGCCGCCGCATAGTTCACCTGTCCGCGATTGCCCGCCAATGCGGTGACCGAGGAGATGTTGATGATCCTGCCCCAGCGCGTGCGAATCATGGGCAGCACGATCGGCTGGGTCACATTGTAAAATCCGTTGATCGAGACATCGACGACGCGGCTCCATTGGGCGGAACTCATCCCGGGAAATGCAGCATCCTCATGAATGCCGGCATTGTTCACCAAGATTTGCACCGGTGCCCGTTCGATGAGCGTCTCCAATATCGCGCGGGTTCCGCTGCCGTCGGTCACGTCGAAGCACACGGCTTCGGCCGCACCGCCGGCCGCCGTGATGTCGGCGACCACCGCGTCTGCGGCCGCCCGGTTCCTATTGGCGTGGACGTAGACAAAATGTCCGGTTCGCCCAAGTTGACGGCAGATTGCCGCGCCGATTCCGCCGCTGCCGCCCGTTACCAGAGCCCGCTTCGCCATGCCGTTCATGGAGTACTACCGGATGTCGACATGTGCCGGGGATCGAGTAATACCGTGGCTCGTCCCATCGTCAAGCGGCGCCCCGCGGCCTCCAGTTCGAATTCGTACACCCCGCCCAACGGATCGCCGGCCAGCCGCACGGCATTGCAGATCAACTCTCCCGGTATGTCATCCAAACGCAGGGCAAAAAATTCCACCCCGCGTATCGCGGCGAGGAAGCCGTTCCCCGGGCCGTCGCCTCGCCGCGGGGGGGCATCTCGCTGGGCGGCGGCATCTTGCTGGGGGGTGGGTCCTCCCAGTGGGCCCGCGCCGATGAGAGCTCCGTGCACCGCCATCGCCTGCGAAGCATATTCGATTCCGCAGGCTATGCCCAAGCGGCCGTGAGCCCGCAGCGGATTGTCGGTTGCGCGATGGCTGGAGCTCGAACAAGTGATCCTCCGGGTATCCCAGGCGATGACGGTGTCGAGCAGGCACATGCTGCCTTGATGCGGAATGTGGCGCATCATCCAGGCGCGATCGAGGAGACCGGCCGTCAAGCGCATGGCGCAACGTTGAGCACGATGCGGGCGACGTCGAGATAGTCGAGCACCGCGGTGCCGCTTTCCCGGCTGGCCGCCTGCAACAAGAAAGGCAGGCTGCGTGCGGCGGGGATCGACATCCGCAGCGCTTCCAAGGCGGGATTTGCCAGCGTGTCGGGCAGGGCGTCGGTAAGCGCGGCGTCGATCCGGACCAATGAGTTCGGATGCGGGGAAGGCGACAGCACCAGCGCGACGCCGAACGCGTCGGGCACCGGACGCTTGGCGCGTATGGGCTCCGGGTATTCGGTGTCGTAGGCGACCAGCAGCACCGATTCGCCCTCCACCACAACCTGGGTCATTGCCTCGAGGAGTCCGGCGCCAAAACTCGCATCGAAGGCGCAGAGCACATTCGACTCGCGCTTCGATCCGGTCGCAATGCTCCAATAACCCGCCGCCGCGTTGTGCACCGAATTCGAGAAACGCGTCGGCGACACCTCGCGCTGCGGCCGCGCCAGCGCCTCGCACAGTTCGTGGCAATTGTGTCCGTCGCCGCCGGAGGAGGAGAACACGCTGGCGAGTTCTCCCGGATCCGAATTCGAGTGGGTGGCGGCTTCCAATGCCACGTTGAGCGCCAGCTTGACCACCCGGCCCACGCGTCGTCGCTCCGCCGGCGGCAGCAGCGCCGCCGGCGGCAGCACCGTCGGCGCCGGTACATAGTCGCGTCGGGAGGTCAGCGCCAGCGCGGCATCCGGCCAGTTGGCAAGATTCGGCCCGAGCACACCGATGCCGTTGACGTACGCCGACAGTCTCATCCGGCGCGGCCGAAAATCAGGCTGCAATTGGTGCCGCCGAAGCCAAAGGAGTTGCTGAGCACATGGGAGAGCGGAACGCGTCGGTTTTCGAGCAGGTAGTTGGCGGTCAACATCGGATCGACGCGCGTGGTATGCACTCCGCCCGGCATCAGGCCCTGGCGCAGGGCGAGGACACAGATCACCGCCTCGAGCGCCCCGGCGGCACCCAAGGTGTGGCCGGTGGCCCCCTTGGTCGAACTCGCGGGCGTGGTCCGCCCGAAAACGCCGGTAACCGCCTGGCTCTCGGAACGGTCGTTGCTCGGAGTCGCGGTGCCATGCAGATTGATGTAATCGATGTCGGCGGGCCCCAAGCCCGCAGCGCGCAGTGCCGACTGCATGGCCTGGCGCGCACCCTGGCCCTCCGGATGCGGAGCCGACATATGGTAGGCATCGCTCGATTCGCCGACGCCCAGCAACAGCGCGGCGTCGCCGTCCAGATTGCCGGGCGTCCGTTCCAGCAGCGCGAACGCCGCGGCTTCACCGATCGAGATGCCGTTCCGTGAGACGTCGAACGGACGGCACGGCGATGGAGAAGAGAGTTGCAGGGAATGAAAGCCGTACAGAGTGGTCAAGCACAGTGAATCGACTCCACCGACCAGCGCGGCATCGATCAATCCCGCCTCGATCATCCGCCGGGCAGAGCCGAAAACCTTGGCGCTGGAGGCGCACGCACAGGACACGACCATGGCGGGTCCGGCGAGATCCAGCCTCCGGCGCAGATAGTCTGCGACGGAGAAGGAATTGTGGGTGCTGCTGTACTCGAACCCTGAGGGCAGGGCGCCGCTCACGGGGTCACGCTGCCGGTAGGCCAGTTCGGTCTGCAAAATCCCGGCGGTACTCGTCCCCACGAACACACCCATGCGCCGCCTGCCCCAGCGCGCGGTCGCCGCTGCTATCGAATCCAGGAAGCCATCCTGCCGCAACGCCAGCTCGGCCAGCCTGTTGTTGCGACAATCGAATCGCGACAGCTCACGCGGCACCCGGACCTCATCGACTCCACGAACTTCGCCGATGTAGGTGTCGATATCAACGGTCTCGAAGGCGCAGCGTTCCAGTCCGCTCTCTCGAGCGAGCAGCGCTTTGAAGGTGGAATCGACGCCCAGACCCAGACAGCTCGCGGCCGTGAAACTCTCAATGTGAATCGGTCTCATCGCGCCCCGTTGGAATGCTGCCCGAGCGGTCGCGGTTTGGCCACCAGCAGGACATTGGCAAAGGGAGTTCCGCTGCTCATGGGCAGCGATTCGCAGTCGAAGCCGATCGAATCGAGCAGCGCCCGCCACTCACGCAGAGGCCGGTAATGCAATCGTCGCCATCCCTGCCCTTCGGCCAGCAAAATCATTCGATCCACCCATTTCCCGACATGAAACCCAAAGCCGCCCGCACCATCCCCGACTCGCAGCAGCAGCACGCCGCGGGCGGCCAGCGAGCGATGAGCGCGCTCGAGAATGCTCTCTTGGGCAGCGTATTCAATGTAGTGCAACACGTCGAGCAGGACGATGCCATCGGCATTTCCGAAATCCGCCCTGCGCACGTCGCCTTCGACGAAATGAGCCTGACACCCCAGGGCGATACGCGCCCGCGCGAGGCTGCGCCTCTGCAGCTCGATACCTCGCAGCACTGTGGGCCGCGGCGGCAAAGGCCATGCGCCCGGCCAGACGGTGGCGTTGCGCTCCACCAGGCGCTGGGCCGCGAGCAGCCATGCTGCGAGCAAGCCCTGACCGCAGCCGAGATCCAGAATTTCATTGCAGCGTGCGAGCAGTCCGCGCGCAAGAATGGCGGCGAAAACCGGATCTTTCGCCAGCTTGCCGCGCGCGAAATGATAGGCGAAACGTCCTGCGGCCCGGTAAGGGGCGGTCGCCGCCTCGATGAGATCGAGCTCCCCTTCCGAGATCTCGGCATTCACGGCAGAGCGGCTTTGAGCGTGATGGGCTTCAGCCCAAGCTCGCCGAGCGTATCGAGCAGACGCGGCAGCACGTCGAGGATGACGGCTCGTCCGCCCTTCCCCAGAGCGGCATGCCCATCATGCAGCAGCAATATGTCACCGCCGCGCAGGTTGGACGCGAGGCGCCGATAGACCCGCTCGGCGTCGCCGTTCACCGTGTCGAAGCCGCGGCGGGTCCAGCTCGCAAGCTGAAGGTCCAATGCATCGAGCACCGGACTCAAAAACGGGTTCCGCAAGCCCGCTGGAGCCCGGAAAAAACGGGGCGCCGTGCCGGTGATACGGGCGATGACTTCCTGTGCACGGCTGATTTCGGCGCGCATGCCGAGAGGTCCCAGCAAGGAAAAATTGTGCCGATGGCGCTGGCTGTGGTTCTCGATGGTGTGGCCGCGCCTAAGGAGTTCGCGCGCGAGATCGGCATGGCGGTCGACCCTTTCGCCCACACAGAAAAATGTCGCGTGCGCGCCGTGCGCGGCCAGTTGATCGAGGACTCGCGGCGTCACCACCGGATCCGGACCATCGTCAATCGTGATGGCGACCTGCGCGCGCGCCGCGCTCACGGGCAACTTCACCCAATTGGGTCCGAGCAATTGGCTGCGAGGCCATAGTCCAGCGGCGGTGAGCACGCCGTGGTTGGCGACCACGGCGCCGAGAGCCCAGGGCCATGCGTTCGGCTGCAGCAACGTCGCGGCGGCGGCACCCACATGCACCGTCGCCGAGCCGGCCATGATCGGGCGTTCAAGCCAGCGGAAATGCCCTTTCCTCATGGGAATCGCGCGTCCAAAAAATCCTCCCACAGCATCGTCCACGTGTCCCAGTCATGTCGTCCCGGCACGACCTTGGTGACGCTCTCCGGCAGTGCCGCCGCCATCAACCGATGGGCTGCGGCGAATCGATCATCGGCCCCGTATCCCAAGTATAAGTTCAGCGCAGGGATATGCGGTGGCGCCCGCTTGGCGTCCGGCTGCCGTCGGTGCGCAGCCTGCGCCTGAATGAAGCGCCAGACTTCGCGCTCCTCATCGTCAATGGCCGAAGTGCCGCCGCGCCACGCGGCAAGGCCGGATGCGGCCGCGATTTCCCGCATCGTAAGCCGCGTCCCGAGATAGGGGGCGAGCAGACACAGGCCGTCCAGGTCGCCGGGATGTGAGGCAGCATAGTCGAGTGCCATGAACCCGCCCAAGGAAATCCCCGCGAGCCAAAGGCTCGTGCAACCGCGCGCGCGGGCCGGTTTGAGGATGTCCTCGCGCAGCCGTTGACGAAAGCGATGATCGCCAAGGTGCTCAAGTTCCGGGTCGACGAACTGAAGGTCGACGGGCAGCCCGCGGGCCTGCACTTTCCTGTCGAAGCCCGCGGCCAGGAAGTCTTCAGGGAAATGATAGGCCCCGGGGAGCAGCACGATGCAGGTCGGCGCTGCTGCCTCTTCCGTTGCAGGACGGCCGATGCTACGCATGGTGTTACCGCGGCGTCGGACGGGCCAGTGTGCCCGCGAAAAGCAGCGCCAGGAGGGCGCCGGGAGCAACCGTCTCCCCGAGCGACTGCAACACGGGCACCTGGGAGAACGCCAGAAGACCGAAGCCGATCACCGTGCAGAGATTGGCAATCGCCAAGGAAGCGAGCAGCAGCGGCGAGCGGGATTCGCCGGCTTCAACCGCTGCGGTGTCGAAGAACAAGGCGTAATTCGAACCGACGGCGAAGATCAAGAGCATGCCCACCAAGTGCAGAATATTGAGTCGTTGTCCCGCCAACGCGAGAGCGGCCGCCACGGTGAGCACGGCGAGCAGCAGCGGCACCAACACGCGGGCCACCCGGCGTGCCGAGCGCAGTACACAGGCCAGCAGAACGACGATGACGAGCACGCCCAATCCCGACAGACGCAGCGCCTCCGTGAGATAACTCGCGTAAAGCGCATCGGTCTGCGATTTAAGATCCAGCACCTCGGTGTCGGCGAGCTTCGCCTGCGCGAGCGCGGCGGCAACGCGCACGACATCGATTTGGGGGGCGACGGTTGCGCTGTCCGCGTGCAACGGCAGCAATGCAGTGAAGCGGCCTGGGTGTCCGAGGACGAGGGCGTCGTAGCCGGCGGCCATCGACGTGCCCTCGAGATCCCGGGCGGTGACCGGCGGATCGCGGCGCTGCGTTTCAACGTCATCGATAAAGGGCGTCAGTCGTCCGGCGTCGAGGTCAAGGTCCGCGACGGCCTCCCGCAGGCGGGCGGTGAGCTCCGCGCGGTCGGGCAACGCCGCGCGACGCGCCTGCTGGGCGGCGGCGCTCGGTAGAAAATTTGCCGGGCTGTCGAAACCGCCGATGACGCCGGTGTCCGCCAAATGTTGGAGCACGGGCGCGGCGCGTTCGGCGCCCTCGAGCACCGCCTCCTCCGTGGAGCCGGTGACCACGATCAAATCCGTCACGTCGGCGGTGCCAAGGTCGGAACGGAGCGATGCGTCCAAGGCGAGGTCCGCAGGCGCAATGGGCGAGAGCGCCGACAACTCGCGGTTCCAGAGCGTGTGCCGATGTTGGTAGAGTACGCCGGCTGCGATCACCGCGAGCAGCCCGGCGGTCGCGATCCCGCGCGACCCTTGGTGAAGCGAGTGCTGCCAACGCGCGAGGCGCACTCCCAGAGGATTGAGGTCACGGATTTTGAGCCTCGACGGCATCAATTCCGGCAGCACGAACCGGGTCACGAGCGCCGCGGCCACCAGGCCGCCGATGGAATAAAGGCCCAGCTGTGACAGTCCGGGGAAGCCGGATGGCAGCAAAGAGGCGAAGCCGCAGACGGAAGTCAGCATGCCGAGCCTGATGGTCGGCCACAGCGAGCGCAGCCAATCGGCGGTGCCGGAATTGGCGATGCGACGAGGCGCCTGGACGAAAAAATAGATGGAGTAGTCCACCGACTCGCCAATCAGCGTGATGCCGAACCCCAGCGTGACGCCATGAACGACGCCCCAGCATAGCGCCACCGCCGCAAAACCCACGAGTGCTCCGGTGGCCACCGGCAGCAATCCGAGGAAAAGCGCCCCGGCAGAGCGATAAACCCACAGCAACAGCCCGGCGACGCCCAAGCTGCTGACGATGGCGAGCCGGGTCGCCGCACGTTTTATCTTCGCGCGGGCGGCCACCGCGAAGACGCCGGGGCCGCTCATGCGCAGGCGCACGCCGGCCGGTACCGGCAATGAGGCGCGTCGTATGGCCTCCAGAGCGCGCTCCTGGGCATCCGTGTCTGAGCCCGCCGCCGTGGTTTGCGCCACCATCAACGTTCGCAGGCCGTCGGCCGAGGTCCAAATGCCCTGGTCGAGCCGTGGCGCGTTGGCCGCGGACAGTTGATCGATGATATGCAGCATCTCGCCGGTGGGGTCATGCGGCACGAGAGCCTTCAGGATCAGCCCGGCGGACCCGCCCAAATCATCGATGGTCTCGCTGATCGCCTGGTGCAGGCCCGCCGCGGAAAAATGCGCTGCCGTGACTGCGGGACTCAATGCATAGCGATGCTGAAACAAGAAACTCCGATCGCGGTCTGTGGACGGCGATTCACCGTCTTGCACCAGGGAGAATTGTGGCTGGCTGCGCAGCTTGAACGCCATCGTTCGGGCGAGTCTCGCCCGCGCCATGGCATCGCCCCCCTCCAGGTCAATCAGAATGAGGCGCGACGCCGGTCCGTCGCGCAATTGATCGATGAGGAGCTGTTGCAGCCGCGTGGGATTCTGCGGCAGAAACGCCGACAGATCGGTGACATAATGCGTGTGAGCGATGATCCAGGCCGACACGGCAATTCCGAGCAGCCAGGTCGCCAGGGTGAGTGCCGTGCGCGGCTGCGCAAGGGACGCGGTCACGGCGCCTTGGAATCCGCGGTCAACGTCATCACCGAGCGGTCCCCGTCGGCCGTTCGAATTTCAACCTGCGTGAGCACGTCCCGGACGCCGTCGATGCGGACTTCGGCGACGGTCTTCATCATGGCCGGATCGGCCGGCACCAGATCCAGGCTCCATGAAGCGGCAGTGCCGGCGAACTTGACTTGGAATACACGTTCGAGACTCGAGCGATCGCCCGCCAGCGTGGCGCGCAGGCCCAAGACAAAGGGCGCGATCCCAGGGTAAGCCTTGAGATCGAGCACGCGAGTGCGGCGGCCCCGCTGCACGGTGAGTACGTCGCCTCTGAGCAGCAGGCTTTCGGGATGCGGTTTCAGCGTCCGTTTCTCGAGCGTGTCCGGTGCCTGGTAGAACAACGTGCCGGAGGACTCGACCGGCCGTTTCAGCAGGGCGATAAAGTGTTGTTCGACGAAGCTCGCCGTACCCTGCTCGCGCTGCGCGAGCGCGTGCATCACGGTGTCCAGATCGTCGGCCGCAGCGTTTGCCGCGGTGCTGCCGAGCAGCACGCATAGGCTCACGAGGCACTTTTTCATTGGCCGGGTGGTGTTTGCCAGAAATCGAAAAAATTGAACCAGTTGTAGGGGTCGGAGCGGCAATACCGATCGAGCAGCTCGGCGTACCGCACGATCGCCGCCCGTAGCGCCGCATCGCGGGCTCCCGGCGCGACCCTGGAAAAGTCGGCAATGGGCGCAAACACGACGTGGTAGTGCCTGCCGCCGCGATGCAATCCGACCATGAAAATGACCGAACGGCGCAGAATGGCCGCAGCGCGCATGGGACCTGAGGGGAGGTACGCGCGCTCTCCCAAAATGGTCACGGCCTGCTTCGGTTCGTCGGCCAACGTTCGATCTCCCAGCAATCCGACGAAGGCGCCCCGGTCCAGTCGCTCGCCGATGCGCAGCATCGCGTCCAAATGTCCGAGTGAAATGATATCCGTCTGCGCCCGCGGGTTGATGGCCGCCAGAATGGAGTTGATCTTGCGCGCATTGTCCTCGTACATGGCCATCGAGATCTTGAGGCCGGGTTGACGGCGGCCGATGCTGCCGATGACCTCGAAGCTGCCCATGTGAGCGCCCATCAAGAAGGCGCCTTGTCCCCGCTCGACTTCCGCGCGCATCAGCGCCTCGCCCTCGATGCTGATCGTAAATTCCTCGTACTGTTCGTTGATGAGATAGACCCGATCGTGGATGGTGGTCGCGAACTTGAGCACATGGTGGAAGCGCTCATGCGGCCAAGGCGCTCGCCCGAGGGCACGGCGCAAATAGCGGCGTGATTGACGCCGTGCGGCCGGCGCGAACAGGAAAAAATACAGGGCGATTCCATAGAGGGCGAGCCGGCTCACCCGGCGGCCCAGCAGCAGCGAGACCTTCGCCATGAGGCGAAGCAGGCGCGGGCTACCGCGTTCGCGATGACCCACCCACTCTTGCGTCGGCTCTGTTACCTCAAAGAGATGAAGCGGATCAAGCGCCATGCGTCAGCATACCGGAGGCGACCGTGCTGCGGCCGTTTCGGATCGAGAACCGAATGCTTTGGGTCTTAACCGCCGCGTTCACGGTGCGCACGGCCGCATGTTCCAGGGTCAGCACGTCCCCGGGTTGCACCGGACTGAAAAACTTGGCCGATTCGAGGCGCCACTCTTTGAGATCCAGCGATCGATGGTCGGCGATCACAAACAATGCCTCGTCGAGGAGTGCTGCGCCCGGCAGTATCGGCAACCCGGGAAAGTGTCCCGCGTAGGCCGGATGATCATGAGGGATCGGCAAAGCGCTCAGAGTCCGCGGCTCCGCTTCGCCGACGCTCACGGCGCGGCGCCCGCGTGCAGATGACGCTCGGCCAGCAGCCGCAGAGTTTGCAGCGGCAGTTTGCCGGTGGCGTTCCTCGGCAGTTGCTCGACCAGCAGCAGCGGGCGGGGCAGGAAGACGGCATCGATCCGGGCGCGTAGTTGCACAATCAGTTGTGCCACGGTGAGGGTGGGCGCGACGACCACGGCGGCCAGCCGCTCGACCCCGGTGACGCCACCCTCGCTTTCGCGCAGGAAAAATGCGCCATCGATGACCCCGGGAATGGCGTTCAACTGTGCGTTCAGGTAGCCGAAGGAACTTCGCTTCCCGGCTATGTTGACCAAATCAGCGGTCCGACCATGCAGTAGAAATTCGTCCTCGCCCACGAGTTCCAGAACATCGCACATCGGCGTCCGCTGTTCGACATGGCCGCCATGGGCAAAAACCTGTGACCCGCAGGCGATCAGGCGGACGTCCGGCCACAATCGCCATGACGGTGACGTGGCGGTCCGGCGGGTCGCAATCTGCCCGGTTTCGGTCGAGCCGTAGATTTCGAGCAGCGGGACGCCAAACGTCTTCTCCACGGTGAGGGCAAGCTCGATCGCGAGCGGTGCGGTGGCGGACACTATCGAATCCAGGGACGGCAGCCCGATGCCGCTCGCGAGCAGCGTGCGTAGATGGATCGGCGTCGTGATGAGCGTGCGCGGCCGTGGCACGGCATTGATCGCGGCGACGATATCCGCCGGGTAGAACGGCCGCTCGGCGGCGAAAGCGTTGCCGGAGAGCAAAGCCAATAGCACCGTCGACTCGAAGCCGTACATGTGTTGCGCCGGCACCGTTCCAACCAATGCATGTGCACGGCCATCATCTAACCCCAGCCGGGGAGCGCCGTCCCGCACGCAACGCGCGAGTTTGCCCCAGGTCTTCACGTAGGGGAGGGGTGTTCCGGTGGAGCCGGATGTGAAAACGATGGCTGCCACCTGGTCCGCACCAATCGCGGGAACGCGCCAATCGACGGCAGGCCGAGCCGGCGACTCGGGGAAGTGAAAATGCGGCAGATCAATGGTGCATCCCGGTTCATCGGTGAGACAGAAGGCATCGGGGGCAAAGGCCGCGAGTTGACGAATCATTTCCGGGGTGTGGGTGGAGGGGAGCAGGCATATTCGTCCGCTCACCAAGCAGGCGGCGAGCGCCACCGTGAAGCGATAACGGTCGGCACACACGTTGAGCACATGCCGCCCCGCGGGCAGGGCCTCGGCAAGGTGGAGTGCGTCCGCCAGGAACTTGCCGGCCGTGATGGCGCGTCCGGCGCGGTGGGCGACCACGGCCTCAGGCGATGGATAGGTAAACAGCGGGCAGGCGGTCTCCCTCACTGGCGGCCGCCGTAGACGCGCAACGCGGCCAACAGCCCCGCACGCCGCCCCTGCGGTAACACCCAGCCGCGCACCAGGAACTCGGCAACGAACATCGCCGCCACCAGCGGCAGCACGCAGAAATTGATGAAAATCGACCATATCCGAATCGGCGCGTGCGTGTAGAGCAGGAGCGACACGAGGTCGACCGTGAAAAAGAAAAGAGCCCAAGCGACCGTCACGTGCCGGGTGTACGCGACCTCGTTCGCCGTCAATGGTCCGTGAACCCGGTCGGCAAACCGGGTGCAAACGGCCGTTCCATTGCGGCGCAAAGAGAGGGCAAAAGTCAAACCCAGCAATCCGTAGAGCGCGGTTTCCTGGGCCAGACTTAACAGTGAAAAGTGGTGCCGGAGCATCGGCCAGAGCGCCACGATCAGCCCGCTCAAGGACGCAATCGACAAGAAGGCGGGTAGCGGCGGGAGGCTCCGGCCGATCAGCAACAGTGCGCATAGGAGAGTGGGACTCAAGGCTAGGAGGGTCCCCAGTGGCTCCGCCAACGCCGGATCTTCGCCCGCCATGGAATTACAGTAGTGCAGCAGTCCCGCGTAGGCTGCGATCATGAGGCCGGCCGCAGCGATCTGCAGCCTATGCCCGAAGCGCATGCTCACTTGGTTCTCTGTACCGCAATATACTCAGCTAAGTGCCTCAAACTGCGAAATATTTGTTGGTTTTCCTGACTGTCCGCACGTAACTGGACGCCGTATTGCTTGGAGACCAGTAGCGCGACCTCCAGGATGTCGATCGAGTCCAGTCCCAAGCCGCTGCCATAAAGCGATGAATCGGGATCGATGTCCTCGGGAGCAACGTCGAGGTTCAAAGCGTCGACGAACAGGTTGGCAAGTTCCCGCTGCAGACCGACATCGGCCGGGGGCGCCGGCTGTTGCATGAGCGACGCGTTGTCGGACATAGGCGTGAGCTTCGATTGAGTGTCTTGGGTTACGTGGGCATCGGCTGCCCTCATCCAGAATTATTATATAGCGGTCCCGCCGAGCGGCAACACGGACCTACGAGGTATTGTATTGTGACGCCAATCATGCAAGCGCCGCACCAGCCGTTGAAAGACTACTACTCGCACGAGGAGGAACGGCCCGGCTGGCTGCGGGCGCTGTTCGACCAAACGGCCGGGGACTACGATCGGATCGAGCGTTTGATGGCGCTGGGCTCCGGTTCCTGGTACCGGCGCCGGGCCCTCGAACGGGCAGGACTCAGGTCCGGCATGCACGTCCTCGATGTGGGCGTGGGAACCGGGCTCACTGCTCGTGAGGCGGCCGCCTTGGTGGGCCCCTCGGGGCAGGTGACGGGGGTCGATCCGAGCACCGGCATGATGGCTAGGGCTCACCTTCCGCCGGGCGTCATATTGCTCGAAGGCCGCGCCGAGTCGCTACCCGTCGCTGATGCGACGGTGGACTTCGTCTCCATGGGGTATGCGCTGCGCCACGTGACCGATCTGTCCGCCGCCTTCCGAGAATTCCGGCGCGTGCTCAAGCCGGGCGGTCAGGTCTGTCTGCTCGAGATCACCTGTCCAGCCGGCCGGCTTGGCAGGGTACTGCTCAAAACCTACATGCGCCGGGTGATTCCATGCGCCGCGCGCTGGGTTGCACGCCATCGCGACATGCCGCAGCTCATGCGCTACTACTGGGATACCATCGAAGCGTGCGCTCCGCCCGGCGTCATCATGGCGGCGCTCCGGGATGCCGGATTCGGCGACGTCCGCCGCACGCTCACCTTGAGTATTTTCTCCGAGTACTGCGCGCAGAGGACATGAGATTCCTCGATGTCAGACAAGGTTTCTAGCCGGAGCGGTGCCTCATCCGCCGCGCCAGCAATAGCGGTAGGCGTGCCAGAAAGCCGAAGAACAGCCGGATGTGCATCCAGGTGAGGAGCACGTTGTCTCGTCCGTAGCGAAAATGCGAAACGCCGCCTTCGTCTTTCCGAAAGTAGCGGACCGGTGCGGCGAGATTGATGGCGCGAACGCCGCGCCAGCGCAGGCGGACCACGGCCTCTACATCGAAATCGAAACGGCGCATCCAGTGGTGTCGCCGCATGATGTCCTCGAGCTCCGCCATCGGGTAGACGCGAAAGCCGTAGAGCGAGTCATCGATTCCGGACCAGAGGGTCT
>Ga0116228_10002146_pt1 | contig 16939 bp, 19 predicted proteins | sample S1TSphfallax_2_FD_89694 | JGI IMG/M metagenome (GOLD analysis project Ga0116228, IMG submission 89694) | Host-associated microbial communities from peat moss isolated from Minnesota, USA - S1T2_Fc - Sphagnum fallax MG | ecosystem: Host-associated > Plants > Peat moss > Unclassified | place... | reverse complement strand
GATCCATTAAAAAAAAACCTGTCAAAACATGCACCTCAACTAATTAATATGGATTTGCAAGAAGGTATGGTCATTAAGGGTATATAATAGAGGTATTTGTAAAATAAAGAGAACATAGCACCATAACCCTAAATTTGGTCATAAATAGGGTTTTTTTTTTAAAAACCTGAAAAGAAAATTAGCATTTAACAAGGGCGGGGGGGAGGTGAAACTCATAAAACCATCAATATTTGTGATGAACTGAATTTCACCATGTCTTTCCTTTTCCCTAAACGCCTCCATTGTTGCTACATATATTTTCATTACTTTTACATGTATAACTACAATAATTATTTTCAAACCTTGTGCATTAAATGTTAAGTTTCATCATTTCATACCCATATTTATGGATACACTAAAAGAAGGGTTTGAAGGTGAAAGGAGGCCCAAAAACAATATGACTTTATGACATGCCCCAAAACATTTACTTAAGATTATATAAATGCATTTGACAATTATTTACACTAGATTTACATGCCATATATACAACTATTGACGCTTACACAAACAACATTCGTAAAAACCAAGTGTTCAATGTCAAGTTTTTGTGACTCACATTCAAATTCACACCATTTTGTTCGAATTGACATAAGAATTAGATTGTGGAACGAGTATTTTAATTTGCTAGATCCAAAATCAAAATTAGGATTGTGAAAAAGTATTTTTGAAAATGAGGTCAAGATATTTAGGTTAAAAAGTTGATTTAAAAAATAATAATAAGTAGACTGAAATTTATAATTAAATATTCATTTTAATTAGTTGTTGAACTTTGTACCTACATAAACACATATTTTAATTTTTTCTAAAACCCTTTAACCATATAATCTTTAGCATTTCAAGTGTATAATGTATTATACATGGAATTAGAACCAATTTTTTAAATGGGCTTGAAGGTTTTTGAATTTGAAAAAATGTTTTTGAAAGGTTCAAAATTTGGAAGAATTAGGTTTAAAGCTCCACCCAACAACCTCTACATAAATTTTATAATGTCAAAATTAGGACCAAAGGTTTTCTTTAAAAATAATAACTACACAATAATGCTTACAACCATGGCAACACAAGAACTTTATGTTGTAGCCAAGCAAAAAAAAAAAAAGGAAAATATTTGTGGCAAAGGAGGAAAAATAGTTACATAGGTCAACTTTTCATGTTTCACATTATCCTATCACATGTGGAATGGGAAAAACAAGTCAAGCATTTTGAAAGCACATCATTGCACATTACAACAACAATTGACCTCCAAGTTATGGAGGTTGTTTAGCTAGAAGCTTGGAAACAAAGTGAGGATGTATCAAGCATGACATGATGAAATTTTGTGGGAACTATCATGTTGCGGTCTCCCTTGCCAAGAGTGACATCTCCAATGGACATACATCATTAAAAGTGTTACAACTTTACAAATCTAAGAACCCAAATAAAAGTGCGTTTGATTTCATACACTATTGGTTGATCCTCAAATATATATCTCAATGGTCAAACACTAGAAAAGAGAACAAGATAATGACCCCATGAAAAGGAAAGTTCCCCCCAACACAATCATAATTGAAAGGTAAATGAACATTGTACCCCTAGAATTTTATTTTTATAGTATCATGTTTTCTTCAATAACATAAAAAAATACATACAAATTAATATCCCTCTTGAATTTCTTTGCCCAAAAAAAAAAAAGAAACAATAAGAGATGAAGAAAATTATCTCATTTTGAAAAACTAGGCTTAAACATTATTCTTCAATGCCATCAGATTTTAAATAGCCACCAAATTGTCACTTGGACTTTTGACAAGGGTTAATTCCAACCCTAAATTAAATTAATATATACTTCCATAGACCTCTTCATAACCTTTCTACCAATCACCGTTTAATTTCTAGCAGTTGTTGACAAAGAAAGTTTTAAAAGCTTCTAATTTAGTAAGCCAACAACTCGCAATTTTCAAAATATCCCGAAATAAAAATAAAAATGGATTTAACATTAGATGTGAAGCATGCATGAAAATATTAACGGTTGAATTTGACCAATGTTGTACAATTATTTGATTTTGTCAAAACTTTTAATTTTGATTATTCAAAAAAATAAGAATAAAAGAACCAACCTTTGGTTTTGGGTTTTTGATTTTTTTAAATAACTAGCAAGTTTCATAAAAGAATCAACAAACAAATGACAATTTAGGGTAGGTTTTTTTTACTTGGTTATTTGATTTTTTTAAATTGGTGGTTAGTGGTCAAAACCAATTACGTACAATATTTAATAAGCTAGTCGAAGGTTAGAACTAATGTTGCTTGATTATTGATTTTTTGGGTAACTAATTAACAACCTACTTGATGGTTGTGAAAAAATCAATAATTAAAAAACATTGGTAGAACCAATTTCAAATTGTTACTACATGGTAAAGCTTGAGGTGAAGGGCATTATTGAAATAGGGTCCACACAACCTAGTAGTTAAAATATTTCTAATCCTTTTTGCAAAATAACAAAAAAAACTAAATGTTATTTATGTTTGCATATACTAGTGGTAAGTAGCAATCTTTTGTACAAAGATTATTATGTTAATTCAATGAAATCAAACTTTCTTATTAAGTGGAAATTGTCACAATTTTGTAGGGGAGGTTTGTTTTGTTAGTTTGGCTCCTTTGGTCCATTATCACAAAAGTCTTTTCTTTTTTTCAACTAACTCAAATTTGGTTACCTATTGAATTGTGAAAACATTAACAAGGGTTCAATGAACTTGTCATGTTCAAAACTTTGTTAAAATTTGATAAGTTTTCTTGGGTGAATGGGTATGTAAGGGCTTGATCTTAAGTCTTGAATCAGGGGGTTTCAATTTTTGAAACATATGCAAGGAGGAGGATTGAATAGGTACTTGATAACTTTTTTATTTATATCCTTTTCATTTTAGTAAAAAACTTATTTTTTATTATTTGTTTCCACTTATTTTTTAAAAGCAACTTGATCAACTTGGCAACTTTCATCTTTGGTTGTCCTAAAGTTTTGAAATGTCCTTTTATTTTTTGGTATGATTATCCAATAGATGAGCCCTATCATAGCAAACCAAAATTCAGCCTTTGATACACTCACAACCCAATTGATAGAAACAAAAATAGGTACTAAGTATCAACAATAATAATAGGTGGTGTGGGTTTAGGGTTTCTAGGATTTATAACTTCCATCAGGACTTCGATTAACAAGTTGATTGTTCAATCTTCAATAAATTTGGAAAAAAATACCATATTAAGGATGAGTCCAAAACACTTGCCAAGTCAATGACAAGGCAGGTTTGATGAAATTTGAAACCAAAACTCAAGCATGCCCCTACCCCTACCTATAATCCCACCTCTTGATATGAAGGCACCTTATTCCACAACCAACATGCACACATGTTTTTATCAACAATTTGTCTTTTTTTTGTCAAACTGAATTTACCCAAATAACTTTGATTCTCTTAATGCCTAAGTGTCAAAGTGTTGAACATTTGTACAAAACCTCCTTTATATTTTTAAACATTACTTGCTTAAGTGTTGGGTTTATTAAAATTGATAATGCAAGTTGGATTTTTTTTATAAACTACACAATATTGTCCTTAATGTCAAGCAATGTTAAACTTGTCCTTTTTTGTAGCATTATTTACTTGAGTGTTAAATTTGCTTTGATTTCTTGTAGTTAGGTTCCTTACGACCTACAAATTTTTTGTTTTAAAGTGTTAAACATTGTCAAATTGTTTTGTTGCTTTTATGAAACATGTGATTATGTGATTTTAATTACTTTTGTCAATATATGTGCAAAGTAGTTTGTTAATGGTACAAATGCAATTCAAGCATTGATGATTTTTTCCCCCCTAATTAAAGATTGAATGATGACCATTGAAATTGATGCATCTACATTAAAACAAATTGAATTGGGATTGCTAGCATTAGATTTCCATTAACCAAGCATCTTTTTGGGGTAGGGAATCATAACACTAGCCCATTGGGATTTGTGTTAATCACAAGTGATGTAAATATTGCCTAACTAGGTTCTTGGTAATCACCTTCTGATTGAAGGTAATACCAAGGAAAGACAATGTTACACATTCACAAACTAATTTATTAACTTTCTTCCTTGATAAGTAGAAAAAAATTCATCTTTTACAACTTGTCTTATGTAATTACATGTGTCATATGTAATTTAAAAATGTCACAAAAGATAAATTTTCTACTAGCTACTACAACACTCACATAAAAATAACAAAATGTATATGGAAAGGGGAATAATTTGTTCCTTGGACAATATCCTACCTTCCTATCCTAACTTCCATTCCTTAAATGAGTAATCCTAATGTGACAACGTGTTAATTACACCAAAAGAAATGACCATAACCTAATTAGTAAACAAGGGATAGTAATTATGCCTTGTAACATAATTATCACCATAGAATAACAACATTTATAATCATTCAAGAAAGGGATTTTTTGATGAAAATACATACTTAGAAATCAACAAAGTTGTCCCAATAATGCCTACCTTTTGCCTCTTCCTCCTACCATCTGCCCCACCCTCTTACCATCCTACCAAAGTAGTGAAGCTAACACTTCAAGATAAATCTAGAAAGAATAAAAGTTTTGCATAAGCACCTTTGTTTATTGCCTTATTGATGCCAATCATGTACACCCAAGGACTTTTATCCCTTCCTTTCTTTTATTTCAAAGGGAAAGGACAGACTTCTTTCCTGAGGAGAAATAAAACAAAAAACATAGCAAGATTATAAGAAGAAAATAGGATGGGAGGGAAAAAATAAATTAAAAAAACTCAGTCCAAACCCAAAATCCAAACAAAAAAAGAAAAAAAAAGGAAAGACTTTTAAAATAAAGGGCTTCCCCACCCCTTAAATCCTCCCCCAAATCCATACCTAAAAAAAACCAATGTTAGAAGTCCCATTAAACTAGCTGGTCTTTTTAGATTTATTCCAAGTTACCTTCCACCTTCTAAATAATTAATTAGCCCACTCCTACCTTCTAGAAGATAGGTGGTTGCCTTTTTACTTACCATCCTTGAACTTAGCTAGATTAATGGGTTTTATCCCCCAAAAGTGGAAATAACAATTCCCAATAATAAAAATGATCAAGATGCCCACTAAACTAGTAACTCAAGGTTAACATGTGAAATTCACCAAATACTTGTTGAATCAAATTTTGAATCTCTTGCAATGAAGATTAATAAAGTTGACTCCCCTTTAAGGTTACAAGACAAAGTTTGGATTGAAGAAAAGAAGTGACCAAAAGAATTGCATGCAAATAATTATGTAAGTGCAACAATGAATATAAATTCTAGCATATTCCACTTACTTTCTATGCATTTGTAATTCTTATGCCTAAGTTACAATTTGGAATTAATAAAATTATTTATGAAGTTAGAAAACACAAGGGGGTTTGTCATGCGAATACATATCATCATACAAACATACCATATTCACATACACACACGAACACATAACATGGATGAGAGGATACACAAATACTCGTGTACCACAACTCGCCCCCCTAGCTAGTGATTAGGTCCCTCTAACTTCCAAGTAGCCCTATACATCTTTTACATGTTATACACCTTCGTGGGTGCACGAATCAGAAGGCCAAGTGTTATGTTGCCCCATCGTTAATCGCCCATTTACAATCCATACCATATGAAGATCAAGTCATCTACCCCTCCAAAGTACAACAAGGACAAACCCATCGTCTAGCGGGAACAACATCCATAGGTGGAGTCATGCACGCCATTTGCCAACCCCTAGAACATCTATCACACACCAACATATGGGCTACTCCACCTCTAGACCCACACAACATACACCTCAAGCCGGCCCATACCACTGCCAAACTTGGGTTAACTATACCATCCACATTTGGGAGGCGACATGGTGCACAATTATGCACATGGTCCTTCCAAACAACACCATCATGACCCTCCAACATGAGAACTCCATAAGCTAACACCTCTCGCACTCGTAAAATAGTCTAACCATCCATTACATCCAACGTCGTCGGTGCAGTCTGCTGCAAATAGACATAGTCCCCCACATGGAACCTATGAATCGATGGTCGATAACCTCCACCTCAAATAAGTACATACCGTAATGTATCCCTATGTTGAGCAATGGCAAGGTTTTCAAACATTGTTGGCATAACTTTTTGAAAGATCTGCACATTGAGAACACACCCTCAACCACATCTCTGGGTCATCAAGGTTCACCACCTCACTAAACTCACGATGAATCGTCATTGGCAAGTCTGGATTTCGGCCATATAATAGAAAATAAGGTGAGAAGGAAGTCAAAGATGTTTAATGACTAAATCGATATCCCATGGCCAACCATGGTGACTGAATATCCCAATCCCCTAGGTGGCCCTTGTGCAAGCCATACTTGTGCAATGCCCTCTTCATCGTTTGTACCACACGTTCGGCTAAACCATCTGCCTCAAGATGATCTCAAAACATGGTTTGCTGATCAATTAACGCCTTGTCACACAAGACTTGAAACTCACCTTGAAACTCTATACCCTGATCGTTCAACACCTCAGCTAGTGCACCAAAATGACTAAGCACCCTATCAAGGAATGCATACATTACTCCCTCGCTAGATTTGTCGAGGGATGGCACCAACTCAATCCACTTGGAGAAGTGTTCCACCATCACCAACACATATTTATTGTGTTGTACCGTCAATGGTAATGGTCCCATAAAGTCCAATCTCCAGCGATAACCCAACCCCATAATAAATAAAGGGTGTAAATGTGGTGTAGGGGCATTGAACGATGCCCTCACCCTATTACAAACCATGTAATGTGACACCAATCATTGCACATCAGTGTGCATACCATGCCACGAATACTGACCTAAGAGCAAGCTATAAGTCCGCTTTATTCCAAAATGCCCCAACTCCTCATGGGCATGCCGCACAATATGCCCTCTTTGGGCTGGATGTGGTATAATCCACACCCTACCATCCTCCCACACTCGAAGTATGTGTCCCCTCCAACCAATACCTCCTAGTTCGTTAGAGAACACGACCTCTCTCCTTGGCACTCACCATGCCTTACACTACACTGGTCCGTAAAAACTCCAACACCAATGTATCATCATGAACATCATGGCGACCGATGCTACCATCCCCAACCTCAGGATCGGAAAATTTGCCATCTACCCTTTGACTAAAGTAAGATGTCACGTGGCCCTCCATACTAGAGTCCACACCCAACAAGCACAAAAAGGCCGATGCATACCAACCTGGCACCATCTCCTCATCAACCTCGCCATGCCATCTAGCTCCAATATTATCTTCATGGCTAATATGCATGGGTTCCGACTCAGCCCATTAGCATCAAGGTTTGCAACTCCATGTCTATGCACTAATTGGAAGTCATACTCCTATAAGATAAGAGCCCGTCGTGTAAGCTTTCCTGTAAGCTTATCGGACTCCATCAACCACTTGAGTGGCTAGTGATCAGTGACAAGGGTAAATTGTGTGCCAAACAAATAACACTTAAAGTGTGTAACAACCCACACTGTTGCCAAACATTCTCCTTCATACGAACTCTAGCGTGACTCCGCTGCATTGTTCGAACAACTCGCATAGGCCACCACAAACTCCTTCCCTTCATCATCACACTGTATCAACACCGTTCCAAGTCCCAACATACTCTAATCAGTGTGTAGCTGGAATGGACGCCCCTTAATAGGTCTCAAGATGGAAACCGCAACCAACCTGGCCTTGAGCTCCACAAAAGCTCGCTCCTGCTCATCACCCCACTGCCACTCCTGATTCAACTTCAACAACATGTTCAAAGGCTTTGCCATCGCATTAAAGCCTTTGACATACCTGCATAATAATTCGCTAATCCCATGAAAGCGTGAGCCTTACTCACATCCGTGGGACGCGAAATACATGCAATAGCTTCCACCTTGGTTTGTTGCACTCCCAAATCACCTAGGTAGATCACATGAGCCAAATACTCCACACTCTCCTAGAAGAACGTACAATTCCCAGGATGTAGACATAAACCTCGAGCCTTCAATCGTTCAAACACAATTTGTAGATGAATCTAGTGCTCTTCCACGGTATCACTATACACCACAATATCATCGATATAACACCAGACAAAATCCAACCCTGCTAAGATCCTATCCATCACACATTGAAACTCGGCAGGCGCATTTTTCAACCCAAAGGGTAAGAACTTCCACTGATACAAACAATCCTTACCACGAAAGTTGACGCCCCAAAATGCAATCTTGGCCTTGTCCTCCTCTCGAATCAGCAACTGATGGTACCCTATTCGAAGATCAAGTGTACTAAAGACCTTCGCATGTCCCACAACATCAAAGATGTCTTCAGGTGTAGGCATGGCATACTTATTGGACTTAGTCTATCGATTAATAGGACGGTAGTCTCCACACATCCGCCTATTCGTGTAGTTGTCATACACATCCTTTTTGGCAAGCATGATAGTGGCTGATGCATACTTACCATGCCACAACTCCAATAATCTAGCCTCCAATAGATCCAACATTCGATTCCGAAACAAGTCCCTTTCCATATCACTATATCTATAGGGACGACAGAAGATTGGCATGTCACTAACCAACTCAATTCGTATACCAAGTCCAATCAAAGCACCCAACTTCTTCATACTAAAGGCAAAACAACTCATGTACGTTCTTAGGAATTGCGTCAATCGTCACCTTTCTCCTTTTGTTAGCTTGGGCCCCATCAAAGGTTCCCAAGTCTCCTCAGTAGACACACTAGAGGAAGAGGACAACACCATGGGTTACTACGCAAGAACCTTGGGAGAAGCCACACGTTCCTCCATGTCACCAAATGGAACACCACTGGAGCAACAAACTCCTCCAATAGCATGGGCCACAACCTCCACATGCTCTCCCAACACATCCCATGTACTCCAAGGATGAAAAATACAACTCTCCTCGCCCCCCGTCGATGCCTTTACTATCACGATGGATAACGAGCTCATAAGAAGTGTAACTACTACAGATGTGGCTTTGAGCCAATGCTGCTTAGCCATACCAAGGCTAACAATCCAAGTCAAACAATTCATGTCCATAACTTGACCCAACACATGTCAACGTGAAGCCTCAGAAATAAAAAGACCAATGTCATTCCTATAGGAAACCCCATCACACGTTCTCTCTCATTGACGTTGGGCTCCACCAATTGTTGCGAACAAGAATCCCATACAAGTCTAGGACCACCTTCCTTATAGGCATGTGACGTTGGAAAATTGACAAATGTGGGTAACGCCATCCTAGGCTATCCCACTCGGTTCATCACTGCCATGGGTGACCTGTCAGCAACTCTCACCACCTGAAAACGTCACCCAATATCCAAAATACTATCCACTATGAGGTGAGAAGATCATGGCACTGTTTCATATGCTCGTCTCAACACCTCCCTCAGCACCAAGTTCGTCCACCACATTCGTGGACAATGAGCATGCGAGCCAACCTTCATTGCATCTAATAAAACCACTAGTATAATCCAAGATCGGATCTCGTGTACACTCACCATCACATGAGACCTAGTATCACCCAACAAAGGTACATTCTCTAAAATGTATGCAAGAGCACATGCCTGATGTGTCTAAAGATGGCGTAACACCCACAACATCTCCCAAAACATATGAGATTGAGGGTCACGTAATTGCTCACCACGACCAGCCTTAGTATGACCCTTGCATGGCCATCCGGTAATCACCAAATCAATAGGACCAACTCTCTCAAGATCATGTGCCCCCAACAATGCCATTATGTCTAATGGCAAAGCCCACTGATATCCTCGAATAGTCGACCTCGACAACAACTTAGGGTATAGCCGCATCAATAATGCAAGATGGCATGATGAAACCTTCCTCGCAGTCTCATCCCTCTTCACATAAAGGTATTTTCGAATTGGAATACCCGTTTGAAGCACTATTGCTAAATCGGTGCTGATCCCACCAAATATATCTAACACGCAAATACCTTGGGAAGGATATTCCCACAAAATGGATGTAGTATCCAATGGAAACAACCCAACATGACCAGAAATAGGAGTCCATTGTGGAACCTCCTCCTCCTCCACAGGCATAAAAGCCTCACACCAAGCCTATGATACCAAACGATTGGCATCCTACCGTAACACCCCACTCAAATGCCAAAGTGGACATCCAATGAGGAGGACACTATTGTAACAAAACTAGAAACCTCCTCTATATCCTTGTAGACTGGAGTGTCAATGGCTAAAATGTTGCCCTCCAACAAATCACCTGGCCAAGTGACCATTCCATTAAAACTAGTAACTAATGCCAACACCTCTGGGGGTGACCCTCCTAGTCGAACCCTAAAAATAAATCTCACAAGCAATTGGCTCATTTGTCCATCCCCAGACTGCCAACCAAGTTGATAAGTCGTTGTTTCCGTCCAATAATCTATCTGAAAACCCATCAAATACAACACGACACCTCCAACTAGTACATCATACGACTCATTTGCTATAACAACAATAATCACTCCCAACCTAAAGTTATCAATCGCATGATCCGGTCTCATTTGCACCAATAATCTTTCACGTCTCATGAAGTGAAACCTATCACTGGCTCCACCAAGTGACGTCTAAATCTGGAAAGGGCATGGTTTAAGCTTTGACCTTCGAATAACTAATACATGTTACCTTCCCCAACATCAAGGGTTGGGCACTAGAATCCAACAAAATTCGATTTGGTTTATACACCTGACCTGTAGGACTCACCAACCAGAAAATACCACTCCGGTTGTCCAACATACATACACTAAGTGTAAACCTCTCATAATCAATGGCTAGTCAAACTAGTAATGCGTCCATTTTAGTCGCCGCCACCTGCCAAGGACTATCCACACCTAATATCACAGGTTGCTCCACAACAACATCTTTCACCACAAGTTGCCCCACATCAACACCTTCACACACCTCGACACTCGTAGCAGCAACACTCCCACATTCACACAATGTGGCTACTAGTTGAAATACACGAGCTAAGTCAACTCCTAACACCATCAAATCACTGGCCGAAAATGATTGGGATCCCAACATCGAAGTCACCATTTGTAACACTACACTTGATGATACATCTATGTCCGTTGCATGTGATGTTAATGTTGCTAGCCCCACTGTCGGCTCGATAGGTGGTGTAGGAACCATGGAAAAAGTCCTAACCACCTCAAACAACAAGAATGATTGGGGAAGCTTGGCCTATTTACCAACTTCACCCCTTTGTGGATCCAACTCCATAGTTGCCCCATGTGGCTCCAAGGCTCAAATGACACCTCTCGTCATTGGAACGGACACCTCAATTTGTGTTACACTAGCCATATAAAAAAGATAATCTCCCCCAAAAGATGTGGGAGCTTCACTTCCTAAATGTGATCGATGTTGGAAACTTGCCATGGTAGCAAGCCTTTGCTCCAACTACTCAATCCTAGCAGCCATAGTTGCCTATGTTGTAGGGGGAGGAATGGCCGCCAGAGGTGCCCCAACCATTGGTGTACCTCTACCACCCCCACCACCTCTACCACTTCTACCACCACGACCTCTCTAAATCGCTCCACCGCGACCTCCACCACGACCTTATCTCAATTCTAGGTAAAGGTCAAAACAACGCTCATGAAGGTGGCCGACCAAGCCATAATTATCACACTGAACTTGTGCCAGTTGAGATCCATCAACCAAAGTCTGTCCACCACTTTCCTGTGGACAATCCCTCTGAATATGAGCACCACCACATGTCCAACAAGATTGTCCCTGCTGTTGACCAGCGAATGAAAATAACAATCTCTATGCACCTATCCTTCTGGAACTTAATTGGGGTCGTACTTGACTTCCACGACTCCCACCACCACCACTACGAGGCTGTGAGGTAGATTGTTGTCCACGAGAAATAGTAGTTGTATCCTTACTGAATCCAGATGTCATCACCTTCTCCTCCACCATGTTAAACTCTATCTTTTTAAACAAAGCAAAGACATGGGCCAATGTGGGAGAATCATCACTCATGAGAATCACATCGCATACTTTTCATCGCAACTCCTTGTCCAGAATCCCATACCAAAACTAGTGACGCACTCTCAACTCCTTGAAGGACTCAAAAGTGAGTCCAAGTACAAGACAACGGAACGGGGATGAGTCGGGGCACGCTTCTTAGTTCACAACATTTTGAGGGGTAGAGGGGCACGTTTGAGCTCCGGGATGGGACTAGGAAGAGTTGACAAGCTTCACTCACTCGCACGGGCCTGCACACAACCCACACAAGGTGGTTAGTGCATAGTTGGAACACCTTTGGTGTTAGGATGAACCATGGGAACACGGACACACAAGATTCACCACGGCCCGGACTTGGGAGAAGTCACCACCTTCCCCCTTATAGTATATTTTGGACCTCTCCACAGGGCCCACATCCAAATGGCTTTTCTCTCCCAGGACTCCCTCATGGGAGTCCCGAAATCGCGCCAACCGAGACTCCTGTGACTTTGGAGCCCCATAACTTTGCGAGCAGACCTTGAATAGAGGTGCGGCCTAAAGAAAAGTTGTAGCTCTTGTTAAGAGCTTTCCAACGGTATGTCGCACGTTGTCTGCACCTAAGTAAATCGGGTTGATTCCCGACTTTTTCTGGTTGGGAGTCAAATTGGCAGTTTGACTCCCGGCCCTTCTTTTGGCCATAACTTGTGTTTCAGATGTCCATATGAGCAATGTGAACCCATTTTAGACATCTAGGTTCTAAGATCTTTTCAATGATATAAAAAACGCCATAATCCATTGAGTTTTGACCCCTCAAATTGCTCTCTGAAATTTTTGAAGTCCACGAGACTCCATCTCCCAAAGTGGGAGTTGCCTTGGGAGTGTGAGGGTTCACTCCCTCACACTTTCCTACACTCCCAGGAGCATGTGATATGACTCACGAGCTTCCTCTTAGCCCGCACCCTTGTAACCTCTTTACCTTGGTCGCGAGTCCAAAATTAGGGTTGCGACAACTAGACTGCCTGAGCTTCTGTCACCCCTTGGGTAACTACAATCAACTATCACATATGAGTGTATGCCTCACGAAGACTCTCACTAATCTTCTGCTCAAACTCCTGAAAACTCCTCAACTTCTCCGTCTTCACCCCTTGGTAGTTCTTCTTCAACCTCAAGAAGAACTCTGTGACAAGGTTAAATAGAGGTGGGGGAACAACTTGTGTGCTCATACTAGGAGTAGATGGTGTAGTAGTACCACCACTAACAGCACCACCGTGAGTAATAGATACATAGGATGGAAACAATGTTGTTTCCATGCCACTCCTCAATTTTTATAACATGATCTCTCCAAATTTCATGATAATCATCCATTGGAGGACCTTCCAAGTGCTAAAACAATCCCTTCCATGCTAAAAAGGGTGAGAACAATTTGGCGTTATGCAACATTTACATTTCGCACCAAGAATCAAATTCCTGAATGAAATCCTCCAACTCGATGGTGCCCACTGCACCCAAATAACGTCAAGGGCCTTTCATGGCCCCAGAACCCCCCGTCCATATCCCAAATCAATGGGGCCACAATATTGGACGGTAATATGGAAGACTTGTTATTCATGATAACCTTGTTTTCCTCAATAACCAATGATGTGGGTGAAGGTGGCCGATACCTCAACCCACTACGTGTAACTCCACCATCTCCATCATGGTCCCCCACATGACCACCAAACTGCTCCGTGATGACCTAATCACCAAACTCGGTACCCAAATTGAATCACCACCAAGTATTGTCAACCTTGTGCCTACATTAACCCTAAAATATATCTTTTAATCTATGGGTATAGGCAACTTGACCTAATCTGAATGACAACCTTGCCAGATCTCCAAGGTATGCGCATGGCAAACAAGCTTGCTTACTTGTTTGCTTTCCCCTTATTCCACCTCGAATCTGCCCATTTCGCCCCGCTTTGCTACTATAAACAAGTACTCAATTCAACCACATAGTTGAGCAGCGGTTCAACTGGTCCAAACGGCCCATCACAACAAATTGAAAATGCGCTCCCCATAGCCAAAAGCTCAATTTCTAACGAAATCCCTAATCCACCATAGCCAAAAGTTACGAAATCGGGCTACGAGCACTCAAACAACCATATCTCCACTGTTCCTACACCAAATGCCAATATGCTTCAACCAAAATGCAAAGGACAACCAAATCTTCCTTCCCTCCAAAACTCAACTGAAAAGAAGGTGTGTGTGTCGAACTATGACCTAGGAAAAACCGCTAAAAAATCCTGGGCACAAATCTACGCAAATTCGAGATCTTTCGAAGGCCAATACTCCCAATTGGCTCCACTAAAAAATCCCAAACAATTTCCAGATGTAATTCAGTATTTAAGCAACATCTCCACAAAGTTGTAACACCTAATCTTCCTTGGTTATTTAGCTAAAATTTTGGCAACACTTCCACACTAAGTATGCACAAATCAGAAAAAACCATCACCACAAAAATAAATGTAACACATAAACCACTTGATGAAAATACAATCTATTTTAAGTAGATTATAGATCAGCTCTTTAGTTACATTCCCACCAATTTTCAGCAACTCTCTTCAAGGAAAATTCCACTTATATGGGAAATTGACATCGTTGGAAAACTATCACCAAAAACCGTCAAACCCTAAATTAGCAACTTCAAATGATCATAACTTTTGATCCACTCAATGAAATCCAACACTCTTTGGTGCATTGGAAAGCTCTCGCCAAGGCGCTCCTTTTCACACCATCCACTCCCAATTCGGCCACACAACCAAAGAGCAAGATCATAAAACCCCCACGGTTTAACTACTCTCAAAAAACGTAATTCTTCAAATGAAAATGTCATGAAAAAGATTTACTATCATAAAACTCGTGATGCAAACACATATAGTCAAGCCAAGCCCACTCCACTCGGAGAATCCAAGTTGATGCTAACGGGACACCATAGTTCGGAACTCAATTAACTCCAACTACTCTCAACGCTTTAGGCTCAACTCAAAGAATGAACTACATTCTTTGAGCCCTCTCACACATTATACCCCCATTGATAGCATGAGGGTGGGTCCTACCAGAAGAGCCACTCTCCTCTAATCGTAAACCCGAAAACCCTAAATAGGCACTACTCACTACCATAACACATTATACGTTATAGTTAACACACATATGGTCATGACATGATGCACCATATCCCATGCCAAGAGAATGATTAAAATGGGCATGACATAATGGCACATTGTGGGTTATTGTTAGGTTTGTTAAATATTTTAAATTTTTAAATTTTTAGTGAAATGATGAAATTTTATCATTAATTCTTTGTATAGATGTTTCGACAAATATTTCCTATTCATGAAATGAATCCTTTTCAAGTAGTCCAATCCATATTCAAATTCATATTGTATCACTACTAGAAATTTTGGGTTTTGCAACTGTTTTTTGCAACTAAAATTCAGTTGCATGCGACACATGCAACTGCAAATTTGTGTAATTGCCTAGGACAAGTTGCACATGACATTCAGTTACATGCAACACTACGTATACAACATGTATATATGGTGCTAATATACATGCTCATCCATACATACTAATCCAAATGTAGTTGCACCTTATGTGCAATTCTCCTTACAACTACAATGTAACTAATAAAAATATGACATGTGTTTAAAAATTGAACAACTAGCTTGTGGACACGTGTCACTATTTAATTATTTTTGTGTTTTCAAAATTAAAAATTCATTGGATTAATATCAATCATTAAAGTTTATTCCATTAAGATGATGACATGTGGCACACCATGGAATGTTCATTGACCATTTGACACATGTCCTTAAAAAAATCATCAATTATATGTTGACATGTGGCAATTAAGGCCCACCTATTTTTTAATTTAAAAACATTAATTAATGGAATTTAAATCGTCCAATTTATGGATAATAAGATGTTGACACGTGTTGCCTAAGTAGGTAGCTAATCATTAACTACTACTAGGTAAATAGGTTTACTTGGGTATGTGAGTAGGCTGAACATAGCTAGGTTTAGGCCATATAGGTAAGATAATAATTATTTTATTTTATTTTTAAGGATAGCCATTACATAAAGGTCAAGCTTTATTTATTCACTCATCCCCAATGGCACTTAGCATTTGGTTACGAAGTTATTGCTCCTAAATATATACTGAGCCAAATAGAATTGAAGGCCAAAGGATATGGGATAAAAAAATTCGAGTACAAACTTCATGAACCAACTTAGTTGCACATTAGATACAACTAATGTATTAGAGTATAGTAGTCAAGGGAGGGCTTTGTTACTTATGGTGTCCAAACAAGACTTGAAGCCCTCCTCTTGGAGTAGCTAACACACTAAGAATCATAAAAATAAAATTAGAAATGAGAAAGTTATGGCCCCTCAAAGTAAAGGGGGTCAAAAACTCAGAAAAAAAACCATTGAACACTACAAAGGCCGATTTTTAAACACTCAAAAAGTTCCTTTTATGTTTGGTTTTTGCTTTTAAAGTTCTAACGTGATTTTTAGAACTTCAAATGGCGCTCCTATAGCATTTTAAATCGTTTAAAATGAATAAGAAATAAGAAAGTTATGAGGTTTCAAAGTAGGAAGGGTCAAAAGAAAAGAAAAAAGAAAACGTTGTAACTTGGAAAACTTTTTTTCTTTATTTTTATTTTTTTTCTTTTTGTTAATTTTTCATTACTCTTTTTCTTTTGCACTTCAAAGATGATTGTAGAATATTTTTAATAATTATGATTACTCAATGAAAATATGATTTTAACATTATTATATAGCTTAAACTAGTAATTAACTTAAGATGTTTGTGTACTTGTAGGTTAATTTGTGTAGCCTATTTACAT
>Ga0116228_10002145_pt1 | contig 16946 bp, 14 predicted proteins | sample S1TSphfallax_2_FD_89694 | JGI IMG/M metagenome (GOLD analysis project Ga0116228, IMG submission 89694) | Host-associated microbial communities from peat moss isolated from Minnesota, USA - S1T2_Fc - Sphagnum fallax MG | ecosystem: Host-associated > Plants > Peat moss > Unclassified | place... | reverse complement strand
GTCGGTTGGACATGAGCCTCGGCTAAAGTTCGGTCAGATAGTCGCGCGGTCTCAGGAAGTCGCGGTACAAGCGTTCCTCCGCCGATCCGGGCTCGGGATTCCAGTCATATTCCCATCGTGCCAGCGGCGGCATCGACATCAGAATGGATTCGGTGCGTCCGCGCGACTGCAACCCGAATGAGGTGCCACGATCGTGCACCAGGTTGAACTCGACGTAACGTCCGCGTCGGTACAGTTGAAACTGCCGTTCGCGCTCGCCGTAGGCTGCATCCTTGCGCCGTGCCACGATGGGCATGTAGGCGGGCAGAAAATGATCGCCGATGCTGCGCATGAAATCGAAGCACGCCGTGAAGCCACCCTCCGCGAGATCATCGAAGAACAATCCACCCACGCCGCGGGTTTCGTCCCGATGCGGCAGGAAAAAATAGCGGTCGCACCACTCCTTGTACCTGGGGTACGCATGCTCGCCGAACGGGCGGCACGCATCGCTCGCGGTCTGGTGCCAATGCAGCACATCCGCATCGTAGGGGTAGTAAGGAGTGAGGTCGAAGCCGCCCCCAAACCACCAGACGGGTTCCGCGTCCGTGGGGCTGGCTTGGATGAAACGCACGTTGCAGTGGACGGTAGGCACATGTGGATTGCGCGGATGGAACACCAGCGATAACCCCATGGCCTCGAATGGCGCGCCGACAATGTGCGGCCTTACGTTCGACGCGGTGGGCGGGAGTTTCGCGCCGAACACGTGCGATACGCCGATGCCGGCGCGTTCGAATACCGTGCCGCCGCTCAACACACGCGTGTCGCCGCCACCTCCTTCGGTGCGCACCCAGGGATCGCGGCGGAACTTGACCGTGTCTTGCGCCTCGACCGCTGCGGTGATGCGCTCTTGCAACTCGTTCAGATAGCTCTTTACTGCAATCGAGTCGGACATGGCGGGCGCCTAGGGTTTCTTTTTCGCGGGACTCTTCTTGGACTTGGAGGGCGCTTTCTTGACGGTACCCGCCTTGGGTGCAGCCGCAATCTTGCCGGGCGCCTTTTTGTCGACGGCAGCCTTGGTTTCCTTGGCGGCCAACCGGACCGGCACCTTCGCGGCCCCGCCTGCGCCGGCCGCGCCTTTGCCCGCCGCGCCGACGCCGCCCGCTTTCTTGGTGCCTGCGGCAGCCTTGCCTGCGCCTGGCGCGCCGGGCTTGGCGCCCGTGCCGCCGTTGGCAGCTTTCTTGCGGCCCCACTTGCCGAAAGTGCGCACCGGCGCGGCCGCCAGCAGCGCCTGGCATTCCTCGAGCGTCAGGCTCTTGGGTTCCTTGTCCTTGGGGATCTTGGCGTTGCGCTGCTTGTCGGTGATGTAGGGTCCGTAGCGTCCGTTCAATACCTGGATGCCGGCGTCGGGAAAATCCAGGATCAGCCGGTTGGCATCCGCGATTTCCTTCTCGCGGATGACCTCGAGGGCGCGTTCGGGTGTGATCTCGTAAGGATCGTCGGTCTTGAGCGACGCGTACTTGGCACCATACTTGACGTATGGCCCAAAGCGCCCGACGTTGGCGACGATCTCATCGCCCGCCGGCGTCTGGCCGAGCTTGCGCGGCAGCTTGAACAACTCCATGGCTTGTTCGAAGTTGATCGTGTCCATTTTTTGCCCGGGGCGCAGGCCCGCGAATCGCGGCTTGTCGGCGTCGTCCTTGGTGCCGATCTGCACGAAGGGTCCAAATCGACCCATGCGCACCGTCATGGGTTTGCCGCTCGCCGGATCCACACCCAGCTCCCGGGCTTGCGCCACTTCCTCGCGGCTGACGGAGGTCTCGATGTGGTCGACCAGATCGATGAACGGTTTCCAGAACTTGTCGAGCAGCGGCACCCACTCTTGTTCCCCGCTCGCCACCGAGTCCAGGGAGTCTTCCATCTTCGCGGTGAAATCGTAGTCCACGTACGTGGTGAAATATTGCGTGAGGAAGCGGCTCACGATCTTGCCGATGTCGGTCGCGGTGAAGCGCCGGCTCTCGATGTCCACATATTGCCGGTCGCGCAGCGTGGATATGATGGACGCATAGGTCGAGGGACGACCGATGCCGTATTCCTCCAGCGCCTTGACCAGCGAAGCTTCGGAGTAGCGAGGCGGCGGCTCGGTGAAGTGCTGCGTCGGTACGACGCCCACGAGCGCCACGCGGTCCCCTTCTTTCATCGGCGGCAGAACGTGGTCCGAATCGTCGACCACGGCGTCGTCGAGGCCCTCTTGATAGACGGAGATGTATCCGGGCGTGACCAGCGTCGAACCGTTGGCGCGCAGCACGGTGCGCTTCGAGCCGGCGCCCGCTTGGGCGGCCCCCGGCTGGCCGGCCCCCGCTCGCGCGGCGCCCTCTTCCCCTGCCAGCATATCGACCGCAACCGTGTCGAATACCGCATGCGCCATCTGGCAGGCGATCGTGCGCTTCCAGATGAGCGAGTACAGTCGGAACTGGTCGGGTTCGAGCTTGTTTTCGATATCAGCCGGCAGGACGTTGGCGGCGCTGGGGCGAATCGCCTCGTGAGCCTCCTGGGCGTTCTTCGACTTCGTCTTGAACACGCGCGGCTCGTCGGCCAGACCCGCCTGGCCGTACAGCTGCACGATGACTTCGCGGATCTGCGTCACCGCTTCCGCGGCGAGGTTGAGCGAATCGGTGCGCATGTAGGTGATCAAGCCCACCTGGCCGTCGCCGATGTCGATGCCTTCGTACAATTGCTGGGCGGTGCGCATGGTTTTCTGCGCGCTGAAGCCGAGCTTGCGTGCCGCTTCCTGTTGCAGGGTGGAGGTCGTGAACGGCGGCGCCGGATTGCGCCGGCGCTGCTTGCGGTCCACCGACAGCACGGTGAGCCGGCCGCGCGCGGCCTCGGTGAGCGTACGTTCTACCTCGCGGGCTTCGGCTTCGGTCGTGAAGCTGAATTGCTCGACCTTCGCGCCCTGGTATTCGATCAGCTTGCCGGGAAACTTCTGCTCCGAGTGCGCGAGCTCGGCATCGATGCTCCAGTACTCGCGTGCGATGAAGGCGGCGATTTCGTCTTCGCGCTCGCAAATCATGCGCAGCGCCGGGCTCTGTACCCGGCCGGCGGACAGGCCGGGCCTCACCTTCTTCCAAAGCAACGGCGAGAGGTTGAAGCCGACGAGAAAATCCAATGCGCGCCGCGCCTGCTGCGCGTTCACCAAATCGAGCGACAGTTCACGCGGATGTTCCATGGCTTCGCGCACGGAGTTCTTGGTGATGTCGTAGAACACCACGCGCTTCACATCCTTGCCCTTGAGATCGCCCTGCGCTTTCAGCAGCTCGAACAGATGCCAGCTGATGGCCTCGCCTTCGCGGTCCGGGTCGGTGGCCAGAATCAGCGACTTGGCCTTCTTCAGGGCACGCGATATCGCATCGACATGCTTCTGATTGCGCTCCACCACCTGGTACTTCATCGCGAAGCGATGTTCGGTGTCCACCGCGCCTTCCTTGGGCACGAGATCGCGAACGTGGCCATAGGAGGCGAGCACCTCGAAGTCCTTGCCGAGATACTTCTTGATGGTCTTCACCTTTCCAGGTGATTCCACGATGACGAGATTGCTGCTCAAAGTCGTCTAATGCAAAGCGTCGGAGCGCTCTTCGAAGACCAGATCTTCCATCTGAGCATAAGCGGACTCTTGGCCGGGTTGGCTGAACAGCACCATCAACACCACCCATTTCACCTGTTCGATGTCGATTTCGTCGGCTTCGAGCGCCATCAAGCGGTCGATGACGAGCTCGCGCTCGGCGGCGACGAGAATCTTGACGTTCTCCAAATACATCAAATAGCCCCGCACGTCGGTGTCCAGACGCACCACTTCCTGGCTGCTGAATACGCGCACCGCCCTTGCGGTGGCCTCGGCGACCTTGCCGAGCTGATCGCCGGACAGCCCGTCGAGCCATTCGAGCGCACGCTCGATGTCGGGTTCCGCGAATCCCGCCTTGTCCAATTCGACCTTCAACGTCTCTCGATCGGGCCGCGGTTCGTCGTCGGCACTCATGTAATTCTCGAAGAGATAGATAAGAAGATCGAGAACGTTATCCTTCACCTCCGGCTCCTAAAGACTCGGGAGTAGCGGCCCCCCGGGGCGGCCTGAACGTGGCCTTCGAGCTCGAGGATCAGCATCATCGAGGACACGGTTTGCGGCTGCAATCCCGTTCGAACGACCAAAGCATCGAGGTCCGCGGGATCAAAGCCGAGCGCATCTAACAAGATTTTGTGACCCTTGTCCATTCCCGGCACCAAGTCTGCTTGCCCGGATGGCTGCAAATCGCCGCCGCTTCTGCGCCAGCCGACGCCGGAAAAGTTCAACTCCGTCAATATGTCAGCCGTGGTCTCGGTGAGTTTCGCGCCGTTGCGGATGAGTTCATGGCAGCCGCGGCTCAAGGGGTTGTGTATGGAACCCGGTATGGCGAACAATTCCCGATTATGCTCGCCCGCCAGCCGTGCCGTGATCAACGAGCCTGAGCGCAACGCCGCTTCGATCACCAAGGTTCCGAGGCTCAACGCCGCGATGGTGCTGTTGCGTCGTGGAAAGTTTTTAGGTCGAGGCGGGGTGCCCAGAGGGAATTCGCTGATCAAGGCACCGTGCTGCTCGATCTTGAGCCCAAGATTGCGGTTGCAAGGCGGATAGATCACGTCGACGCCGCTGCCGAGCACCGCGAGGGTGACGCCGGCCGCATCGATCGCACCGCGGTGCGCTGCGCCGTCGATCCCCTCCGCCAGGCCGCTGGTGATGCACAGTCCACATGCCGCGAGGTCCCGGGCAAACTCGAAGGCGTTTTGCCGTCCGGCCGCCGTCGGATTGCGGCTGCCGACGATGGCGAGCTGAGGGTCATTCAAGACAGCCGCGTCGCCGGCCACATAGAGCACCACCGGCGCGCCGGGACAGTCGTGCAGCTGGCGCGGGTAGCGTTCGTCCACGAAGGGCACGACGTGGTGATGCGGATGACGAATCCAGGCACGCTCGCGCTCGTTGGCGCTTGCGCCGGCCAGGAAGCCGCGCGCAACGGCAGGCAGTGTGGCGCTTTGCAGCGCTGCGCCGGCATCGCGCAGCAGGCGGTTGGCGCTGGCGCAGTTCAGATCCTGGAACGCCCGCGATATCGTCGGCACGTCGAGCCGCGGTGTCCGTGACAGCACCATCCAGGCAAGCACGTCCTCATCTTCCCGCGGCATGGGACGATTATCGTCGCCATGTGCGCTGCCGCGCTCGCGCTATACGCGCGCAATCATGCAGATTCTTACGGGTTTTCCACCTTGTCGTAGACCTGGATGACGTTGGTCGCTTCCATCACCAAGCCATAGCTCAAGCTGTCGAAGGTCTTGAACACCATGAAGGTGCCCGTGCGTTCGGACGGCAGCTGTACCTTCTTCTCGACCAAGTGCGACATGCTGTTCAAGAATCCTTTCTTGTAGTTGTCGTCAACCACCGGGCCCGTGTCGTAAATGCCGAGCACGTTGCCGGGGATGAGCCCATCACGCGCGCCGCGATTGATCACCACCACTTCGTACTGGCCGATCACGGAGACACCGTCGCTGACGGAGATGATCGTGCCGTTGACCTTCACGCGTGGCGGGCTGGGCACGAAGTCCAAGGGCACATCGACGCCGCCGGCGATGAGCTTGTCGCCGGCTTCTGTTTCCCGCGCCGATTCGGTCATGATCAACGTCACCGGATCGCCCTGGCGCGTCACGTGCCCGGTCCCCAGGTAGACGCCGTCGTAGCCCAGCACCCGGTTGTCATCGGGGTCGCGCAAGGCATCGCCGACGCGGACCATGTTGTAGTGCATGCCCAATTCCACCGGCGAGGCGAATCCGCGGGCGTAGACGGTGTCGCCATCCGACATGATGAGATGCAAATCGCGCGTCGCCAGCACATAAGGCGCGTCCTTGATCTGTTCCTGGGACAGTACGCTCGGTTTGGACATGAAAGCCGCCACGGCCTCGTAAGGTATGGTGGTGACGGCACCGTCGTAAGGCTGGCTGCGTACGCGCGGTTCAACACGGGCTTCGGCGCCTTGTTCGATCCGTAGTTCGCCGCGCTGCATGACGACCCGCGGTTGGCCGTTGACGTAGACCAGGCGCAGCGTATCGCCCGGGTAGATCAGGTGCGGATTCTTGACCTGCGGGTTGACCTGCCAGATTTCGGGCCAATACCAGGGATCGCGCAGAAACACCTTGGCGATACCCCACAACGTGTCGCCGCGCTTCACGACGTAACTGTCCGGGGCGTTGGGAGCCAATGCCAGGCCTTCCCGCGGAGCGCTGCCGCCTTCGGCCACCGCCGCCGACCGCGCGGCCGAGGGGCTCAAGTCGATGGCCGCTTCCATGGCGGTACGTTCGTCACCCACCGGGGTGCCGTCGGCGGCCGGCTCAGCGTTGGCAATCGGCACGGGCGCTGGCGGGGGCCGCTCGGTCCGGCAGCCGGCGACCAACGCAACCGCCAGGATTAGGGCTATTTTCTGATGACCTTGCATTCGATTCGCTCCCTTGAGTGAGTCTATGGTTGCAGACTCACTGATATACTGCTGTTCCGCCGCCCAAGGCTGGGACGTATCGCCCGTTTTGCGCCTTAGCCTGCAGCGGCGCTGTCGCGGCGTTAAGTTAAGCAGCGGCGGAACTTTAGCAACAATCCTCGGCCAAAAACACGACATTCCTCTCATAACTCCCATGACCAAGCTGGCAATTCTCGAGTATCCGGATCCAAAATTGCGGACGCGGGCGCAGGCGGTGGCGGTCGTCGATGACGCGGTGCGTCAATTGGCAGAGGACCTGCTCGAAACCATGTACGCCGCCAACGGCGTTGGTCTGGCGGCCACCCAAGTGGATGTTCATCGGCGCGTGATAGCGCTGGACGTGAGCGAGACGCGCGACAAGCCGCTGATCCTGATCAACCCGGAACTGATTGCGGCCGAAGGTAAGGGTCCGGCTGAGGAGGGATGCCTGTCGGTGCCCGGCATCTACGACAAGTTGTCGCGCCCCACCCACATCCGCATCCGCGCCTTGGACCTGCAGGGCGCGCCATTCGAGATGGCTGCAGAGGGCTTGCTGGCGGTTTGCATTCAGCACGAAATGGATCACTTGGAAGGCAAGCTGTTCGTCGACTATCTGTCTGAACTGAAGCGGCAGCTGATCCGCCGCCGCCTGGAAAAAGAACGCAAGCAGAGATCCCCGGCAAGCGCCGCGCGCGCCTCGGCTCCCGCTCTTTAACCTTGAACACACTCCCTGACTTGAGGCTGGGAGTGGCCGGCACGCCTGAATTCGCCGTTCCCGCTCTGCAACGACTCGCGCGCGAACGCCACGTGTGCGCCGTGTTCACGCAGCCGGACCGCCCCGCGGGCCGCGGTCAGGCTTTGCAGCAAAGTCCCATGAAACGCCAGGCCCATGAATTGGGGATAGAGGTGCATCAGCCCGCCACGTTCAAGACGCCGGAAGCGGCAGACTTGCTCAGCTCGCTGCGGCTCGACCTGCTGGTGGTGGTCGCTTACGGGTTGATCTTGCCCGCTGCCGTGCTGCGGATTCCGCGCTTGGGCTGCATCAACATCCATGCCTCGCTGCTGCCGCGCTGGCGCGGCGCCGCCCCCATCCAGCGATCACTGCTCGCGGGTGATGCCAGTACCGGCGTTACCATCATGCGCATGGAAGCAGGACTCGATACCGGACCCATGCTTGCATCCCGGCGGACAGATATCGGTGCGCGGGACACTGCGGGTTCCCTGCACGATAGGCTTGCATCCATCGGTGCGGATTTGATGGTCGAAACGCTGCCGGGGATCGAATCCGCCAGCGTGCGGGAAACGCCGCAGCCGGTGCAGGGTGTGACTTACGCGGACAAGATCAACAAGGCCGAAGCGCGCATCGACTGGAACGTCGACGCCGCGCACATTTGGCGTCAGGTAAGGGCATTCAATCCGTGGCCGGTCGCGGAAACCCGCCATGGCGGCCAGCAGCTGCGCATCTGGGATGCGGAATTGTTGGACGGGGTCGCGCCCGACCGCGTCGCAGCCGGCAGTCCCGTCCCGGGCAGCGTGCTGGCCGCTTCCGAGCGCGGCATCGATGTTGCTTGCGGGCGCGGCGTCTTGCGCATCCTGCGGCTGCAACTGGCGGGCCGCAAGCCGCTCTGCGCCGAGGATTTTCTCAAGGGCCAACGCCTGAGCGGCGCACGCTTCGATTCGCCATGAAGGGTGCCCCCAACCGCAATGCTGCCGGTGCGAGCGCTCGCTCCTTGGCGGCTCATGCCGCCGCCCGCGTACTGCGAGAAGGGGTAACCCTGGACTCAGCGCTGCAGCATGCGTTGGCGGCGGCGGATCCCAACCTGCAAGCCGCGGTGCAGTCGTTGGGTTACGGGGCGATCCGCGGCTATTTCCGCTACGTGGCGATCCTCGGCCGATTGGCCTCGCAGCCGGTGAAGTCGCTGGAGTTTCTGGTGCAGGGCATTTTGTCGGTGGCGTTGTTCGAATTGGAGGATGGGCGCACGCCGGACTATGCCGTGGTCGATGCCGCCGTCCAGACCGCCAAGGCCGGCGACGCTGCGCGTGCTTCCGGCCTCATCAATGCCGTTTTGCGCCGCTATCTGCGCGAGCGCAGCGCCATCGATGCCGAGGTTGCGCGCAGACCGGCGACGCGCCACGCCGCCCCCATTTGGCTGGCGGACCGTTTTCGCGCCGATTGGCCGGTGCGCTGGACGCAATTGTTGGCGGCGAGCGATACCCAGGCGCCGATGTGGTTGCGGGTGAACAGCCGCCAGGATTCGGCCGCCGGTTACCTCGAGCGGCTGACGGCTGCCGGCATCGAAGCTCGCGTCGAGGAGCGCGTGCCGCAAGCCGTGGAGCTGCGCATCCCGTGCGACGTACACGAGCTGCCAGGTTTTGCGGCGGGGATGGTGTCGGTGCAGGATGTGAGCGCGCAGTGCGTGCAGTTTCCCCTGGCACTGGCACCCGGGCAGCGGGTGCTCGATGCCTGCGCCGCTCCCGGCGGCAAGACTGCTCTGATGGCCGAGCGTGAGCCGCAGCTCGAGCGCCTGGTGGCGGTGGATACGGATCCGAAACGTCTCCGGCGGGTAGGCGAGAATCTCAGGCGTGGCGGGCTCGAGGCTGAACTCGTTCATGGCGATGCCTCTGATCCCGCCAAGTGGTGGGATGGCGAGCCGTTCGACCGCATTCTGCTCGACGCGCCCTGTTCGGCGCTGGGCGTGATTCGGCGCCATCCCGATATCCGGGTGCGAAGAAGTCCGGCCGACATCGATAAACTGCCTGCGTTGCAGATGAGTCTCTTGAATGCTGCCTGGAGTATGCTCAGCCGTGGCGGACGGCTCGTGTACGTCACGTGCACCGTGACCAGAAGCGAAAATAGGGATGTCATCGGCAAATTTTTGGGCGGCACGGACGATGCCAGCCTCGTTGCACCGAGCGAATGGCCGGGGTGGCCGGATGGCGGCGAGAGCGACGAGTACGGCCGTCAGCTACTACCCGGTGAGGCGGGTGGGGATGGCTTCTATTATGCTGCTCTGACCAAACAATGAACGCCCAGCGCTTGCATATCGAGCCCAAAGACGCTCGCCGGGCCGCTCGCGGATCCGTCGCGAGGCTCAAGTGCGCGGTGGTGTTCATCGCTGCGATCCTGATCCACCCGCTGCACGCCGATGGCTTGGAAGGACGCTTCGAGGTCCGGTCCGCGGACCTTGAACTCGAGGATGGCGTCTATCACATGAACGCCCGCCTCGCCCTGCCCTTGAGCGACGCGGTGCGCCGCGGTCTGACGGAGGGCGTGCCGCTCAACCTGGAATTGGACATCGAGATCGAGCGCGTCCGGCAACTGCTGCCCAACTCGCGCATCGCAGAGCTTACGCAGCGTTATCACCTGGAATACAACGCGGTCAGCGCACGCTACACCTTGCGCAACGTCAACAGCGGCCAGCAGGAATCCCTGGCGACCGCCGACTCAGCCCTCGAACAGCTTTCCGAAATCCGCGATCTGCCGGTATTGGACCGCGCGTTGATCTCCAACGACCGCCGCTATGAAGCCAATGTTCGCGCCAAGCTCGATTACGGGACCGTGCCATTCACCTTGCGGCTGGTCATGTTCTGGGTCAGTGATTGGCACCGTGAGTCCGATTGGTATACCTGGACGTTCCAGCCGTGATTCGCAAGTACGGTTCCACCGTGATGGGCTGCATCGGCTTGGTGCTGTGGCTGGCCGCGTTGTACATGTTGGGGGTGGCCGCGCAGAACTCCGAGAAGTTCGAAGGCTGGCTGCCCTGGATCCTGCTCGTGAACATCTGCGGACTGCTGACCCTGTTCGCGCTGCTCGCGGGCAAGGTCACGCGTCTGGTGCGCGATTACCGCAGGCATGTGCCGGGCTCACGGCTCAAGGGGCGTACCGTTGCGATATTCAGTGCCCTGGCGGTTGCGCCGATTTTGGTCGTCTACTACTTCTCGCTGCAGTTCTTGAATCGCGGCATCGACAGCTGGTTCGAGCTCGAAGTGAGCCAGGGATTGCGCGACACGCGCGAGTTGTCGCATGCGGCGCTCGAGGTGCGCGAGAGCGAATTCCTGCAGCACACGCAGGTGGTGGCGCGCGCTCTGCAGCAGCTGCCGGACTTTCAACTGGTGGGCGAACTCGAGCGGCAACGCCGCGAAAGCACTGCGCTGGAGTTCACGGTGGTTGGCGCGCAGGGGCGCATACTGGCAACCAGTTCAGATCTGCCGATGGACATGTTGCCGGTCCCGGCCACCGAAGCCATGTTGCTGCAGCTGCGGCGCGGCCTGCCTTATGTCAGTCTGGATACGGATTCCGTCGGTGGTTATCTGATCCGCACGGCGGCGCCGTTGGGCGATGGCGCCACCAGCCGGCGCGCGCTGATCGGCCTTTACGCAGTGCCTCAGCAGCTCAGTCAGCTGGCGGACACGGTGCAGCGTTCTTATTCGCAGTACGCGCATCTGGTGCAGATGCGTCCCGCGCTGAAATCCACCTTCGTGCTGATATTGACGTTCGTGGTGCTCATGTCGCTGATCGCGGCGGTATATGGTGCGTTCTTCGCGGCGCAGCGCCTGGTGCAGCCGGTGCAGGATCTGATCGCCGGCACGCGCGCCGTGGCAAAAGGCAACTACGACACCAAGTTGCCATTGCCGTCGCGCGATGAGCTCGGCTTCCTGGTGACATCCTTCAACGACATGACCAAACGCCTGGGGCGCGCGCGCGAGGAGACGCGCCGCAGCCAGCAGGCGGTCGAGGCGGAGCGGGCCGGCCTCGCTGTGATTCTGGCGCGCCTCTCGACCGGCGTGGTGTCGCTGGAGCCGGATTTGACCATACGCACCGCCAATCAGGCAGCCGGAGCCATCCTCGGGATCGACCTCGAGGCGGCGGTCGGCAAGGCGTTCGACGAGTCCATCAGCCCGAGCGCATTGTTCACACAGTTTCTCTCCGCCATCAGGGTGCGTCTGTCGGAGGATCACGTGGACTGGCGCGAACAAATAGAACTGCTGTCCGACTCCGGCAAGCGCGTGCTGATGTGCGCGTGCACCGCCCTGCCGACCGATGTCGGCACGGCGCCGAGTGTGGTGCTGGTGTTCGACGACATCACGACGCTGCTGCAGGCGCAGCGCGATGCAGCCTGGGGCGAGGTGGCGCGCCGCCTGGCTCACGAGATCAAGAATCCACTCACGCCCATTCAACTTTCCGCGGAACGCATGCGGCGCAAGTTTTTGGGCTCGATGAACGCACAGGATGCCCAAATCCTCGAGCGCGCCACGCACACCATCGTGGCGCAGGTCGACGCGATGAAGCAGATGGTCAACGCCTTCAGCGAATATGCACGTGCCCCGGACATGCATTTCACGCGCTTCGATTTGAATCAGCTGATCACCGAGGTGGCCGATCTCTATCGCGTGCAGGATCAGGTTGCGGAGCTGACGCTGGCCCTCGGGCCGGAGTTGCCGAACATCTCGGCGGACCGCATGCGCGTGCGCCAGATACTCAACAATCTGCTCACCAATTCGCTGGAAGCCCTGGAAGGACGCCCGGGGGCGCGCATCGAGGTCGAAACTCGCGTGGCCGATGATGGTCCGAAACGAGAAGCAGCCGCGGAGATCGTCATCACCGACAATGGACCGGGGTTTCAACGCGACTTGATCGGCACCGTATTCGACCCCTATGTGACCAGCAAACCGAAGGGCACCGGCTTGGGGCTGGCAATTGTGAAAAAGATCGTTGAGGAACACGGCGGGCGCATTGAAGCGGATAATCAACGGTCCGGGGGGGCCCGCGTCAGGATTCTATTACCGTTGAGCGACGGCGCGCGCTCGTTGGGCGTACGAGAGGCGCGCAAAGCAGAACACAGGAGAGAACGCGTATGAGCGCTTCGAGAATACTGGTGGTCGACGACGAGGCGGATATCCGCGGGTTGTTGAAGGAAATACTGTCCGAAGAAGGCTACGACGTGGAAATCGCCGCCGATGCAAGGCAGGCGCGCTCCTCGCGCGCCAATCAAATCCCGGATCTGGTGCTGTTGGACATCTGGATGCCGGACACCGATGGCATCACACTGTTGCGGGAGTGGTCGCACACCGATGGCTATGATTGCCCGGTGGTGATGATGTCGGGACACGGCACGGTCGAAACAGCCGTCGAGGCGACGCGTCTCGGCGCATTCGACTTCGTGGAGAAGCCACTGTCCCTGACCAAGCTGCTGCGGACGGTGGAGCGCGCGTTGGATGCCGGACGGCGCAGTAAACTGTCGGCGCGCACCCACGGCCCGTCCCTCGCCATGCCCATGGGCAAGGCAAAAGTGACCCACTTGCTGCGCGATCAAGTGCAGCACGCGGCCACCAGCTCCTCCCCGGTGTTGTTGGTCGGAGAATTGGGCTCGGGCCGCGAGGCATACGCGCGCTATCTGCATTCCCTGAGCGCGCGCGCTTCCAAGCCTTTCCTGACGCTGGTGCCCGCCAGTCTCGGAGCCGATCCGGCGGCTGCGTTGTTCGGCAGCGAGCGCGACGGCCGCGTGGAGCCGGGAGTCCTGGATCAGGCGGCCGGCGGGTCGCTTTACATCAATGGACTGGAAGATTTGAGCAGCGAGACGCAGCGTGCCTTGATCGGCGCCATCGAGGAGAGTGGCTATACCCGGGTCGGCGGCCGGCAGAAGCTGCCGCTCAACGTGCGCTGGATCAGTTCGGCTCAAGACGGCTTCGAAATGCGCGCCTCCCCCGAGCCGTTTCGCCGCGACCTGATCGCGAACCTCAATGTCATCACGCTGCGCGTGCCGCCGCTGCGCGACTACGCCGAGGATGTTCCCGATCTGCTGCGCTTTTATGTCGACCGTCTCGTCGACGATCAACACCTGCCGCTGCGCCGCTTCAGCGTCGCGGCGCAGAACCGGCTGCGCAACTACCCGTGGCCCGGAAACATCGGCGAACTGAAGAACCTGGTGCAGCGAGTCTTGATCTTGGGCGCCGGCGAGGAGATCGGCCTGGAGGAGATCGAGCGCGAACTCGCGGTCAAATCCGCCGTCAACGAGCCGCTGGTCAAGCAGGACTTGCTGGCGCTGCCGCTGCGCGAAGCGCGTGAGCAGTTCGAGCGCGCCTATCTGCAGCAACAACTCCTGTTATGCAACGGCAAGGTCGGTCAGCTGGCCAAGCGGGTGGGCATGGAGCGCACACATCTTTATCGTAAATTGCGGGCATTGGGGGTCGATTTTCGTCAATTGGGCGAGGATTGAGGTGGATTGCGCAGAAATGCGAATACCCCGTCCGTATAGGTTTCGACGACTTCACTGAAGGGCGTGCCGTCAGGTAATGTCAATATCGCGCGGTGCTGCAACACCTGAGCCGGAATTGTCAGCGCACCGCTTTGCGGTCGCGGCGACGGCGCTCCCATCTCCCAGCCGTCCGGCAACGGATGCCACAAGATTTCCGCCGACAAGGTGTGACGCTGGAATCGCAGCGGCTGCACCACCTTGCCGAAGGGCGTGTCGCTGGTCTCGAGTTGCTGGTTCATGGCGGCGCTCAGGCGGCCGGGAACGTACCAATTGTCGGCCTCCGACAGCGTGACGCCGCCGCAGGCCAGGCGCACCCGCCGATAGCGCAGCGGCTCGGATGCGGATACCTGCAGTTCAAGGCGCTGTCCGGGCGAGGGCGGTTTGTCGATGCCGGCGATCCGAACGGCGATCACGCGTGCCGGAGTCGCAAGGCGATGCTCCGCGCACCAGTGCTCCAACGTCGCGGTCGCGCTGTCGTGGCTCAGGAGTTCGGCATTCAGCGTCTCGAGCACGGCGAGCGCCTCGATACGCCCGACGTAGGTGTCCGGCCACGCCGGGCTGACGGAAGCCGGCGGCGGTGAGAGATCCGCGGCGCACGCGACATCGAGAAGCAGCAATGCGGCCGAGGCGTGCAGCAGGCAGCGAAGCGCCAGCGTGGACAGGGTGCGCATCAATCGGCGACCCGGATCACCAGCGCATCGATGTCAGCCTTGTGCAGGATGGCACGCAACCGGTTCAACTCATCGAGTTTCGAGATCGGGCCGATGCGAATACGATGCCAGGTGTCGTTGTCGATCGAAACTTTCTGCACGTTGGACTCCACACCCAGCAGCGCCAGTTTTGCGCGCACGCGATCGGCATCGGGAAAATTCTTGTACGAACCCACCTGCAGCACGTACGTACCCTTGCGGGTTTCGGGTACCGACTTGATGTCCGGCCGCACATCCTTGTCCTTCTCCGGAACCACCATCTCGAACTTCGGCAGCGCGTCGTAGAAGTCGTATGATTTGGCCGGTTCGTCGCTCGATGCCTCCGCCGTGTCAGGAGGCTCGTTGCCGCGAATTTTTTTCTGCGGCTTCTTGGCCTCGGCGGCCATCGGTGCATCGAGCCGATGATCCTTGAGATACACGACGGCGGCGACCCCCAATCCCAGCGCCAATCCGCAGGCAAGTCCCATCCAGCCGGAAAATGCAGATGCCTTGGGGCGTCTGCTTTTGTAATCTCGGGTCGCCACTTCAGCGCCGGGAGGCATGACGCATGCGGCTACATGCTGTCCGGCGCGCCGACGCCCAGCAGTCCTAGTCCGTTGCGGATCACGGTCTGGGCGCCCAGCGCCAACGTCACCCGCGCGTCGCGCAACGCTGCATCGTCGACGATGAATTGGTGCGAGCTGTAGTAGGTGTGGAAGTCGTTGGCCAGATCGCGCAGGTAGTGCACCAGCGTGTGCGGTGCATATTGCGCGGCGCACAGGCGCACGGTTTCCGGGAACGCGCAGATGCGCTTCATCAATTGCAGCTCGTGCGCCTCCTGCAGCAGGCTCAAATGTGCAACACCCTGCGCTGGGTCGTGGGATACGCCGCGCTCCTTGAGCTGTCGCAGCACGCTGCTGACGCGCGCATGCGCGTACTGAATGTAGTACACGGGATTGTCATTCGAGCGCGCCTTGGCAAGCTCCAGATCGAAGTCCAGATGCTGATCGTTGCTGCGCATGACGTAGAACAGCCGTGCCGCATCGTTGCCCACCTCGCGGCGCAGCTCGCGCAGGGTGACGTAGTCCCCGGAGCGCTTCGACATGCGCGCCTTCTCGCCGCCACGGAACAGCGTGACGATCTGCACCAGCAGCACCTCGAAGCGCTCGGCGGCTCCGCCCAACGCCGTCAAGCCCGCCCGCAGGCGCGCGATATAGCCATGATGATCGGCGCCCCAGATGTAGAGCAGGTGCTCGAAGCCGCGCTCCAGCTTGTTCAACACATAGGCGAGGTCGGATGCGAAGTAGGTCTTCGCCCCGTTCTCGCGCACGATCACGCGGTCCTTCTCGTCGCCGAATTCGCTGCTCTTGAACCACCAGGCGCCGTCCTTCTGGTATGCGCGTCCGGAAACCTTCAAGGTGTCGATCGCACGATCGACGGCGCCGCTGTCCACCAGGGTGCGTTCCGAGAACCAGCTGTCGAAAGTCACGCCGAATTCGCCCAGGTCCTCGCGGATGTCAGCGAGAATTCCCGCCACCGACAGGTCGAGGACGCGGCGATAGGCATCCGCGCCGATCAATTGACGTGCGCGCGCGATGATGCCGTCGATGTGGGCGTCCTTGTCGCCGCCCTGCGGCTCATCGGCGGGCAGATCCGCAAACACTTCGGCGGCCGCACGCCGCAAGCCGTCGCCCTCCTGGGAAAACAGTCGCTCGGCGATCGGCACGATGTAGTCGCCGACATAGCCGTTGGATGGAAACGTGAAACGCTCGCCGCGTATCTCGAGATAGCGCAGCCACGTGCTGACGGCCAATATGTCGATCTGGCGGCCGGCATCATTGATGTAGTACTCGCGCGCCACCTGATAGCCCGCTGCCTGCAACAGATTCGCCAACGAAGCACCGAAGGCGGCGTGCCGGCCATGCGCCACGTGCAGCGGTCCGGTGGGATTCACCGAGACGAATTCCACCTGCACGCGCTTGCCGCCGCCCACGTCCGACCGGCCGTAGTCCGGCCCGTCGCGCATGACCTTGGCGATCTCCTCGTGGTACGCACCGTCGGTGAGAAAAAAGTTGATGAAACCGGCGCCGGCTATCTCCGTCCTGGCCACCGCGGGGTTGTGCGGCAGCGCGCGCACCAGGGCCTCGGCCAGCTTGCGCGGATTCTGGCGTGCCGGCTTCGCCAGACGCATCGCAAGATTGCTGGCGAAATCCCCGTGCTGAGGGTCGCGGGTGCTCTCGACTTCGATGCTCACGGCACGTGCCGCCTGCGGCAAGAGATCCTCGGGCAGGGCCGCGAGCGCTCCTTTGAGCAGCGTTTCAATCAGGGTCTTCATGAGGGTCGGCAGTCTATCGCACCCTGCGGGATGAGCGGCAGCGAGGGCCGGAAAAAGGCACAGGCCCTCGCGGCCGCTCATCCCGCAGGGCGGTGCGATGGCCTGTCAATATCACGGGCCTGTATGCAAGTGATGCTCGTTGGCGCACTCCACGACGAGG